>Ga0070699_100005725_pt1 | contig 10876 bp, 7 predicted proteins | sample KBSK1503metaG_FD_65473 | JGI IMG/M metagenome (GOLD analysis project Ga0070699, IMG submission 65473) | Corn, switchgrass and miscanthus rhizosphere microbial communities from Kellogg Biological Station, Michigan, USA - KBS K1-50-3 metaG | ecosystem: Host-associated > Plants > Roots >...
GATTCGACGCGAGCCAGACGCAGGCGATCCCGGGCGTCCGGCACATCGTGCTGATCCACTCCGGCGTCGCCGTCGTGGCGGACGGCTTCTGGCCGGCCAAGCTCGGCCGCGACGCGTTGCGCATCGAGTGGGACGAGGGGGCGAACGCCGGGGTAAGCAGCGCGTCCATCACGAAGCTGTTCGAGACTCTGGCCGAACGCCCGGGCGCCGTCGCGCGGAACGACGGGAACACCGCCGACGGGCTCGCCGCCGCGTCGCGGCGGGTCGAGGCCGTCTACGAGGTGCCGTTCCTCGCGCACGCGACGATGGAGCCGATGACGTGCACCACCCACGTCCGTTCCGACGGCTGCGACGTCTGGACGGGAACGCAGTGGCAGGACGGGACGCAGCAGACGGCGGCCCGGATCACCGGCCTGCCGTCCGAGTCGATCAAGGTCCACACGATGCTCCTCGGCGGCGGCTTCGGCCGGCGATTCGAGCAGGACTTCGTCGCCGAATCGGTGGAGATCGCCAAGGCGGTGGGGGTACCGGTCAAGCTCGTCTGGTCGCGCGAGGACGACATCCGGCACGACTTCTACCGCCCGGCGACCTACAACCGGCTCGCCGCCGGTATCGACGCCCAGGGCCGGCCGGCGGCGTGGACCCATCGCATCGTCGGGCCGTCCATCGCCGCCCGCGCCTTTCCGGCGCTGATCCACAACGGCATCGACGTCACGTCGGTCGAGGGAGCGGCGAACATTCCCTACGACATCGCCAATATCCACGTCGAATACACCATGCAGGACACCGGGGTGCCGGTGGGGTTCTGGCGCTCGGTCGGCAGCTCGCAGAACGCGTTCATCACCGAGTGCTTCCTCGATGAGGTCGCCGCCGGCGCCGGGCGTGACCCTTACGAGCTGCGGCGCGCGCTCCTCACGAAGGCGCCGCGCCACCTCGCGGTGCTCGAGCTCGCCGCGACCCGGGCCGGCTGGGGCCAGGCGCTCCCGCCAGGCCGCCATCGCGGCATCGCCGTCGCCGAGTCGTTCGGCAGCTTCGTCGCCCAGGTCGCCGAGGTGTCGGTGAGCCCGGAGGGTGCGGTGCGCGTCCACCGCGTGGTCTGCGCGGTGGATTGTGGCGTGGTCGTCAACCCGGACACGGTCGAGGCCCAGATGGAGGGCGGGATCGTCTACGGCCTGACCGCGGCGCTCCGGGGCGCGATCACGGTCGCCGACGGCCGCGTCGAGCAGAGCAACTTCCACGACTACTCGATGCTCCGTCTCGACGAAATGCCGGTCGTCGAGGTCTACATCCTGCCCAGCGCGGAGGCGCCCGGGGGCGTGGGCGAGCCAGGCACCCCACCCATCGCGCCGGCGGTCGTCAACGCGATCTTCGCCGCGACCGGCAAGCGCATCCGCTCGCTGCCGATCAGTAAACACGACCTGCGTCGGGCCTGAGGGGGAGGACCTCGATATGATCCGCCGCTTCTCCACGCTCTACGCCGGGCACGTCGACCTCGGCGACATGGGGCAGGACGCGACTCCCGCGAACGAGCGGCGCTACCCCAACGGGCATCTCGCCACCGTCTTCGAGAAGACGGAAGCCATCGCCCGGGCCGCCGACGACCTCGGCTACTACGCGCTCTGGCTCGCCGAGCATCATTTCCAGCACGAGGGCTACGAATGCCTCCCCAACATCCTCATGGTCGGCGTGCACCTGGCCCACGTGACGAGGCACCTCCGCGTTGGCTGCGGCTTCAACATCACGCCCATGTGGCATCCGCTCCGCCTCGCCGAGGACTTCGCCACCGCCGACATCCTCACCGGCGGGCGGGTCATCTTCGGCATCGGCCGCGGCTACCACACCCGCGAGGTCGAGACATTAGGGGGGCCCATGCTCGACGTCGAGGCCAACCGCTCGCTCTTCGAAGAGCAGGTGGAGATCATTCTCCGCGCCGTCCGCGAGGAGAGCTTCTCCCATCGAGGCCAGCACTATGTGCTGCCCCCGGCCGTGCCGTACCGCGGATACGAGCTGGCCGAGATCACACTCGTGCCCCGGCCGCGCCACCAGCCCGTCGAATGCTGGCAGCCCATCGTGAGCGCGAGCCGGCGTGGCTTCGACTTCATGGCCAGGCACGGCATCAAGGGGATCATCGGAGGCGGCGCCGCCACCATGACGGAGGGTCCGATCGCGGGCTACCGCGATGCATTCGCGCGCGCCGGCCGCGAGCTTGCCCTGGGGGAGAACCTCTGTCTCGGCCTCTACTTCCACCTGGCCGACTCGCGTGAGAAGGCACTCCGCGAGATGACGCCCTGGTTCGAGGAGCACGTGAAGATGTTCGCCCCTCTCGGCTTCGTCCCCGGCATTACCGAGGGGCAGATCCGCGCCGTCGCCAAGCGCGGCGGCTGGGCCGCGGCCGGCGTCCCCACCCTGGAGGACTTCACGAGGACCGGCGCCTGGTTCTGCGGGCGGCCCGAGGACCTGGTCGTCCACCTGAAGGACCTCGAGCAGCGCTATCCGGGGCTCGAGTATGTCAACGTCAGCTCGAGCATGGGCACGCCCCAAGCGGTCTGCCTCGAGCAGCTCGCCTGGTTCGCAAAGGAAGTGATGCCGCACTTCCCGGGGCGGGAGGGGACCTCCCCGGCGACTCCGGGGCGTGATCGGAAAGTTCGCGGCTGATCGACGAGGCGCAGCATGCTCTGCCCGCGGTGCCAGCAAGAGAACCCGCCCCTCGCGAAGTTCTGCGTGGAGTGCGGGACCCGGCTCGGTCCGGCCTGCACAGCCTGCGGGACCGAACTGCCGGCCGGCGCCAAATTCTGCCCGAGCTGCGGGCGTGCCATCGGCGGGCCCGGTGAGGCGGGGGCGCGGCCGCAGGCCCCGACGGCGCCCTCGCCGGGGGCCTACACGCCCCGGCACCTGGCCGAGAAGATCCTCACCGTACGAGCCGCCGTCGAGGGCGAGCGCAAGCCCGTCACCGTCCTCTTCTGCGATCTCGTCAACTCGACCGCCCTCGCCGAGCGGTTGGGACCGGAGGGGATGCACGGGCTCCTCACTCACTTCTTCGAGGCGGCCCTCGCCGAGGTCCATCGGTACGAGGGGACCATCAACCAGTTCCTGGGTGACGGGTTCATGGCGCTCTTCGGCGCCCCCATCGCCCACGAGGACCACGCACGGCGCGCCGTACTGGCGGGGCTCGGGATCGCGCGGACCGTGCGGAGGCGCCCCGTGACCGTGGAGGCGGCGGGCGAGGTTCGCTTGAACGTTCGCATGGGACTCCACACCGGGTTCGTCGTCGTAGGGGCGATAGGCGACAACCTTCGCATGGACTACACGGCGGTCGGGGACACGACGCACCTGGCGGCGCGCCTCCAGCAGCATGCGGAGCCGGGGACGATTCTCGTCAGCGACGCCACCGCCCGCCTGGTCGAGGGCTACGTCGAGCTCGAGGCCCTGGCGCCGCTCACGGTCAAAGGGAAGACCGAGCCGGTCTCCGCCTTCCGCGTCGTCGGCCTCGGAAAGCGGCGGTCGTCGCTCGAAGGGCGGGAGCAGCGCGCGCTGAGCCGATTCGTCGGACGAGAGCGCGAGCTGGCGGCCCTCCGCGACGTCCTCGCGCGGGTGGAGCGCGGGCAGGGACAGGTGGTCGGCATCGTCGGCGAGCCAGGGGTAGGAAAGTCCCGGCTCCTCCTCGAGCTCCGTCGAAGCCTCCCCCCGGATCGCGTGACGTATCTCGAGGCGCGGTGTCTCTCGTTCGGGAGCACGATCCCCTACCTCCCGGTCATCGACCTCGTGCGGTCCACGTGCGGGATCGTCGAGACGGATTCGCCCGAGACGACCGAGGAGAAGGTCCGTCTCGGGCTGCGGGAGGTCGACCTGGATCCCGACGAGGGGGCGCCATACCTCCTGAGCCTCCTGGGAGTGAAGGACTCCGAGGACCGGCCGGGCACGCAGAGCCCCGAGGCGATCAAAGCCGGGACCTTCGAGATGCTCCGGCAGATGAGTCTCCTGAGCGGCCGCCGGCGGCCCTCGGTCATCCAGATCGAGGACCTTCATTGGGTCGACCGGACGTCCGAGGAGTACTTCGCGTTCTTGACCGAGGGCCTTGCCGGCGCGCCCATCCTGCTCCTCGGGACTTACCGGCCCGGCTACCAGCCGCCCTGGATGGACAAGTCCTTCGCGACTCAGCTCTCGCTCTCTCGCCTCGCGCCGGTGGACAGCTTGTCGATCGTGCGCTCGGTCCTCCCGGAAGCCCGGTTCGCCGATTCCCTCGCCGACCTGATCCTCGCCAAGGCGGAGGGCAATCCGTTCTTTCTGGAAGAGCTGGCGCGGGCGGTTGGCGATCAAGGGGGGCTTCGAGCGGGCCTGACCGTTCCCGACACGGTGCACGGGGTACTCATGGCCCGGATCGACCGCCTGTCCGAGGAGCCGAAGCGGGTCATCCAGACGGCCTCGGTCCTGGGCCGGGAGTTCTCATCTCGGCTGCTCGAAGCCGTCTGGGTCGGCCCGAGCGCCCTCGAAGCGCACTTGAGGGAGCTGACTCGTCTCGAGTTTCTCTTCGAGAGGACGACCGGCGACGAGCCGGTCTACGTATTCAAGCACGCGCTCACCCAGGATGTCGCCCAGGCGACGCTCCTCGCGCCGCGTCGACGTGAGCTCCACCGGCGGACCGCCGAGGCGCTCCAGGCCGTCTACCCCGAGCGGCTCGGCGAGCTGTCGCCCGTGCTCGCCCACCACTACGGTGAAGCGGAGGCGTGGAGCCTTGCCGCCGAGCACGCCCGCCGCGCCGCCGAGGCGGCGCGTGCCGTCTACGCGAACCGGGAGGCGCTCGCGCGGTACGACCAAGCGCTCGCGGCGGCCGAGCGGGCCGGCGTCGCCGCGGGGACGCGGCTCGAGCTGCACGAGGCGCGGGGCGATGTCCACGCGGTGCTAGGCGCCTTCGAGCCGGCGCGCGCGGACCTCGAGGCGGCGCAGGCACTCGCGCGCGAGACCGGCGACCGGCCGGCCGAGGCCCGGGTGCTCGGGGCCCTCGGGATGCTCTGGGGCGGCCACAAGGACTACCAGCGGGGTCTCGAGCTCACCCAGCAGGCGGTCGAGCTGATCGAGTCGTCGGGGGACCGGCGCGCCCTCGGCGAAGCGCGGGCCCGGGTCGGGATCATGCGCGTCAACCTCGCCCAGATGACCGAGAGCCGCCGCGAGCTGGAGCGGGCCCTGGCGCTCTTCCGAGAAGGGGTCGACGCGGCGGGCGAGGCCAGAGTGCTCGATGCTCTCGCCATGGTCACCTTTGTGCTCGGCGACCTCGACCAGAGCGTGCGGCACGCCGAGGAGGCGATCCCGCGACTGCGGGCGCTCGGCGACCGCCAGACCGAAGCGTCGTGTGTCGTGACTCTCGGCACCGCGCTCGGCTACCGCGGTGACTGGCCGGCGGCCGAACCCTGGATCCGCCAGGGGCTCGAGCTGGCGGTCGCGATCGGGGCGAGAAGCGCTCAGTCCTTCGCGCACTGGACGACCGGCGAACTCCTGGAGACCTTTGGCAGCTACGGGCCCGCCCTGGGCGAGGCCGAGACCGGTCTCGCGATCGCGCGCGAGATCGGACATTTGGAATGGACCGCGGCCGGCCTGGCCACGGTCGGGCGGATCCGGCGCGAGTGCGGTGACGTGGTGGGGGCCCGGCGTCTCCACCAGGAGATGCTGGACACGACCCGCCAGCTCGGGACCGTCCTCTGGATCAGCGACGCGCTCGGCGAGCTGGGACAGGACCTCGCCGCCGCGGGAGACGGGACAGCGGCCGCCGAATACCTGGTCCGGGCCGTGGAGTTCGCCGGCGAGGCGCGCAAGCACACGGTCCGGTCGCTCCTGGGCCAGGGCGCACTCGCGCTCCGCCGGGGCCGGCCGGCGGAAGGCCTCGCGCTGGCCCGTCGCGTCCAGGAAGTCGACGCCCAGTTCGGCGTCTTCGTGGCCGACGCCCGCCGGCTGGAGGGGGAGGCGCTCGCGACCCTCGGGCAACCGGACGAGGCAGAAGCGGTCCTGCGCCGCGCCAAGGCCGAGGCGACGATGCTGGGCGCCCGGCCCCCTCGCTGGCGCGCGTGTCTGGCCCTCGCCGGGCTCCTCGAGGGCGCCGGGCGTCACGCCGAGGCGGCGAGCGAGCGCGCCGAGGCGCTCACGCTGCTCGACCGCGTGATGGAGGAACTCGCCGACCCGCAGTTGCGGCGGTCGTTCGAGGCCTCCGAGCCGATGCGTCGAGCACGGAACGATCGGGGCTGAACGACGCCTCGGTCGGCGCTCCGCCCGAGCCCCCCTTGACGTCGAACGGGTTTTGGAGAAGCCGGCGCCGTGCGATACCATCCGCGGCATGCCGGGCCGGCTCGATCGCCGGACGCTCGAGTCGCTCATCCGCCGGGGAGAGATCGACACCGTCCTCGCGGTCTTCCCCGACGGCTACGGGCGGCTGCTGGGCAAGCGCCTGGTCGGCCGCTACTTTCTGGAGCATGCGGTCGAGGCCGGCGTGCACGCCTGCATCTACCTCTTCACCGTCGACATGGAGATGGAGCCCTTGTCCGGCTTCACGCTCACCTCCTGGGAGCGCGGCTACGGCGACATGAAGATGGTGCCGGACATGGCCACGCTTCGAGTGATCCCCTGGTTGCCGAAAACGGCCCTCGTCTTCTGCGACGTGTGCGGCGAGGATGGCGACCTCATCGAGGAGGCGCCGCGCTCCGTGCTGAAGCGCCAGATCGCCCGCGCGGCGTCGCTCGGTTACGTGGTCAAGACGGCGGCCGAGCTCGAGCTGTACTGTTTCCGGGAGTCGTTCGAAGAGGCCCGCGCCAAGCGCTACCAGCACTTGACGCCGGTGGCGGGCTATCTCGAGGACTATCACATCTTGCAGACGACGAAGGAGGAGCCGCTCGTGCGGGCGATCCGCAACGGCATGGAGGGTGCGGACGTCCCGGTCGAGAGCTCCAAGGGCGAGTGGGGACGCGGCCAGGAGGAAATCAATCTTGTGTACGGCGAGGCCCTCGCCATGGCCGACCGCACGGCGCTCTACAAGCACGGAGCGAAAGAGATCGCGTACCTCCAGGGATGCTCGGTGACGTTCATGGCGAAGCCCGACATGGGCGCCGCCGGCTCTTCGTTCCACGTGCACTCGTCGCTGTGGGATCGGACGGGCCGGAAGGCGCTCTTCGCCCGCGCCGGCCGTGGCCACGGACGTCGAACGCCGGCACCGCCCGCCTTCCGGCAATGGCTGGCGGGGCAGCTGGCCACCGCACGGGAGCTCGCGTACTTCTACGCACCCACGATCAACTCCTACAAGCGGTATCAGTCGAGGTCCTTCGCGCCGACGCGGATCGTGGCCGGGTGGGACAACCGGACCTGCGGTTTCCGGCTCTGCGGCGAGGGGACCGGGTTCCGTGTCGAGAATCGGATCCCGGGGGCCGATGCCAACCCCTATCTCGCGTTCGCCGCGACCATCGCGGCCGGGCTGCATGGCCTCACGAACAGGCTGACGCCGCCCAGGCTCTACGCGGGCAACGCCTACGAAGACGCCACGCTCCCCGAGGTGCCGAAGACCCTGCGCGATGCGGTCAGCGAGCTGGGCCGCTCGAAGGTCGCGCGGGCCGCCTTCGGCGGGCGGGTCGTCGAGCACTACGTGCATTCCGCGCGGCTCGAGCAGCAGGCATTCGACCAGGCGGTGACGGACTGGGAGCTGATGCGAAACTTCGAGCGGATTTGACGATGCCCCGGCCATCGGCTTTCCGCGACGAGACCTCGAGCCGGCTCCGGCTCGAGATTCGGCCCCCCGGAGGCGGCTGAGTGGGCGAGCGGCTCAAGGGGAAGGTCGCGTTCATCACGGGCGCCGGCAAGGGGATCGGGCGCGAGGCGGCCCTGCTGTTTGCGCACGAAGGCGCCCGCGTCGTCGCCGCCGACATCGACGGCCCGGCCGCCACGGAGACGGTGGCCCGCGTGGAGGCGGAGCGCGGCCAGGCGCTGGCGGTGACCGGGGACGTCGCCGTCGAGGCCGACGTGGAGCGGATGATCGCCGACGGCGCCCGCCACTTCGGCGGGCTCCACATCCTCTACAACAACGCGGGCGTCCTCTGGAAGGACCGCGACCGCTCGGTCCTCGAGACCGACGGGCAGTGGTGGGATCGCGTGGTGGCGATCAACCTGAAATCCGTGTTCTGGGTGACCAAGTACGGGATCCCGCACCTGCGGGAAGCCGGGGGCGGGTCGATCATCCTGATGGGCTCCGTGTCGGCCCTGGTCGGGTTCGCGCGGGCGCAGGACGCCTACACCTCGGCGAAGGGCGCGCTGATCTCGTTGACGAAATCGCTGGCGATCCAGTTCGCCCGCGACCGCATCCGGTGCAACATCATCCACCCGGGGATCGTCGACACGCCGTTGCAGGCGCCCTACCTGACGGAGGCGCTGCGCCGGGAGTTCGAAGCCGGCATCCCCCTCGGTCGGATCGCCCACCCGCGCGAGATCGCGACCGTCGCCCTCTTCCTCGCCAGTGACGACTCGTCGTTCATGACCGGCGCCGAGCTGGTGGTCGACGGCGGCTTCACGGCCGCCTGAAACCCGGCTGGCCGGGCAGCGATCAGGGAATCTCTCCGGCGGGTCTCGGGTGTTTCCCGGTCCAGATTCCCCTTTTTCGATTGTAGGGAGACACCGGATTGTCACTCTCCCCCTCCGCACGCTCTACTGCAATCGATGCTATTCGAACGCCGAAGCACGGAGCGGCTCGAGGTTCTCGTCGTCGAGCCCAGGGCTCTCGTCGCGGCTCGCCTGAAAGAGCAGCTGGAGAGCCTGGGCCACCGCGTGCTTGGACTGGCCAGAGACGGGCGGGAGGCGGTCGCGGCGGCGCGGCGCCTCCACCCGAGCCTCGTCCTCATGAAGACCGACCTTCCGCCGCTCGACAGCATCGAGGCGGTCAGGGCGATCGTCACCGACCGGCCCGTGCCCATCATCCTCGTCGCCGGCTACGCCGGCGCGGACCTCGTCCGGCGGGCACGGGAGGCCGGCGTGGTGGCATACCTGACGTCCGTGGACCGGCCGCGGCTCCTCTCGGCCATCGAAGTCGCGCTGGAACGCTTCAGAGAGCTCCAGGTCCTCCGGAGGGAGGGGGCCGTCGCCGGCGAGGTGCCGGAGACCCGGAGGCTGGTGGACCGCGCCAAGAAGGTGCTGATCACGCGGCTCGGGTGCTCGGAGGCTGAAGCTTTCGTCGACATCCTGGAACGCAAGCAGAGCGCGGGGCGGACCCTTCGTGAGACCGCCTGGACGATCATCGACGCCGAGGAGGTGCTGTTCAGGCTCGACGTCGCGCGGTGCCTCCAGCTGATCTTCCAGTCCGTCCGCGGAGACCTGAGACCGAAGTCGAGACAGACGCTCGCGACGGGGGCCCGACCGGCGCCGGCTTTGGGTCTCGATCCTGCGAACGAGCTCAGTCGGAGGCTCTGAGCCGGCCGCATGGAGTTCATCCCGGCGTTCGTCTTGACCATCCTGGGCGTGACGGAAGAGGCGTGGCACAACCCGGCTCGGATGCGCCTGATCGTCCGCCGCCCCTATGCCCATCTCGAGGATCGGCTCCGGAGGGCGTTCGAGGGGCGCGACGACGTCGAGGTCATCTCCGATCGGCGTCGCGGTGAGCGGCGGCGAGGGGACCGGCCCGCTGAAGAGGAGCGGCGGCGGGCCGAGCGGCGCGCGCCCAAGGAGGAGATTCTGGAGATCGTGATCGAGGGCGACCCGATCACGATGCTGGGGAACATCTCGCGTAACTAGCGCCGGCCCGCCTTCTTCGTCAGGGGCCGCCTCAGCCCCGCCCGCCGAGACGCTCTCGAGTCGCCCGCCCGCGGCGGCGCCACCGACGGCCCTTCGGCTCCGGCGATGACGAATAGTATTCGTAGCCGTAGTACCCGCGCCGCCGATCATCGTCACGGTTGAACACGAGCCCGAGGACCTTGGTCGGACCCAGCGCCGCGAGCGCTTCCTCGAGGAGCGTTCGCGAGGTCTGGTGGGCGGACACCACGATGAGGAGCCCGTCCACCCCCCTCGCGATGAGCCTGGTGTCCGGCACCGGGACGACCGGCGGCGTGTCGAGCACGACGTAGTCGTATTGCTGCCGCGCTTCGTCGAGCAGTTGCTCGAGCCGGGGAGACTTGAGCACCTCGTAGGGGCCGTCGGGGCTTCGGCCGGCCAGGAGCACCCAGAGGTGGAAGGGGGCAACGTGCTGGACCACGTCCGACAGGGCGAGACGGTCGTCCGCGACCGCGTCAGCGAAACCAGGTGCGCCGGAGCGGGGGAGGCCGAGCTGCTCGCCGACGCGGGGCTGACGGAGGTCGACCTCGGCGAGGAGGACGCGTGTCCCCTGGTCCTGGGCAAGGGCGCCGGCCAGGTTGATGGCGGTGGTCGTCTTGCCATCGCCCGGGGTCGGGCTCGTGATCGCCACCACGTGCTTGCCTGACTCCTCGATGACGTAGCGGAGCCCGCGGTACTGCTCGGCCTCGAACGAGGAAGGGGCGAGGAGGCTTACGAAACGCTCGTCCGGCTTCCCGTGCTCCCTCGCTGACGCGCCGAGGAAGCCACCGAGCAGACTCTGGCGAAGCCCGTGGAGAGACGCGGGCCCGTCGCGGTGGTGGCGCTGGTCATTCACGGCGAACCTTCCCCGGAGCACGAAGAGGACTGCCCGCGAGCGGGCGTGCCTCGATCAGGAACCGAACCGCCGCAGGGTCCGGATGAGCCGCTCGTTCGTGACGAAGTCGGCGCCGATGCCGGTGGTCCGACGCATTCTCACTCCTCCACGTGCTCCATCGATGTGCAATCACTTTCGCCGATCGGCCCGGGCGGCCCTGCCCGTCGATTCCACCCTATGACACCGGGATCACGGGGCCAAGTGGGCGAATCACCG
>Ga0070699_100005728_pt1 | contig 10873 bp, 13 predicted proteins | sample KBSK1503metaG_FD_65473 | JGI IMG/M metagenome (GOLD analysis project Ga0070699, IMG submission 65473) | Corn, switchgrass and miscanthus rhizosphere microbial communities from Kellogg Biological Station, Michigan, USA - KBS K1-50-3 metaG | ecosystem: Host-associated > Plants > Roots >...
GGTCCAGGGTGCGCTTGGCGCGCACCTCCTGGACGATGCCAATCAGCGCGTTGGTGACCAGCACGATGCCGAAGAGGGCGTCCTGCGGATGCCCCACCGCCAGGATCACGACCAGCAGGGCGCCGAGGAGGAAGTTGAAGCGGGTCAGGAGGTTGGCCCGCAGGATCTCGCCGAAGCTGCGGCTGGTGTGCTGGCCGCTGGCATTGGTGCGGCCCTGGGCCACGCGCTCGGCGACTTCCTTGCTGCTCAGGCCTGCCAGGGGCTCCATCAGCGTGTCCCTGCCGGTGCGCCTGGGGTCGGGTCCGGGAATGGCCATGGTTACAGCCCCCCGGAGGCAGCCGCGCACTCCTGCCAGAGCGTGCCGTGGCGGGCGTCGCGGTCGACCATCGCCCGGCTCGACCAATGGCCCTGGCGCATGATCGCGCGAGGAGGGGCGCCACCGGAAGCTGGGCTCGCGAGAGACGCACCGATGGACTCGGGCGTCGTGGGCATGGGCTCGCAGCCGTGCAGGATGCACCACACGACGAAGTCGTCCCAGTCGACGCTGGACGCCTGCTTGGTGTGCTTCGCTTGAGCGGAGCGGCTGGCACGGATGGACGGGAGCCGCTCTGCTAATCGAATCAGAACCGTCACTGGCTCGGTCATGAGTCCCTCCTCAGGGGGAGCGATGGCACGGAACAACCACGATGTCCCAGGTAACCTGACGCCTGATACGTGAACAGTATAGGCGTCAGGTTACCATAAAATGATGGTGATTGCTAGGGAGCATTGCTCCTTCCCCACCCCTCGCCGATCCCCCGCTTTTCTGCAAGCGGGCAGCGCAGGAGGGGCAGTCCATCCTGTGATCAGGCGCATTTTTCTTGACTTTCCGCCTTAGGGTATGCTCATATCCGAACATCTCAGTAAGATAGTAGCATACCCTAATAGTCGTGAGGGGATGAGTGAGCGAGAACAAACAACAGGTCCTCACGCTGTTGCTCCTCTCATCGAATGCGGGGAACGACGAAAGAAAGGAAGTCGCGATGCCGACAGGAATCATTCTCCTGCTGGGGGTGTTTGCTGGACTGATGATTTTTCTGGGATTACCCCTGGTCTTCCTCAAGCACCTCCCGCCATCGCTCAAAGTCTTGTTGAATATGCTCGCCACTGGGATTCTCATGTTTTTACTCTTTGACGTGCTGAGCAAGGCCAGCGATCCTATCAATGCCTCCCTGGATGAGGTACGGACACATCAGACGGGAACAGGCGTGTTCGCGCTGAATGCGTGCTTGCTCGTCCTCGGCATCGGACTGGGCTCGGTGGGACTGGTCTACGTCAATCGTTTGCTGTTCAGACGGGTACATCTGCGCACTGCTCCTCCTGCCGTGGTCCCGGCTTCAGTCGATTCCGCTTCTCCAACGCGCTCCACCAGCGTGGCTGCGCTGGCCGAGAAAGCAGAACACGCCCCCCGCACACTGGCTCTCCTCATCGCTACCGGGATCGGTCTCCACAACTTCTCCGAAGGGCTGGCGATCGGACAATCTGCCGCGACGGGAGCGCTCCAGCTGGCGGTGGTGTTGATCATTGGTTTTGGTCTGCATAATAGGACGGAGGGGTTCGGCATCGTCGGTCCTCTCAGCGGCCAGCCCGTTTCCTGGAAGTTCATGGTACTCTTAGGGCTGATTGGGGGCGGCCCGACCTTCCTTGGAACGATAGGAGGCATCGTATTTCATTCGCCACAAGTGTTTATTCTCTTTCTTGCCTTGGCAGCGGGCGCGATTGTCTACGTCCTCGCCGAATTGCTCGGCCAGGCGAAACGGTTCCGGGCTCCCGAAATCGTGATGTGGGGCATATCACTAGGCTTTCTTCTGGGATACGCCACCGATCTGATTGTCACCTACGCAGGGGCCTAACGCTTCTCTTCAGCTTTTGTCGCGGGCTTCCACGCGGCATCGACCGAAGCGAGCATATTCGGAGTCTTGCCAAGCGAAGCGCACTCGTGGCATAATCGTCGTTATCCCGTGAGTCGCACCGGGACACTGCTCCGAGGCAAGCACGAAAAAAGGCTGGAGCTCTTCCCGATTCTCCGAATCAGCGAGAAATTCTCACGGCATAACTTTTTGAGGAAAGAGAAGGATGGAAGCAATCCCCGCAAACATGCTCCCGTTCGCAAGCTCGACAGCGAATCTGGAAGCAGATGCCTGGATCATTGCCTACACGCAGGATGTGCTGGCGGCCAAGGACGGGGCGACTATCGAGGCCTACACACGTATTCTGAAGCGATTTACGGAGTGGCTAAGTACGCGCCCCGGCAATCACGACCGGTTTCACCCCCAGGCGATCACGCGTACCGCGATTGAGTTTTTTCTCGATACCCTGCCCAGTTCCAGCTACAAAAAGCAGGCCCGTGCCGCTCTGTCCGGGTTCTGCCGCTGGCTGCAGGAAGAGCATCAGCTCCTGGGTCGCAATCCCGTGCGGGGCGTCTCCATTCCGGCACAGGCGCTTCTTGCCCCGCGCGAGCTATCAGGGGATCAGCGGTACGTGATCCGCGACCTGGTGGAGCGAGAGGCCGATCTACGCGGTAAAGCCGTCTTCGCACTTGGCTACTGGGCCGGGTGCCGTGTAAGCGATGTCTCCTGGCTGCTGCTCGATGCTCTCCATGTGAGCCCCAAGGCTGGATGGATGACCATTGGGCATAAGGGTGGCAAGGAACGAACCATCGACCTGGTGAATGAGGCGCGGAGCCCGCTGTATGGCTACTTGCAGCAGGGTGAGCGCAAAACGAGCGCCTACGTCTTCACCAGAAAGCCGCGCGAAAAAGCGCGTGAGCACAGAAGAAATCGACGGATGGCGGTGGACGGAGGACGGCATCCACCAATGGTGGCAACAACTCAAAGCAAGGGCGCGCCTAGCAGAAGCCAGCTTCATCAACGACATCGATTTCCACGATCTCCGTCACGATTTTGCCCATCGGGCGCGGGCAGCAAGCTGGAGCCTGGAAGAGGTGGCCTATTATCTGGGGCATCCCACCTTTGGTGATATGCCGGCGATTCAAACCACGATCCGGTACACGCAGGGGAGCCGTGAGCACGTGAAAGAGAAGTTGAAGCTGCTTTGGGGATAGCATCGAATGCTCCAGAGAAGACACCTATCTGTCGAAAAATTGGGCAATCGTCCGACGAGGTTTGAGGTATGAGAACAACCATCATCAGACTCCTGAGCATGCTCGGTAGTGTGTTGGTGCTTTTCACAGCGCTCATTGCCTTTCTCCGTTTCTATCCTTACAACTCTAATTTCTCCTCCTATCCAAAGATAACCCATACAAAATCTGGGGCAGAGGGAGACCCTCTCAATCTCATCTTTGTTGGGAGCAAAGATCAAATCATGCAAAGCTTTCAACAAGCAGAGTGGTTGATTCCTGATCCCATTACCCTGCAAACCTCCGAGAAAATTGCCGTTGCTAGTCTCACTCACAAAAGTTACCCCACTGCTCCGGTCAGTAATCTCTACGTCTTTGGGCGAGTCCAAGATCTCGCTTTTGAAAAGCCCACCAACGATGTCGCAAACCGCGGACATATTCGCCTCTGGAAGACGGGAACGCTTATCGGTGGACAACCTGTGTGGATTGGACAAACATCCTATGATAGCGGGATTGAGTTGAGCGGAACCAACCATCTTCCCACCCATCACATTGCTCCGACCGTGGACCTGGAACGAAATGCCGTCGGCGCTGACCTGGAAAAAACTGGTCTGGTCAAAGAGGACGCGGACGCAGCATTTACTCCTCCCATTGTGTATGCTCGCAATGGGGGTGGGGATTATTATGCAAGCGATGGCGATGTGCTGGTGATCAACTATACGCAGGCTCCCATCCCGCTCAATCCACCGGTGTGGGTCATAGACGGACTGAAAAACGGCGTCTTCCTCGTCTACGATGCGCTTTTCACCATTGTTGGTGCGCTGATTGCCTTCCTGGTGCTGGTTGCCGTGCTCATCGCGGGACTCATGCTCTGGCGACTCACGGAAAGGAACCGGACCTTGGAGCGGAAATAGACCTATGAGGCCGCCAGGGCATGGGATAGGCTTCATGCAGAGAAACCAAGGTGGAAATGCGCGCATGTGGGCAGTCGTAGGAGAGGAAAGAGGACGAACAAGTGGGCAGAGGCTTTCCTCTCCCCCCTTTCCTTTCACGCATCTCGAATAGCTGAAATGATTACTGATTCTGCGTTGCGTTCTTCTGCTGAGCGGCTGCAATCGCAGAGCGCGTCACCTCCTGAAAGGCTCCTTCATCTCCAGTTGGCGAGATCTCAACCCGCGTGCCTGCGCCTTCAGCGGGCGTAAACTGGACCGCATCGCCAAAGGTTGCGCAGGCCCATCGTTCACACCGTCACCCACAAAGGCGACACTCTTCCCCTGAGCCTGGAGTTGCTTGACGATTTCCACTTTCTGCGCCGGAAGCACTTCGGCATGCACCTCGCTGATGCCCAGTTCTCCAGCAATACGCTCAGCCGTCACGGTATTGTCGCCAGTGACGAGGACCGTGCGGATGCCGAGTTTCTTCAGTCGCGTGATCACCTGGCTAGCTTGAGGCCGCAAGGTATCTTCCAGCACAAGGAGGCCCTCGATCTGGCTGTTGTGTGCGACCAGGATGACGGTGCGTCCCACGGCTGCCAGATTCCGCGCGCGGGCCTGCACATGGGGATCGCCGGTGATGCCCCGCTCGGAGAGCAGTCGTGGTCGGCCAATGATCACCTCAGCTCCTTCGATGCGTGCCCGTACACCCAATCCTGGCAGCGCCGTAAATTCCTCTGGGTCAGGAACTGCCACCTCACGCGCGATGGCAGCTTGCACCACAGCCCGTCCCAACGGATGCTCACTCAGCTTCTCCGCAATGGCGGCCAGGCGGAGCAACTCGGTCTCGGTCATCTGCCCAAGGGGGTCAAGCGTGGTGAGCTTGGGCTGCCCAAAGGTGAGTGTTCCAGTCTTGTCAAACGCCACGGCGGTGACTTTCGCCATCGCCTCAATGGTTGCACCTTTCTTGACCAGGCTGCCTCGCAGCGCGGCATTGCCGATCGAGGCCACCAGGGCTGTTGGTGTGGCCAGTACCATGACACACGGGCAGAACACAATCAGGATGGTAATGGCGCGCAGGATATCGCCACTCCACCACCAGACCAACGCCCCCAGGATGAGCGCGGCGGGCGTGTAGAATTTGGCATAACGGTTGAGAATACGCTCAATCGGGGCTTTCTGGGCCTTCGCTTCCTCAACCATCCGGCGAATTTGGCCAAGTGTGGTTTCCTCTCCCACTTTGGTCGTCCGCACTTCGAGTGCTCCCAGTTCATTGAGTGTTCCCGCGAAGACGGGATCGCCTGGCTGTTTCTCAACCGCCAGGCTTTCACCGGTGATGGCGGCTTGATTGATCGAAGCGGTTCCCAGGGCAACCGCGCCATCAACCGGGATGCGGTCCCCAGAGCGGATGAGGACCAGATCACCGTTTTGCACCTCCTCCAGGGGAACCACGCGATCCTCCCCGTCACGCCGGACGGTCACCCGGTCAGGGAGCAGCTTTGAAAGTTCGTCCAGGGCATTGCCGGCGCGAGCGGAGACGAACTCTTCGAGCATCCCACCCAGGAGCAAGAGCACGGCAACGACCGCAGCGGCAGAATATTGACCGATGATGAGTGCCGCTGCGGTCGCAAACGAGACCGGAATATCAGCCGTAAAGTCGCGCTCGCGGATACCCTGGATGGCTGACCACCAGATATAGAGAGAGCCAGCCAGAGCCGCTGCTAGATAGAGCCAGTCACTGCATATATGATCAAGTAGTCACATTATTACTGAAAAAAGAGGTGTGCAACCCTGCTGGATCGAGGGCAGCACACACAACGCAGGTGAGAAGCTAGACGCGATAGGGATGATCAGGGAGTCCTTGTCGCACATGATCGACATGGTGATCATCCACAGTGTAGTAGATAATATTCCCATCGCGCCGTGGTTTGACCAGGCGGCGATCCCGTAAAAAGTGGAGCTGGTGCGAGACCGCCGACGTGGACACGCCCACGAGAATGGCGAGATCGCGGACGCACAGAGGACGCTTCGTCAATGCATAGAGGATGCGAGCCCGCGTCGGATCTGCCAGCGCCTGAAACGTCTCAACAAGCAATAAGAGGTGTGCTTCAGGAAGAGCCGCAGCACGCGCTGCCTCCACTGCCTCCGCATCGATGGCGACGAGCACCTCTTCCTTTGCCATAGCAGCTTCTCCTTTACTATATGAATATGTGCTCACACACTACCATAGAAGCGGGCAGAAGTCAACACAGCGCAGTCCGATCTGCGAAAGGAAGGGTCCTGTCGTCGATCAGAGAAAAAGCACACATGAAGTATCTCACAGACAAGAAAACAAAACAGATGGTGTCTCGACAGGTTTTGTGGCAGGCGAAATCATTGCGTGAACTGAAAAATTGCGACGATAATCTTGGCCAACGCGAATCGATTTACGTCAAAGCGCATCAATGCAGATTCTCTGGTCCAAGTCCTTAGCGTTGTTTTTCGTTCCGTTCATACTCAAGGGCCTCGTACAGGCGAGAGTGGATTCTCGTCCTATTAAGACCAGTATAGAGTGCATAAGGGTAAAATTAGTAGTGACTCTGTGAGGGAGTGAGGGCATTTCCTAACCCAGAAACTCTCCTACATATGAGCTAAAAACTGCGCAGGAGGGTTTTTGAGTGAGGAAGCGCAATGTCCGTGGCGGACAGAGATGCGGATGAAAATGAGCCGCGCCTGGATCTTTACCTCAGTAGTAGCAATGTATTTTCAAGCGAAATGCCTTCGCCCAGGGGCCTCAAGAGAGAAGATTGCTCACACAAACACACTGATGAAATGATCGATTTGCTACCCTGTAGGCTTTGACAGGCGGTTAAGGCCCTTGATTCCTCAACTCCTTGCGAAGTTCCCATTTGAGCATGTGGCCCTCTGGTTCGAGGCGACTCATCCCCACTTTTTCGAGCACTCGGATGGAGCCAAGGTTCTCATCGAGACACTCAGCGGTAATCATCCTGATTCCTTGCAGGTGAAAGGCCCAGTCGATGAAGCGACGTGTCATCTCGGTCGCATATCCTCTACTCTGATACTCAGGAATGATATTGTAACCAATCTCCACCACCCCTGCCTCGTCCGGTTCTCCGTGGAAACCGATGCCACCGATAGCTACCTGATCTTCTTTATGAATGATAATCCCATCCCAGACGCGGCTGACCGGGTCTTTCTCCAGCATCTCTACAAAGAAAGGTAACGCTTCTGTCAGATCAGGCCCTGGCCAGGAGTCAGGAACCTGTATGCCAAGTATCGAAGCCACCCTAGCCCTCTCCGTTATGGTCGCCTTCTTAAGTTCCAGTGAGAAAGGAATGAGTTTGAGATGTTCTGTTTCCAATGGTTGCACAACTACCTCTTTCAGTTGTTCTCTTTCTTCCCTATGCAGAGGACTGCGTTTTTCTGAGACCTCCATCACAAGGAGACAAGCCTCGTTTGGGATCAGCTTATCCTACTCTGTCAAGTTTGGAAATGCCCTCAGGGAGTGATAAAATGGCTTATACGCATGATTGCTGATTTGTTCCTAGCCTTTTCCTAGTCGGAGGCAGACCATGAGGAATGAGGAGCAGCTCCTTGGCTTCGATATTCGTGAGATGTGGTCGCAGATGGATGCCACCTGGCCTGAGTCGAGAAAAGCTCTCTATCTGGTGCGCGCCGATGTCACAAAGGTCCTGTCAGTCGATTCACTCGTGTGGCCAAGGGTGGTGCTTGGTGTGGAGAAAAACATGAGAGCCCCTACTCAGTGGAGAGATGTGGGGTTGTGGGAAAACCTACACCACTTACGGGAGTACCTCCAGCAAAACGCGGGGGCGATTGGGCGTCCCTATCAGGTGATTGGGATCACGCTGCTGCGAAATGTACTGCCCATGCACGAGCAAGAGATGTGGGCTGCGTTGGCTCCCAGTGTTCCTGCGTCGCTTACGAAGGAGTGGATGTTCCTGGGCTACGACGTAGCAGATGAAGGCTTCATCAGCGGCCTGTCAGATTGTGCATACGAAGCTGATGAACTGCACTTGAGGAAGGGCTGGGAGCTGTATCTGAACGAGTGGCATCTCTTCACACAGAGAAGGCAGGCGATCAAGTTTCAGAGGATGACCGATCAGCGGGTGGATGAACACGCCCCTTTCTGCATCTACGGCCTTTACTCGCTTCTCCAGAGCGGAGGTGACGCATGAACAAGCGAGAGAGGCAGGGGCAGAGCAGTCTGCCGCCCTGTCCCCATCCCGACTGCCGGCAGTCCCACGTGGTGCGCAATGGGAGCCATCGCGGCAGACAACGCTCTCACTGCCGTCCCTGCAAGACGTACTTTGGAGAAACGCAAGGAACACCGATGGACGGGCTGAAAACTCCTGCCGCGGAGGTAGCGCAAGCCTTGTTTCGCGCGGTGCTCTCCCAAGTGCTTGCGCCAGCCGATGGCAGGGGCAGGCGCAAGATCTCTGTGGTGGTCGATACCTCTCGCATGCATTTCGCCAAACCTGTTCTTGCGAAGTTTTCTGCTCATCCAGAGCAGATCGAACTGGTTACGAGGCCCTCCTCTTCGCCTCAGCTCAATCCCGCCCGGCGGTTCTGGAAGCATGTGCGACGCAAAGTCACTCACACTACCTTTTCCAGAGCATTGATCGACTGCTTGATGCGGTCACTGGATTTCTTCGTGACATGGCGGCTTGTCCACAGACCGTGCGCTCGGTCGCCGGATGAGCCGCGTACGTCTCACCAGTTGCTTGAGATCGAGAGAACAAGATGATGCGCATCCCACAGGAGAAGGAGGTTGTTGACAAGCTGGTGGCGTGGGGGACGGCCCATCCGTTGATCCGCGCCATGATCCTGACCAGCTCGCGTACCAGGCCGGATGGGCCAGTGGATCGGCTCTCCGATTATGATCTTATTCTGGCGGTGAGCGATGTGGGGGCGTTCGCCTTTGATGATGCCTGGATCTCCGAGTATGGCAGGCCGATGGTGCGTTGGGGCGATCAGGGCGAGATGCACGCTCTGGCCACGTATTTTCGGGGTGTGGTCTATCAGAATGCTGTCAAGATCGATTACAGCATATGGCCTGTGGAGCTGCTGGAGCGCATCGAAGCCGCGGCCCTCCTGCCGGACCAACTGGACGTGGGCTACCGGGTGCTGCTCGACAAGGATCAGCGAACGGCTGGATGGAAGCAGCCATCCTACCAGGCGCATATCCCCGCCAGACCGACGGAAGCGGAGTACCAGGCGCTCGTCGAGGAGTTCTGGTGGGGCACGACCTACGTCGCCAAGAGCCTCTGGCGCGATGAGCTGGTCTTTGCCACATGGGTCCTGGACCAGGGTCTCAAGCTCGAAACGCTGCGGCGCATGCTCGAATGGCGCATCGAGATCGATCATAACTGGTCTGTGAAGCCGGGGGTGTATGGGCGCGGCCTCAAGCAACTGCTCCCACCCAACATCTGGTCGGAGTTTGCCAGTACGTATGTCTCGCTGGATGTCGAGGAGACCTGGGCGGCGCTCGATCGCGCGATAGCGCTCTTCCGCCAAGTCGCGCTGAACGTGGGCAACGCGCTCGGCTATCCCTATCCGCAACAGGTGGACGATCAGGTGAGCGCCTATCTGGAGGCGATTCGCGAGATGCCGTCGTCTCAATGTCACGGCGACGGCATCTAAATCACCTGAAATGTTTCCCCCAATAGAGAAATGAACAACCCCACCGGGTACAAAGGGCATCTCCTGTGAAGCTGGACAGCGGATGCTCTGTTTTTCCCAGTCCAGGGCAAAGCTTGCTTGGAAAAGTGTTTGCTGTCGCGAACGGGCCAGGCTTTGCAGTACACCTCCAGATCATCGCCCCGTTCCCGTAGCAGATGGCTACTCAAATAGGCCCGATCGATGTGCAGTTCCTTTAAACGAACCTTTTGCTGCTCGAGATCTTCGCAGATGGCTTGGGTGACACTGGCTTCTGCAACGTTGGCTGGCGTGATCCCTACCGCACGGATGAGGCTCGTGTCTAAATCGTGCAGCACATGGCGTTTGTATCCATCAACCCGCACACTTCGGCTTTTGCGTCCATGCCGCATCTGCCCATCTTCCACGCTGATACGCCGATCTTTCGCCACACCTTTGACCAGGCTTGCTTTCCCTTGCTCATTGACCTGGACATCTTGTTCCTGGATCTGCTCAGCAATCTTCACCCCCTGTTGCGCAACGGCTTTTTCCTCTGGATTGCCAGGGTTTCAACCCAGGCTTGCACCATGGACAACACCTGCAAGACCAGTTCCAGGGCTTCGACTTTCTGCCGTTGTTGGTCCCAGTCACGATCCAATGCGGCCTTCAGACTCGGGCCACACACCAGTGGCACCGACGGTGCGTGAAGTCCTAGCAAGCTTTGATCCACGAGCAGTGCATGCTTATGCTGTCCGTCTCGATCTGCCAGAACACTTGACCGTGTGGGCCGATCAGCACGCTCTGCGCTGGGTGCTGCGCAATGTGGTCGGGAACGCTTTCAAATATGCTCCCAAACAGCATCAGTGCAGCGCTCTCCAGGCATCTTTCAGGGAGCGCTGCCGCTGCCGCGCATGTGTGCATCCGTGTACAAGATAGAGGTCCCGGCATCTCCCCTGCTGAATTACCGCTGCTCTTTCAGCAATTTGGGCGTCTCCCGCGTGACCTGGCGGGAAAGGTGCGAGGGAGCGGGTTGGGACTCTACATCAGTAGGCAGTTGGTAGAAGCGATGCATGGACAGATATGGGTTGAGAGTTCGGGCAAACCAGGAGAAGGCAGTTGCTTTTGTTTCACCCTGCCCTCAGCTGCTCAGCCCGCGAGTGAGGAGAGA
>Ga0070699_100005729_pt1 | contig 10870 bp, 7 predicted proteins | sample KBSK1503metaG_FD_65473 | JGI IMG/M metagenome (GOLD analysis project Ga0070699, IMG submission 65473) | Corn, switchgrass and miscanthus rhizosphere microbial communities from Kellogg Biological Station, Michigan, USA - KBS K1-50-3 metaG | ecosystem: Host-associated > Plants > Roots >...
AGCGCGGCAAGCCGATCATCGCCTACAAGCTCGGCCGCTCGGCAACCGCGCGCGAGCTTGCGGTCTCGCACACCGGCGCGCTCGCGGGCGAGGACGACATCGCCGATCAATTTCTCAAGTCCTGTGGCATTGCGCGGGTCGATACGCTCGAGGGCCTGATCGAGGGTCTGCCGCTGCTCTCACGCGTGCCGGCCGCAGCCCGCGGCGGGCGCAAGCGCGTCGGCGTGGTGACGACCACGGCCGGCGGCGCGACCATGGTGGTCGACCCGCTCGCGAGCCGCGCCGTGACCGTCGAGCCGGCAAGCGCGGCGACCTTGGCGCGGCTTGCCGCGGCGGGCATCGAGGTCAAGCCCGCGCGGCTCGTAGATCTCACCATTGCCGGAGCGCGCTACGAGACGATGAAAGCCGCGCTCGATATTCTCACGGCCGCGCCGGAATTCGACCTCGTGCTCGCGGTCATCGGCTCGTCCGCGCGCACGCAGCCGGAAACGACGGTGCGGCCCGTCATCGACAGCGCGGGCGCGGCAAGGCCGCTCGCGGCGTTCGTCGTACCGGAAGCACCGGAGGCATTAGCAATGCTCAGCCGCGCGGGCGTGCCGAATTTCCGCACGCCGGAGGCGTGCGCCGACGCCATCGCCGCGGCGCTATCGCGACAACCGCCCCGGCCGTTGCCTGCGCGCTCGGCTGCGCCGGTCGCGAGCGGCGGACCGATCCTCGACGAGTTCGCAGCCGGTGCGCTGCTCGACCGCCTCGGCATCGCGCGCGCGCCGTCAGTTGCGCTCGAGGTCGGCATCGCAGCGGCGCCGCCCCTGCCCTTCGCCTATCCGGTCGCGGTCAAGGTGCTGTGCGTCGAGATCGCGCACAAGACCGATGTCGGCGGCGTCGCGCTTGGTGTCGCCGACGGCGAGGCGCTGCTTGCGGCGATCCAAAACATCGCCGCGACCGTCGCCGAACGAAGACCTGGCGCCCGCGTCGCCCGCGTGCTGATGCAGCCCATGGTGTCCGGCCTCGGCGAGGTCCTCTTGGGCTATCGCGTCGATCGCGACGTTGGAGCGCTGATCATGGTGGCGGCCGGCGGCGTGCTCACCGAGATCTCGCGCGATCGCAGCCTGCGCCTCGCGCCGATCGATCTCGCCACCGCGCACGAGATGATCGCCGAGGTCCGCAGCCTCATTGCGCTCGCCGGCTACCGCGGCAGGCCCGCGGGCGATCTCGACGCGCTCGCGCGGGCGATGGTCGCGCTCTCCCAGCTCGCCGACGATGCCAACATCGCCGAGGCGGAAATCAACCCGCTGATCGTGCGGCCGGCGGGAGAGGGCGTCGTCGCCGTCGATGCTCTGGTGAAGCTTGCGGGGAACGCATAGGCTTCGAGCCTTCCCGCGGTCGCCGCGTCCCCGAGAGGCAATCCCATGGTCCACGCCGAAACCCTGCAGACGCTCCATCCCGCCGCCGGAGCGACCGCGGCCGTCGTCGAATTCGTCGGCGAACTCCGTCATGCCGCCCTCCCCCATGAGGTGCGCCACTACGCGCGGCGCCATCTGCTCGACACCGTCGGCGTCATGATCGCGGGCGCGGGCGGCGAGGTCGCGACTCGCGCCGAAGCCGTGCTCGCGGCGGTGCGCCCGGCCGGCCGCATTCCGGTGCCCGGCCGCGCCCGGCGGGCCGACCTCATCGACGCCGCTTTCCTCGGCGGCACCGCCGCCCACGGCATCGAACTCGACGACGGCTTCCGGCAGGGCTCGGTGCATCCTGGCTGCGTGGTGGTGCCGGCCGTGCTGGCACTCGGCTACGACCGACACGCCAATGGACGAGCGCTCATGGAGACGATCGTCGCCGGCTATGAGGCCGTGATCGCCATCGGCCGCGCCTGCCATCCCGATCTGCGCCAGCGCGGATTCCATCCGACCGCCGCGGTCGGCGTGTTCGGCTCGGTCGAGGCCGCCGGCAAGATGCGCGGCCTTTCAGCCGACGCGCTCGCGAACGCGCTCGGGCTTGCCGCGTCGAGCGCCGCGGGGTTGTTCGCCTTCGTCAATGGCGGCGGCGATATCAAGCGGCTGCATGCCGGCCACGCCGCGCGGGAGGGCCTGCAGGCGGCGCTGCTGGCGGAGCAAGGCGTGGAAGGCCCGCCCGACGTGATCGAGGCGCGCGACGGCTTCATGCAAGCCTTCGCCTTCGGCCGCGCCGACAAGTCGCGCATCGCGCTGCCGCCTGCGGCGCCGTTCGGCATCACCGATTGCTACATCAAGCCCTATCCCTGCTGCCGGCACATCCAGCCCGCGGTCGAGGCGCTCATCGGCCTCATCAACGACGAGGCCATCTCGAGCGACGAGGTTGAGCGCATCGAGGTTGCGACCTATCGCATCGCCGCCGAGCACGCCGAGACCGGATGGGATGATTTCGCCAGCGCCCAGCTCAGCTTTCCCTATCTGATGGGGCTCGCGCTCAAATTCCGCGCCGTCAAGTTCGAACATTTTTCCGAGCAGATGCGGCGCGATCCCGCGTTCGGCGCCATCGCCCGCAAGCTTACGGTGACGGCGCCGCTGGATGTCGATCGCCTCTATCCGCAATTGCGCCCGGCGCGGGTGACGGTGACGACCGCGCGCGGCAGCTTCACGCGCCAGGCCGACGAGGCGCTCGGCTCGCGCATCGTGCCGCTCGACGACGCCGGGCTCACGGCGAAGTTTTTCGATCTCGTCGGCCCGGTGCTCGGCGCCGCGCGGGCGAAGGAACTGGGCGAGCGGCTGTGGTCGCTCGATGAGATCAGCGACGTCGCGCCGCTCGTGGAATCGATGGCGAAGCCGGCGTAGGTACGGTGGCTTAGACCGATGACGCAAGCTCGGTTGGCCCCCTCTCCCACAGGGAGAGGGGGCGCAGCGAGTTCTTGGCGCGGTCGTCAGCCGTATTTCGGAAACAGCGCCAGCGCGTTGGCGCGGTCGATCTCGGCGCGGCGCGCATCGGAGAGGAATCCAGATTCATAAGTCTTGATCATCTCAGCGATGACGCGCGGATTGGCGAACGGATAGTCGGTCCCGAACACGACCCGCTCCGGCAAGGCGACGTGATCGAGCGAGCCGAAGGTCTGTTCCCCGGGCGAGAGCGCGTTGTCGTACCAGAAATGCTTAAGGGCGGCGTAGACCTGCTCGCGCGAGAGCTGCGGCAGGCGCGGGTCGATCATCGGCGACACCGAAAGGCGCCAGGCGAAATAGGGCGCGAGCCCGCCGGCGTGGGGCAAAATAAAATGAACACGCGGGAAACGCTCGATCGCGCCGGAGAAAATCAGGTTCACCGCCGCGCGCGTGGTGTCGAACAGGTACTCCATCATGAAGGCGGGCCAAGGCAGCGCCAGCCCCTTGTTCGAGGGATGCAGGCCGGGGTGGACGAACACGACCGCGCCGCGTTCGTTCAGCATCGCTAGCAGAGGATCGAACCGCGGATCGCCGAGGAAATTTTCGCCGTAGCTCGCAAACAGCGAGACGCCGTCGAGCTTGAGCACGTCGAGCGAATACGCGATCTCCTCAAGCGCGCCCTTCCTGCTCCACATCGACACGGTGCCAAAAGCGCCGAAGCGTGTGGGCCAGCGCGCGATGAGCTCGGCGGCGTAGTCGTTGCAGCGCCGGGCCAGCGCCTGCGCGCTCGCCGCGCTGCCGAAGCCGACGCCGGGCTGCGCCAGCGACGTGAGCGCGACCTCGATGCCGTGCGCATCCATCAAGTCGAGCGCGAGTTGCGGCGTCCAGTCGGGATATTTGCCGATGGCCGGGCCTCTTCCCGCCGCGTAGACCGCCTCTCGATAGAACGGCGGGATGAGGTGGAAGTGAACGTCGATCCTGCGCGGTGATGCCATCATTGCCTCCCGCGCGCTACCCTCACCCGCTCGTGTTGAATTTTGCAAGCGCTCATACCTCTATGCGCAGCGCAAACGCGGGAGGACAACCGTGCCCTGGATGGACGCGAACGGCATCAGCATCCACTTTGAGCTTGCCGGACAGGGGCCGTCAGTCGTGCTGTTGCATGAGATGGGGGGCACGCTCGACAGCTGGGACGGCATTGTTCCCGCCCTGAGCGAGCGTTTCCGCACGCTGCGCTACGACCAGCGCGGTTCGGGGGTCTCGGAGAAGGTGCGCCAACCGATCACCACCGAAATCCTGGTCGAGGACCTCGAAGCCGTGCTGCAAGGCAGCGGCCTCGCCGCGCCCTACCACTTCGTCACCGTCGCCGCCGCCACCATGCAGGCGCTGATCTACATGACCCGGCATCCCGACCGCATCGCGAGCTTCGTGTTCTGCAATCCATTCACCGGCGCCGATCCCAGTCGCGTGGCCGCGCTCGAAGAGCGCGCGGGCCTGGCCGAGCGCGAAGGCTTGCGCAAGGCCATTCCGGTGACGCTCGACAAGTCCTGGCCGGCCGACATCGGCGACCGCGCCGCTTACGCGGCCTATCGCGGGCGCTATCTCGCCCATGATCCGGTGTGCTTCGCCGCGATGAACCGCTCGATCGTCCGGCCCAATGTGACGCATCTCGCGAAAGACATCCGGCGGCCGACCATGGTGGTCGCCGGCCGCTTCGACCAGGTGCGTCCGCCGGCCGCCAGCGAGCAGTTCGCGCGGACAATTCCCGGCGCGCGCTTCGAATTGATCGACGCCGTGCACATGATGCCGGCGCAGGCGGGAGGGGCGCTGCTCGCGCTGCTGCAGGACTTTTTAGGCGCGCAGGCTGCATCCGCGACCCAACACCGCGCCGGTTAGAGGGACGCCGCCGTCATGAAGATCAAGGCCAACGGGATCAGCATCAATTACCAAGTGGACGGGCTCGACGGCGCGCCCTGGCTCGTGCTCAGCAACTCGCTCGCTACCAATTTAGCCATGTGGGACGACCAGGTGCGCGAGCTTGGCCGCGCGTTTCGCGTGCTGCGCTACGATCAGCGCGGGCACGGCACGACCGAGGCGCCCGCCGGCCGCTACACGTTCGAGCTGCTGATCGCCGACGCACTCGCGCTGATGGACGCGCTCGCGATCAAGAGGGCGCATTTCGGCGGCCTGTCCATGGGCGGCGCCACCGCGCTCGGCTTGGCGCAGAAACATCCGGACCGGCTCGACCGCGTTATCGTCTGCGACTCGCCGTGCCAGTCGACGCCGACGAGCAGCCAGCAATGGGAGGAGCGCATCGTGGTCGCGGAAAAGCAGGGCATGGAGGCGCTGGTCGAGCCTACTCTCGCGCGCTGGTTCCCACCGGAGGTCATCAAGGCCAATCCGCCGCACCTCGACAAGGTGCGCCAGATGATCCGCACCACGCCGGTCAACGGCTTCATCGGATGCGCCGCCGCGCTCGCCGACCACAACTATGCCGCCGCGGTGGCAACGGTGACGCGGCCGGTCCTGTTCATGGTCGGTGAGAAGGACGCCGCCGCGGCGCCCATGCGCAAGCTTAACGAAGCGCTGCCCGGCTCGCGTTACGTGGAGCTGGCCGGCGCCGGGCACATTTCCAACCTCGACCAGCCCACGGCTTTCACCCGCGCGATCAAGGATTTCTTGGCCGCCAAATGAGGGCCCTGCAGCCCCGGCATGCCGTTGCGTCGATTGCAAAGTTTCCGGGAGGGGCGCTATACCTCTCGTCAGGGTCGACCCTGGATCAGGCGCCGCCGAGTCATTTCGAAGCTTTGGGCTTTAGCGCGAGCGGCACGCCACCCCGGACGTCACGGCAAGATCGCAAGGAGACAACGTCATGACCGCCGCCGCAGCCGCCACGCAGAAGAAGCAAGGTCCGCTCTCCAACAAGGCGCGCGAGATGATGGAAGCCATCAACGTCGACGCCGCGAAGCATCACGTCTGGATCCGCACCCAGGCGAATGCTCCGGCCCAGCGTCCGTGGTTCAGCGCGACGGGCGGCGAAGGCAGCGGGCAGCTCGCCTCGGGCCGCGTCGCCGCCAACCAGATGAAGACGATTCCCTACATGTGGCGCTGGAGCGAGTTCAGCCCCTATCTACATCGCATCTCCGAGATTGCGCGCAAGGCCGAGGTGTCGCCGATCGAGTTCGCGGACCGGCAGAGCATTCTTCTGCTCAATCCCGGATTGAACGGCCGTCTGCAGGTCACCAACACCATCCGCTGCGCCATCTCGATCTACAATCCCGGCGACGTTGCGCCCGTCCATCTGCACTCGCCCAACGCCAGCCGCACGATCCTGTCGGACAAGGGCGGCTACACCGTCGTCGAGGGCGAACGCTGCACCGCCGAGCGCGGCGACTTGATCCTGACGCCGAACGGCACCTGGCACGACCACGGCAACGACTCGAGCGAGCCGGTGATCTGGATCGACATGCTGGATTGGCCGCTGATGGAGTTCCTGGACGCCGCGTGGGTCGATCACGACATGCCGGGCGCGCAAGGCAACGCCAAGGTCCAGGCCGTGACGCAAAGCGATGGCCGCTCGCGCCGGCTCTACGGCCGCGGCGGCATCATGCCCGCGTTCGTCGATCACCAGATCGGCGTCGGCCGCAGCCCCGCGCCACTCATTCATTACCGCGGCGCCGACGTGCTCGACACGCTGCACAGCCTGCGCAAGGAGAAGGGCGATCCGCACGAGGGCATCAAGGTGGACTTCGTCAATCCGGTGACCGGCGAGCCCGTGTTCAAAACCTTGAACTATTCGGCGCAACTCTTGCGTCCGGGCGAGGAGACCGAACTCAAGCGCGAGACCGCCGGCACTTTCTACGTGGCGATCGAAGGCTCGGGCGCGACCGAGGTCGGCGGCAAGCGCTTCGACTGGACGCAGAACGATATTTTCGTGGCGCCGAACTTCCTGTGGCGGCGCCACATCAATACCGGCAAGACCGACGCGGTGATCTATTCCGTGTCCGACGCCGCGCTGATGAAGAACATCGGCCAGTACTATGCGCAGGGCCGCTCCAAGGACGGCAAGGTCACCGAGCTGACGCACTGAGCGGGCGACAGCGCAACATCCGTTCGTCCCCGCGGGGGGCACCCCGCGACGCTTGCGTCGCGGGGACCGCTTACGCGGGAATGAGCGGAGGGCGAGCTAAACTTCGTCGACCACCGTGTTGCGCAGAACGCCGATTTGCGGCGCCGCGACTTCCACCACGTCGCCGGGCTTGAGCCACACCGAGGGATTTCGGTGCACGCCGGCGCCGGTCGGGGTTCCGGTCCAGATCAAATCGCCGGGCTTGAGCGTCGCAAACGTGCTGATGTAGTTGATGAGCCAGGCGAAGCCCCAGGTCAGGCGGTCGGTGCTGTCGTCCTGCCGCAGCTCCCCGTTCACGCGCGTGGTCAGATGCAGCGGCTTTGCGGGGTCGAGCTCGTCGGTGGTCACGATCCAAGGACCGAGACTGCCGGACCTGTCGAAATTCTTTCCCTGCGTGACGTTCAACGTGCCGTGGCGGAGCCAGTCGCGCACGCTGCCTTCGTTGCCGAGCGTGAAGCCCCCGATCGTGGCAAGTGCGTTCTCGCGCGGGACATGCCGGCCTTCCTTGCCGATCACCAGCACGATCTCGCCCTCGTAATCGAACTTATCCGACACCTTGGGCCGCACGATCGGCTGGTCGGTGCCGACCAGCGAGCTCGGGAAGCGGCAAAACAGGTTGGGATATTTCGGCGCGTCCCTGCCGTCCTTGTATTCCGCGTTGCGGTCGGGATAGTTGATGCCGACGCAGATGTTCTTCTCGGGCGCCAGAATCGGCGGCAGCATCTCCACGTCCTTGACTTGGTAGTCCGGCCGCCCGGTCGCCGCCGCGCGCGCTTGCGCGAGCGCCTGCGCGCGAAACACGTCGAGCAGCGTCGGATATTGCGGGAGCTTGCGGCCGAGATCGATGATGCCGCTGTCGGTCACAGCCCCGTAGCTGGTGCGGCCATCGGTTTTGAAGGTTGCAAGTCGCATGGGATCCCTCGGGTTGGAAGGAAAGATCTCTGCGCCGCTTCAGGCCGCCTGGGGCGCGCCGGGCTGGCGCAGGGGATGCGCACGGGCGAACGCGTCGTTTTGCATGCAGGTATCGACGATCCGGCGCACCGTCGGGAAAGGCGCGAGGTCGTATTTGTAGAAATTCGCCCCCGCCGCCTGGCTCGCCAAGCAGATGTCGGCGATCGTGATGGCGTCGCCGTGACAATAGCGTCCGGTGTCCGCGCTTCCGGCGAGATTGGTCTCCAGCGCCTTCAGCGCCTCGCCAATCCAGTTGTGGATCCATTTGAGCCGCGTGGGCTCGTTGAGTTTGAGCTCGTGCTCCAGGTACTCGCGCACCCGCGGCACCAGCAGCGGATGGGAATCGCACGCGACGATCTGCGCCAGTCCGCGCACCCGTGCCCGCGCGCGCGCTCCCTGCGGCAGAAGCGGCGGCTGCGGATGGGTCTCGTCGAGATATTCCACGATGGCGAGCGACTGGAACAGCGCCGGCCCTTCGCCGTCGACCAGCGCCGGCAGGAGCATTTGCGGATTGACCGCGCGGTACTTCGTTTCGCGCTGCCTGCCCTTCATGAGATCGACGTCGATGACCTCCTCCGGAGCGAGGCCTTTGAGGTTGAGCGCGATCCGCACGCGGAAGGTCGCGAGCGAGCGCCAGAATGAGAATAACTTCACGGGCCCTCCCCTTGCGGAAATTGTGAAGGAACTGTTCCTACCATAATATATCGCCTGCACGAAGAAACCTTCCATCGTCATCGCAGGCGTGACGGCTGAAGGGCTGGATAGAACGGGAGGACGGGAATGGCTTCGGTCGAGGAGACGCGCGCTCGAGCAAGGGAGGGCAAGACCCACGAGCATCGCAGCGAGGTGCGCGACGGCATGCGCATCGACTGGGACGTCCCGATCAAGATGGACGACGGTCTGGTGCTGCGCGCCGACGTCTTTCGCCCGGTGAAGGACGGCCGCTATCCGGTGATCCTGAGCTACGGCCCCTATGCCAAGGGCCTCGCGTTCCAGGATGGCTATCCGAGCGCGTGGCAACGCATGGCCGAACAGCATCCCGACGTCGCCGCCGGCTCGAGCAACCTCTACCAGAGCTGGGAAGTGGTCGATCCCGAGAAATGGGTGCCGCACGACTATGCCTGCGTGCGCGTCGACTCCCGTGGTTGCGGTTGCTCGCCCGGCTTCATCGATCATTTCTCGCCGCGCGAGACCAAGGATTTCTACGACTGCATCGAATGGGCCGGACTCCAGCCCTGGTCCAACGGCAAGGTCGGGCTCAACGGCATTTCCTATTACGGCATCAACCAGTGGCACGTGGCCACGCTCGAGCCGCCGCACCTGGCCGCCATGTGCATCTGGGAGGGCGCCGCCGACTGGTACCGCGACATGACCCATCACGGCGGTATCGTCTGCACGTTCTGGGAAAACTGGTACGACATGCAGGTGAAGACCGTGCAATACGGTGCAGGCGAGCGCGGCAAGCGTTCCCGGGTGCACGGTGAGCTGGTCTGCGGGCCGCACACGCTGTCGGAAGCGGAGCTCAAGAACAATCGAAGCGCGCTGGGCGACGACATCCGCGCCCACCCGCTCGATGACGATTACCACCGCGCGCGCTCGCCGGTTTGGTCCAAGGTCAAGACGCCGTTCCTATCGGCGGCCAATTGGGGCGGCCAGCCATTGCATCCGCGCGGCAATTTCGAAGGCTTCGTGCGCGCGGCCGCGAAGGACAAATGGCTCGAGGTGCACGGCATCGAGCATTGGACCCATTTCTACACCGACTATGGCCGCAAGCTGCAGCTGCGCTTCTTCGACCATTTCCTGAGCGGCAAGAACAACGGCTTCGACCGGCAGCCGCGCGTGCTGCTGCAGGTGCGCCACATCGACAAGTTCGTGGAGCGCGCCGAGAACGAGTGGCCGCTCAAGCGCACGATGTGGACGAAGTTCTATCTCGACCCCTCAAACGGCGCGCTCACGCGCGAGCGTGCGCCCAAAAAAGCCGCCAAGAGCTCGCAGCTTAAATTCGAAGCGTTGGGCGACGGCGTCACCTTTCTGAGCGAGCCGTTGACGCAAGCGACCGAGATCACCGGGCCCTCGGCGGTCAAGCTCTTCGTCTCGTCGTCCACCAAGGACGCCGACCTGTTCGTGGTGCTGCGGGTGTTCGGCGGCGACCTCAAGGAGGTGGTGTTCCAAGGCGCCATCGATCCGCACACCCCGGTCGGCCAGGGCTGGCTGCGCGCCTCGCACCGCAAGCTCGACAAGCGGCTGTCCACGCCCTATCGGCCCTACCACAGCCACGACAAGGTCGAGCCGCTCAAGCAAGGCCAAGTGGTCGAGCTCGACATCGAGATCTGGCCGACCTCGATCGTGATTCCGGCCGGCCACCGCGTCGGCCTCACCGTCCGCGGCAGGGATTATGTCTACGCGGGACCGAGCGGCGGCAAGCTGTCGAACTTCAAGAACGAGCCCACGGGTTGCGGGCCGTTCCTCCACGACGATCCGCGCGATCGTCCCATGGACGTCTTCGGCGGCGTCACCAGCCTGCACTTCGGCGCCGGACGGCAGCCCTATCTCCTGCTGCCGATCATTCCGCCCAAAAAAGCGGCAGCGCAGAAGCGCGGAAGCCGCCGCAACTAGCTCCAACCCAAGCGGGCGACTGGAGCCGTCGACGCCGACCACGCCGTGTGACTCATCTGTCCACGGCGCTTGCGGTCAGCCGGAGCCGTCGTAAGGTAAGCTCGTCGCGCCTTGGCGACTTAGATGGGTTGGGGAGGGAATGAATACGCAATTTTGGCTGACCCAGGCTTTCAACGGAATTTCATACGGCGCGCTGCTGTTTCTGGTGGGCAGCGGCCTCTCGCTGATTTTCGGCGTGATGCGGATCGTCAACCTCTCGCATGGGTCCTACTTCCTCCTGGGCGGATATGTCGCACTGTCGGTGATCTGGACGACGGGCTCGTGGCTG
>Ga0070699_100005731_pt1 | contig 10869 bp, 11 predicted proteins | sample KBSK1503metaG_FD_65473 | JGI IMG/M metagenome (GOLD analysis project Ga0070699, IMG submission 65473) | Corn, switchgrass and miscanthus rhizosphere microbial communities from Kellogg Biological Station, Michigan, USA - KBS K1-50-3 metaG | ecosystem: Host-associated > Plants > Roots >...
TCGTACGGGAGGGTGTAGTAGCCCCAAAAGGCGTAGCCCAGGAAGTACAGGAGATTCAGGCGGTCCCACTTCGTGGTGACGCTGGCATTCTGGAGATGCTCCCGTGCGTCGGTGCGCTGTTCGAGGATCCTGCCATCCGGCGCCACGATCATCACCCTGAAACCGTCGAGAACGCCGACGTCAGCGGATTCGTCAACGGGATCGATGACCGTGTGAGGACGTTGAACATCAACGGTGATGCTTGCATGAGGCGGGACGTTGATGCCTTTCAGTTGAAACAGGAGCCCTCCCACCGTCACAGTGCTCTCGATCGAGGTGGCCGCCTTCCAGACCCCCTCACCGCCGTAGGCCTTCAGCGCCCGAGCCGCGGTCCCGGAAAGCTCACCTCGCGGCGAAGGGCTCATGTTCATCGCCGCGCCCTGGTCTACCGCGGCCGGCTTCACAGTGTTCTCATACACGGTCCATATCGCATAGCTGACGAGCAAGGCGAGCAGCAACACGAGGACGGCTGCGACTGCTCTGAACAGCCTCGACCTCCGTCTTCTCCGCGGAACCGTTGCGCCTGTGTCGGTCATGAAGACCCTCACGGTATCGGAAGATGCTGCGTCAGGTAATCTTGACGACGGAAGCTCGTCAAGGTATCCTGACGTGGGGAAAGTGTTTAGAAGACGGGATTCCCGCGCGGAGGGCAAGCGTGCTTCATGGCGCTGCTCCTTTTGTGGCAAAGGCAAGGACAAGGTCCGCAGGCTTGTCGCGGGTCCTGGCGTCTTCATCTGCGACCAATGCGTGCAGCTTTGCAGCGAGGTTCTCCAATCTGACGCACAGCGCGGCGAACTCTCGATCGGACCCGACAGCGAGGTCGTAGAAGTGCTGCTCGACGAGCTGCACATCAACGCGGCGGGACTGAGACAATCCGAGGACCAGCTGCAGCGAGCGGTCAATCTATTGCGGAAAAACCATGTGGCGTGGTCGCGGATCGGGACGGCCATCGGGACGAGCCGTCAAGCCGCTTGGGAGCGATTCTCCGGAGAGGACTGAGAACGCGGGCATCGCGGAGCCCATGACCTCATGAGCGAGGCGGCTGAACCCTGCGAGCGCTCACACGACACGGCCCCCTCACGCTCAGCAATTCTTTACTTGACATCTTCATCCATCCTGACTTAACTCAAGGGGAACCCGGAAAGTGCGGTCTGCGTGGGAGTTGACGATGGCAAGTCGTTTTCTGGCCCGCTTTATCAGCAAGCTGTCATTGCTTCTCGTAGTGCTGGGTGCTGTCGGAGCCGCCTATGCGGTGCCCGCCGCAGGCAGTTCGCAACGAGCTGTGCATCAGGAAGTGTCAAACCTTTCTCAGGGACGGCTCCAGCAGGAATTCAACGACGGTTACGACCAGCTCCCTCCCGGAAGGAAGGCGCTCTCGATGTCGAGCTTGGTGAACCTGGGTTTCGTGCATCCTCCGACCGGGCCGATCTTGACCAGTTTCGTTGCGACCCAGAACACGGCGGTTCCCGATCCTCCCCCGGTGACATGGGGCCCGGCTACGAACATGTCGCACCGGACGACACAGACCTTCGGGGCCAATGAACCGGCGGCCGCGATGCATCCGACGAACGATCAGCTGGCGCTGAGCGGCGGCAACAGCTATGAGCCGAGTCCGGTCCATTCTCAGATCAACAACACCACCAACGGTGGGACGGCCTGGAGCAACACTTCGGCGCCGAACTGTGCATCCGATGGTGACGGTGTGCAGACATGGCTCAACGCCAATGTCAACGGCGGGATGTCGGCCCTCAACGCGAGCATCTGCGCTGTGGCGACCGGACCTCAGTTCACACTCAGCCACTCGACGGACGGCGGGGTGACATGGTCGGCGCTGCCCAGCAACGTCGGGTTCCCGAACATGTTCCAGGACCGCGAGTACCTCTGGACCGACCAGAATCCGAGCAGCCCGTTCTACGGACGCGTTTACATCACCGAGGCAGTCCTTGACCCCGGCGGGCTTGGTACTTTTGACGGCGTAGGCCTGCAGTCCTCGACGGACGGCGGATCGACGTGGACTGCCTTTTTCTCGCTGGTCGACACTACGGAGTTGAACTCTGGCCTCAATCACAACGAGTATCCCTCCCTGGCGATTCAGCCAAGCGGTGCTGTGGTCGAGGCATGGCACAGGGGAGCTCTTTCAGGCCAGATCAGCACGACCAACAAGGTGATGGCGGCTCGGTCCACCGACGGAGGCGCCACCTTTGGACCATTGACGACGATCGTCGAGGTGCCGCTGAATCAAAGCGTTCCGTTCAACTCGATATCCCCTGGTGGTTTTCGCTGGAGTGACGCTCCGAACATCGCGGCGGACCCGGTCGACGGAACCCTGTATGCGGTGTGGGTTCAGTACAGGACCGCGAACACCCCCGCCTCGGCCGCCGTGTTCCTTTCGCGGAGCGATGACAACGGCGCCACATGGTCGGCGCCAGTGATCCCTTTCAACAACCCGGATCCAAACCTGTTCCAGTACTACCCGTGGGTGCAGGTCTCGGCCGACCACATGGTCCACCTGACCTTTAGTGGTGGCGTCGGCAACAACGGGACAGAGGCGCATTTCTACGTCGCGTCGTCAGACAAGGGAGCAACGTGGTCGGCACCGTTCCAGCTCAGCGACATCACTTATGCGCCGACCGGATTCATGGGCGACTACGAGGCGATGAGCGTCAACCCCGTCCACGGCACGGCCGCGATCCTGGCCACCTGGACCGAGATAAGCGGGGGAGCGGAGAATCAGTGGAGCCGCATCGGGACCTTCTCCTCCATCATCCCGACCAGCACCGCGCTCAGCTCGAGCGCCAATCCTTCCGTTTTCGGACAGCCGATCACCCTCACCGCCACGATTACGCCATGCTGCGGTGAGACAGGGTCGGTGAAATTTTTTGATGGCGCAACCCTGGTCGCCACCGCACCGGTCAACAGCGCGACCGGGATCGCCGTGTCGACCCCGATCACTCAACTGACGGTGGGCAGCCATTCTATGACGGCCGTCTACCCCGGAGATGGCTCGTTCGGGGCCAGCACCTCGCCGCCGCTGACACAGGTGGTCAACAAGGCGGGCACCAGCACAGTGCTCAGCTCGTCCCACAACCCGTCCACCTTCGGCCAGTCGGTCACTTTCACCGCGACCGTCAGCCCGTCGCCGCCCAGCGCGTCTCCTCCGATGGGGCCTTCGGGCACCGTCGCGTTCACCGTTGACGGCAACCCGGTCACGAGCGCACCGCTCACCCTGGCCGGAACAGCGAGCTTCGCGACTTCGTCGCTGACACCCGGAACGCACCACATCACCGCCACCTACGGAGGGGACTCGAACTTCATCGGAAGCTCAGGGTCGCTGGTCCAGACCGTCGGCTGCACCACGACGATCAGCGGCAAGCACAACGGCCACCTCGCTCTGGGCCCCGGGTCATGGTGTATCCAGGGCGCGACCATTGACGGGAGATTGACCATCCAGCCCGGCGCGGCGGTCTCCATCACCAGCTCGACACTGAATGGAGGTATATCGGCGACGGCTGCCTCGGCGTTCAGCCTGTGCGGCAGCATTGTGCACGGGTCGGTGACCGTCCAGGGCAGCACCGGCTTTGTCCTCATCGGTGATCCGGGAGACGACGCGTGCGCCGGCAACACGATCGCCGGCCTGGTCCGTCTCATCGGGAACCTGGCCGATGTCGAGGTCGCGCACAACCACCTGTCCAGCCTGACCGTCTCAGGCACGCGAGGGACAGGTCCGTTTGCGGAGGACTCCCGGGCCGAGATCGAAGGGAACACGATCAACGGGCAGCTGATCTGCTCCAACAACGTTCCGCCGGCCACCAACGACGGCCAGCCCAACTCGGTGAAGGGGACGAACACATGTGGCCTCTGAGCGAGGAGTCGCCGCCTATTTGACGATGATCGTCACGTTCCAACCGCCGGCAGGCGGCAGTGCGCAGATCGGAAAGCAGCGAGGGTTGTCGACCGCGGAAAGCGTGGCCTGACCGGGGCCGGTCACAGCAAACGTCGCCTCGGCGCTGCCATCACTCCCGACCGCGCCGCCAGTCCTCCCCACCACGCCGCCGTCCGAGCTGTCCGGCATCGACCACTTGAAGTTCGTGACGGCTCCGAGCCGGACCACGATGCTCGCCCCCGCGGTAGCAGTCACCGTTGCCCCGCTGTCCTTCGCGGTCAGCGTGATGGTTGCCGGCGTCTTGCTCGCGCCAGCCTGGTTCGAGGCACAGGCCGCGAGAGTCATGGCGAGGACAACGCATAGGACGTGGGTTGTCGATGGCCATGAGCACAGACTCACCGGACGCCTCCGCGACAACCACAGTCCACCGATAGCGGACCACCCCCCGGAGCCGAACCACGATCGCAGTTCCAACAGTTACCGTCCTGGGCCATCGTCAGGTTACCAAACGAAACGTGGCTCTATTGGCCGATTTGACCGGGTCGGAACGTCGGGCAAGACGTTCTTTTGAGGTGAACGCAAAGCTGACCAGCATCGAGCTGAACTCGTCGCCCGTCAGCCGTTTCCGGCCCCTCCTCGATGATGAGGCTTGGCGGGACTTCGAAAGCGCGATGCGTGAGCTGGCCGCGGGTCTTCGCGGACGGGTCCTCTGGAACATCAACTCCACCGCGCAAGGCGGCGGAGTGGCCGAGCTCCTGGCGTCCCTGATTCCCTACGACCGCGACGCCGGCGTTGACGAACGCTGGCTCGTCATCGAGGGCTCCCCTGCGTTCTTCGCGGTTACCAAAAGGATCCATACCCTGCTCCATGGGGTGCCGTCTGAAGGTTCGGAGATCTCTCCCGACGAGAGGCGCGAATATGAGCAGACGCTGGCCCGTAACGCGGCGGCGCTCGCCGAGGTCGTTCGGCCCGGCGACGTGGTCATCATCCATGATCCCCAGGCAGCAGGCCTCGTGCCACCGCTCACCGACCATGGCGCGCATGTGATCTGGCGCTCGCACGTCGGAGTCGACAGGCCAAACGACGTCGCGCGCGCGGCCTGGAACGTACTGCGCCCATACCTTGACCGCGCTTCAGCCCTCGTGTTCTCTCGCCAGAGCTATGTCTGGGAGGGACTGGACCCAGCGCGAGTTCACATCATCGCGCCTACGATCGATCCCTTTTCCGTCAAGAACCAGGACCTGGGCGACGACACGGTGAAGGGCATCCTCCGTGCCTCGGGGATCGTGCAAGGGTCCGGCGGCAACGCCTCGCTCAAGCGGCCGGACGGTTCTTCTCTAAGCGTCAAACGCGAGGCGAGATTGTGCGAAACCAGCCTCCCGCAAGATGCTCGAGTTGTCATGCAGGTCTCGCGCTGGGACGCGCTGAAGGATCCCGTCGGGGTCATGAAGGCGTTCGCTGAGCACATCGGACCGCGGTCCGACAGCTGGTTGGTCCTCGCCGGCCCCGGCGCCCAATCGGTGCGCGACGATCCAGAGCAGCCGGAGGTTCTGCGAGATGTCATCGCGCAGCGAGAACAGCTCGAGCCCGGAATTCGCGAACGGATTCAGATTGCGCAGCTGCCGATGGACGACGTGGACGAGAACGCCGCCATCGTCAACGGTCTGCAGCGGCGAGCCGACATCATCGTGCAGAAGAGCCTCGCCGAAGGCTTCGGCCTCACCGTCGCCGAAGCGATGTGGAAAGGACGGCCGGTCGTCGCGAGCCGTGTGGGCGGTATCCAGGACCAGATCGAAGATGGCAAGAGCGGCCTCCTGGTCGATGATCCGACCGACCTGGAGGAACTGGGCGACAAAGTCGTTCGCCTGCTCGACGATCGGTCTGAGGCAAGCAGACTCGGCGACGAGGCAAGGCGGCGCGCGATCACACACTTCATCGCGCCGCGGCATCTCACCCAGCAAGCGCAGCTCGTCCTCAGCATCATCGACTGAGGTCCGGAAGGCTTCAGGCGGGCCGGGCTACAGGGTCTTAGGGCCGGTGATACGCTGGTCCGCGCGACCAACAACGGTCGAGGAGTCCCATGCCCCCACTGACCAAGATTCCTGATGACCTCCGCGATCTCTTCGAAGAGCCTGCCCTGGCCCACGTCTCCTATCTGAATCGCAAGGGCCAGATTGTGACGTTCCCGATGTGGGTGGACCTGGACGGCGATCACATCCTGGTCAGCTCGCCAGTGGGATCGCGCAAGGGAAAGTCATTTCGTGAGCGCGACAACGTGTCGGTCTCGGTCGTCAGCGCCAAGAATCCGTGGCATTGGGTCTCGATCAGCGGGAGAGTCATCGACATCCAGCCCGACCACAACCTGGCGTTCATCGACCGCATGGCGCAGAAATATGTTGGGAGCAGTTACGAACGCCGAACCCCGCGCGAAATCTTCACGATCGCTATCGATCGGGTCAGCCCCTCGCGCAGCTGGGGTAGCCGTTAGGCCCTGCCGCCGAGAACGCCTAGGCTGCTCGGCGGTCCCCCATCGAGTCGATCAGCTCTCGATAGCTCAGCATCGCCACCCGCAGATGCTCGGTGTCCGTGTCGTCGCCGACGTCGCTGTGGATGCGCCGCAGCTGATCGTGGAGCGCGTTCATCATCCGGTCGACCGCCTCTTCGATCAGCGTCTCGGCCTTCTCGACCGCGGCGCGTGGTTCGGCGATGAACTCGGCCTGGATCTCATCGAAGCGTTGCCGGAACTCGGCGAGCTCAGGCCAGAACTCCTCATGTTTCATCGGTTCGGGCGCGGGCCGGCCTGGCTCGGCCGTGGGCGCAGGCTCGTTGGTTACCGTGGGCTCAGCCTGCATCAGTTCGGGCGCGGGCCGGTCTAACTCCGCCGTGGGCGCAGGCTCGTTGGTTACCGTGGGCTCAGCCTGCATCGGTTCGGATTCATCGGTTGTCGGAGCGGTTTGAGCCGCATGCGTGCCGGCCTCCGGGACACGCATCTCCGGGTTGGGCGTTTTCTCGAGGTTGTTGTCGGTCATCAAGCGACCTCCGGATGGGATTCAGTGGCGGTGCGCGTCTTCACTCCAATCGCATCGTCGACGACGCCCTTGTATTCGAGCATCGCTTTGCGCAGACCTTCGGTTCCGGAATTCCCTTCTTCGGTGCGGGCCGCCTCTCGAGCGCGCCGAAGCCCCTGAGGCAGGCTCCGCTCATCCTCCATCCTTGCGCCGCGATCACGCAAGATCGACACCACGAGCTGGTCGGCTTCCTGGACGGCCGCGGCCGGCTCTTCGATGAACCGGGTTTCGATCGACGCCCAAGACTGTGCGTATCGGTCCCTGACTTCAGGAGCTAGTGGACGAAGGCGCCTGCGCATCAGGCCGATGCCCAGCCCGACCACGAGCAGGACGACAACGACGGCGACGATCAGAGTCACCAAGACAGTTCCAGTCATCGATAAAACCTCATATTCAGAAAACGGGACAACGCGCCCCGGTACTCACGAATTTTGCTGCCGGTCAGTCGTTCAGGATCGCGAGGTCGAGCCGGCCAAGGTAGTCGGGATCGGCCGTCATGTCGATTTCGACGATCTTGCCGCCCCTGATCGTGAAGGTGAATACGACCCGCGGCCGCCCGCCGGGAGCCCACACGGCCCCCGCGGCTCCATTGATGAGCGCCGGTTGTGCAGTTTGGGCTCGCCCTGAGAAGGTGCCGGCCACTGCCGCCGCACCGCGCACCACCTTCGGGGCGCCGACTTGCACGGCGGCGCGGTCGGCTCGGAGGACGACGTCGGGGTCGAGCAGCGCGATGAGGGCCGCGAAGTCACCGCCGCGCGAGGCGGCGAGGAATGCGCCGACAATCTTTCGCTTGCGGGCGAGATCGGCGTCGGATGCTTTGGCCGCTCCCTGGACGCGGCGGCGCGCGCGGCTCGCAAGCTGCCTGGCCGCCGTCGAGGAGCGCCCCACTATGGGAGCGATCTCGTCGAACGGAAGGTCGAACATGTCGTGCAGCACGAAAGCGACCCGCTCGGCCGGAGCCAGCGTCTCGAGCACAACAGTCAGCGCGAGACCGACCGAGTCGGCCAGCATCGCTTCGTGCTCGGGGTCGGTTCCGTCCTCTCGCGACACGATCGGCTCCGTTCCCTGCGCGTCTAGAGGCTCTTCGCGCCGCGACTTGCGCGAGCGGAGCATATCCAGGCAGACGCGGGCGACGACCGTCGTCAGCCATCCGCCCAGGTTCTCGACACCGCTTGCACCGGAGCGGCTGAGCCGCAGCCAGGACTCCTGCACGGCGTCGTCCGCCTCGGTCGGCGAGCCCAGCATCCGGTAGGCGACCGCCCTCAGGTGGGTCCGGTTCTCCTCAAACCGCGCGGCCAGCCAGTCACGTTCATCCACCGGTCACATTTCCTCGTCGCGTTCCGTCAACAGCAGTGACGAGCGGAACCTACCGGATGTGACAAGGAGATCAAGATCCAGACCTATGAGCAAGATCGAATTGAGCCCTTATGTCAACTTTCAAGGTCGTGCCCGCGAAGCGATGGAGTTCTATCACAGGGTGCTGGGCGGCAAGCTCGACCTGCAAACCCTGACCGAGCAGGGCACAGCCCAACCGGCCGGCCCCGACGATCGCATCGCGCACGCACGCCTTGAGGTCGACGGGGCGCTCATCATCGCCACCGACGGCCACCCCAAATACCCCGCCAAGGTCGGCGAAAACCTGGCGATCGTCCTGAGCGGGACGGATCGGGACCGGCTGACCACGATCTTCAACGCCCTCGCCGAAGGGGGCCAGCTCAAGGGGCCGCTGGCCAGGCAGCCCTGGGGCAGCGATGTCGGATGGCTCGCTGACAGATTCGGCATCAACTGGACGATCAGCATCGACAACGCGTAAGGGGGCGCGCGGCGATCGGCCGAGCCGGCAGCTACAGCAACCCCTTCCACCGCCGCCGATGTGGCCGTCCCTGCCACCATGCGTTGAGGCGGGGCTCGACCAACAGGAGCAACTCGATGGTCGCGGCCACCCACAGGCCGGCCAGGCAGTACGCGCCCAGCACGTCGGTCGGCCAGTGCTCACCCACATACACGCGCGACATCCCCATCAGCAGGATCAGCGCGGCCAGAACCACCAGGGCCGCGTTGCGCAGCAGGGAGCTCCTCCAGACGGTCCAGACCACCCAGAACGTGGTGCCGAACAGGACGGTGGCGAAGATGACGTGACCCGATGGAAAGCTGAAGCCGGCCAAACGTCCGGCCATCTGCACGAAGGTGCCGGTTGGCCGTGCTCGCTGTACGAGGTCCTTTGCGACCGTGCCGAACTCACCGGCGATCAAGGTCGACGCGACGATAACGACCGCCTCAATCCGCAAGCGCAACGCGAACAAACCCACCGTGACGATGGTCACGCAAAGGATGTTGTAGGGGAACCAACCGAGGTCGCTCGTGTGCGCGAGCATCCAACCGAGGACTGGAGCGTGGATGCTCTGGATTGCGCTCGCAACCGGGCCGTCGAAATCGGCGATGACGTCCTGCGTGCGCACCAAGACCACCAGGGCAGCAAACCCGGCCGTTGCGACCGCGATGAAGGCGGCATACGTGGATACGAAGGCGCGGCCGCGACGCTCTTGCTCAGCCGACGGCTGTCGAGAAGCCGTGACCGGCCTGATCCTCTCCACTCGCTGGTGAATTGTCCCAGCTTCAGATTTCAGCTGACGGCGTAGTAGCGCACGGATTGCAGGTGGAGAGTTCCGGACCTTCCATCCATGAAGAAGCCCGGCGTGGTGCCCCCGTTTGCTCGCGCCTCCACGACCTGAGCCACCCGAACGGCGTTGAGATAAAGAGAGATGTGAGTGCCGTCGGCCACGACGCCGATTGCCATGCTGCGGCCTGACTGCAGGCCCGGCAGCCGGATGTCCTGCGCAAGCACCTGGGAATCGCCTGTGTTGGGCGACCAGCCGAGGGACATCGTCTCGGTCGGGAGATCGACATGCAGCTCGAGGCCGGAGTCCGAGGTGCCCCTCAGCCACCAGTTGATCTCCAGGTCGCTGCCGGCCGCGGCGCTTATGACCAGCTCCGCCGCGTAGTCCTTGAGGGCAGGCGCCTCAAGCTCGTTCCGATCCCGATCCCGATGCCGGCGCCACCCTGCTGGCGATTGGCCTCTCTGATGGCTTTCTGGATCGCGATCGCACACGTCACAGCGGTCCGCGCTGAGTCGAAGGAGACCATGAAGGAGTCGCCCTGGGTCTTGACCACGTGGCCGCGATACAGCGCGAGCTGCTCCTGCAGCAACGTGTTGTGAAGCCGGAGCATCCGGTAGGCGGACTCGTCGCCGTACACATCGGTGTACTCGGTGAAGCCGCGAATGTCGCTGAAGAGGATGGTAACGGTCGAGCCGAAAGCAGGGCCGCCCGACCGCGCCGGCTCCCCGGCCGAGCTCGCGCCTTCGCTCACCGCCGTCCTCTCTGAGCGCTCGTCGCCCTCGCCACGGGCTGCAGTCTAGGTGACGGTGCTCACGCCGGCTGCGTCTCGTAAAGACTCGCGATGGCTGAGATGTCCAGGTCTCCCGCCGATTGGGCCGCCCGTTCGTACAGCTCCTTCGTTGCTCTTGCGAGCGGAGTGGCTGCTCTGGCCTTTTGATAGACGTCGGTCGCCAGCCGCAGGTCCTTGACCAGGTCGCGCACCGCGAACATGACCGGTTGGTAACGGTGCTCGACGAACCCTGCCTTTCGGGCGTTCAACAAGGGCGCGAAACGACTCAGGACCCAGAAAACGTCATCTGGATCGAGACCCGCGGCCGTGCCCGCCGCCTGCAGCTCCGCGGCAAGCGCACTGACTCCCGCGAGCATCGTGTTCGCGACGAGCTTCAGCTTCGCTGCGCTGCCAGGGTCGCCCACGCGGCGAATCTCGCCCAGAGCCTGGATCACGGGACGCGCACGCTCGACCGCCGCCTCATCGCCGGCC
>Ga0070699_100005732_pt1 | contig 10869 bp, 8 predicted proteins | sample KBSK1503metaG_FD_65473 | JGI IMG/M metagenome (GOLD analysis project Ga0070699, IMG submission 65473) | Corn, switchgrass and miscanthus rhizosphere microbial communities from Kellogg Biological Station, Michigan, USA - KBS K1-50-3 metaG | ecosystem: Host-associated > Plants > Roots >...
AGGTCGCATCCACCGGCCCGTTGCCGGTCGACTGCACGGTGTGGTGGCGGCCGTCGATGTCGAGCGTCGCCGTCGCCGATTGCGGGCCCATGGTGCCGGCGATCACGGTGAGGCTGACCAGCTTCACGCGGTCCTGCGCGTGCGCGATCTCCTCGTCGACCAGCGCCTCGATGTCCTCGTCGTAGACGTGCTTCTTACGGTCGGCGAGCGCCTTGAAGCGCACGAAGGCGTCCTCGAGCTGATTGCCGGCGAGATGGTAACCCATCTCCTCGAGCTTGTGCACGAAGGCATGGCGGCCGGAATGCTTGCCCATCACCAGCGAGGTCTGCTTCACGCCCACGCTCTCGGGCGTCATGATCTCGTAGGTCTGGGTGTGCTTGAGCATGCCGTCCTGATGGATGCCGGATTCGTGCGCGAACGCGTTGCGGCCGACGATCGCCTTGTTGTACTGCACCGGAAACGAGGTGGCGGCCGCGACCAGCTTCGACGCGCGCGTGAGCAGCGTGCTGTCGACGTTGGTCCAGTACGGCAGCACGTCGTTGCGCACCTTCATCGCCATCACCAGCTCCTCGAGCGAGGCGTTGCCGGCGCGCTCGCCGATGCCGTTGATGGTGCACTCGATCTGACGGATGCCGGCGCGCACGCCGGCGAGCGAGTTCGCCACCGCCATGCCGAGATCGTCGTGGCAATGCGCGGAGAAGCGCGCCTTGTCGGAGTTCGGCACGCGATCGCGCACCATCTTGATGAGCGCGAAATATTCCTCGGGAACCGTGTAGCCCACGGTGTCGGGGATATTGATGGTGGTGGCGCCGACCTTGATCGCGGCTTCGACGCAGCGGCAGAGAAAGTCGTGCTCGGTCCGAGTGCCGTCCTCGCACGACCATTCCACGTCGTCGGTGTAGCTGCGCGCGCGGGTGACCTGCGCGATCACCAGCTCGTAGACCTCCTGCGGCTCCTTCTGCAGCTTGTACTTCATGTGCACCGGCGAGGTGGACAGGAAGGTGTGAATGCGGCTGCGCTTGGCCGGCTTGATCGCCTCGGCGCAGCGGTTGATGTCGTTGAACGAGGCGCGCGAGAGCCCGCAGACGACCGCGTTCTTTGTGCGCTTGGCGATCTCGTGCACCGCGGCGAAGTCGCCCTCCGAGGCGATCGGAAAACCGGCCTCGATGATGTCGACGCCCATCTGATCGAGCAGCTCGGCGACCTCGAGCTTCTCCTCATGGGTCATGGTGGCGCCGGGGCACTGCTCGCCGTCGCGCAAGGTGGTATCGAAGATGAAGACGCGGTCCTGCTCGGACTTCGCTGGCGCGCTCATGATGTTGGGTCCTTCTCGTCGTTGCGCCCTCTCTCGGGCGCTCGCTGGGTTCCGTGCTTGCGGTCTCCCCTGAGTGCCCAGGCGCAAAACGCCCGGCCGGCCCTCAGGGGACCATAAGGAGCAGGAGCCCGCCGAGAATGAGGGCGCCGCCGGGACGGGCATAAGCCCCCCGGGTGATCGCGCGGATATCGCGGCGCGTCGGCATCACATTCGCCCTCGTCGCGCAAGGTCGCGGAACACGACCGCGTTCGTCCTTGCCCGCCGGTTTCTAGCGGAAGAGCGCCCTGCTTCGCAAGCGCGAATGGAGGGCGCGACCTGAGACAGCAATGTTGACCTTTTGACCGCACCCGGCCGCCGCCGAGCGATCACTTGACGATCATTTGGCGACCACCGCGGTCACGTCGATCTCGAGCAGCATGCCCCGGGATGGCGAGCGCGTTGATCACGAGAAACGTATTGGCCGGGATCGGCCCATCCCCGTAAGCCTCCCGCCGGCACTTTGCGACATCCGCCTGGAAGCGGACATCGGTGACGTAAACGACCTGCTTGACCGCATCTGCCAACGAGGCGCCATGCGCGGCGAGCAGGCGCTTGATCTTGTCATAGGCGTACCGGCACTGCTCATAGGGGTTGCCGAGGTGCCGGATGGGAGCGCTCGCGCCCGCGGGAGCGTTCTCGGCCTCGGCGCCGACCCCCGCGAGGTAGATGGTCTTGCCCGGGCCGGTGACGGTGACGACCTCGCTGAAGCGCCCCTTCGTCCATTCCGATGGATTGTAGCGCTTGACGTCCAAGCCCTGCGCCAGCGCCGCCACGTGAGCGGCGATGGTTGCAGCCACGACGATGGCGAGTGCGGACCACGTAGGGTGGGCAAAGGCGCGGAACGCGCCGTGCCCACGCGAATTCATGCCGGTCATTCCTTGTCCTCCGCCGCCGCAAGATGGTTCGATGCTCATCATTTCTGAGCGTGGGCACGGCGCACGCTCTCGCGCTTGGACCGGCCCCACAATTTGCCTGGGCGTGCGCCTTTGCCCACCCTACGGTTCATCAGCACATTCCATTGGTATAGCTCTCACGCCTCGATCGTCCCCTCGGTCACGATGACGGCGTCGCCGCCGATGGAAGCGGAAACGAGCCGCCCGGCGGCGATCTCCATCGCGAGGCGGATCAGGCTCGGCCGGCCCATCTCGTAGCCCTGCTCGATCACGGCCGTGTGGGTGCCGTCGCTCATGCGGCGAGCGAGCACGCCGGCAAAGGCGGCGGCCGCCGATCCGGTCGCCGGGTCTTCCGGGATCCCCATGCCGGGCGCGAACATGCGGGCATGAAAATGGTGACCGGGCTCGACGGTCTCGTTGCAGAACGCATAGACCGCCCCACCGGCGCCGAAGGCAGCGTCGAACTTGGCGAGATCGGGACGGCAGCGCACCATCGCGGCAAGACCGGCAAGCGGCACGAAGGTGAAGGGAATGCCGGCCGACCATCGCGCCGGGCGGCCCTCACCCATGTCGCTCGGCGCGAGCGCGAGCGCCGCCGCGATGGCGGCGTCGTCCGCCGTTGGGCCGGCCTCGGCCGGCAATTGCGGGATGGTGAAGCGCGCGCTGCCGCCGCCGCCGCTCGTCGATTCGAGGATGCATCGCACGGCGCCGATGCCTTCCTCCAGCACGATGTCGCGGCCGCCGCCGTCGCGCGCTCCGAGCAGCACCGCGGTCCCGACGGTCGGGTGGCCGGCAAACGGCAGCTCCCGCGCCGGGGTGAAAATGCGCACGCGCGCGCGGTGAGCGGGGTCGGCCGGGGCGAAGACGAACACGGTCTCGGGGTGGTTGAACTCGCGCGCGATCGCCTGCATCGCCGCCGCGTCGAGCTCGTCGGCGTCGAGCACCACGGCGAGCGGGTTGCCGGCAAAGTGCCGGTCGGTGAACACGTCGAGCGTCGCGAAGCGCCGGCGCATGAAAACCTCCTTTGTGCGCCCCTATGATAGCTCGGGCTAAGAGACTCCGCTTGAGCGGCACACTCCGTCCCCTCTCCCACGCATCCCGGGCTTGCCCGGGATGCGCACCATACCTGCGCAAATCGGGCAAGCCCGAGTTGCGATGCAATCCATCTTCGCAAAAAGTTCTTACGAAGAGGATGAACCCGCGGGTCAAGCCCGCGGGTGACGGGAATATTGCGTGGCGCGCGACCGCCCCTCACCCAGCCATCGCCATAGCGCGTCGGAAGACGCGCGTAGACGCGCTTAAGGCTCGGGCCACTCTCTCCCCGCCATAGCGTGTCCTTAAGGGCGTTCACGCCCGTCTTCGACGGGCTATGGACGCGCGTGAACGCGCTTATGACCCGGGCATCCATCTTCCTTCGCAAAAAGTCTTTACGAAGGTGGATGGATTGCATCGCAACTCGGGCTTGCCCGAGTTGCGCACTATTATGCGCCGCAAGTCGGGTAAACCCGACTTGCGGTGTCAAGCCCGGCAATGACGTTCCACGGCTCTGTCTAAAGTCCTTTGATCAAGCCGGCGTCGATCAGCAGCCGGTTGAAGCGCCGCGCCTCCGCGCCGCCGGCGCAGGCGTAAAAAAGCCCCTTGCAGCGCTCGAGAATTTTCTTCTGCTCGGCGAACGAGGGATCGAGCGGCAAGCCGGCCGCCTCCTGCACGATGAGCGGAAGATAGGGGCCTTCGATCGTGTCGAGCGCGGAGGATAGATTGGCGGGTTTGAAATTGACCGCGTCGATCGCGTAATAGGTGGTGAAATAGCGCGGATCATAGGTCATCAGCCGCCGGGTGATCCCGAGCTCGTCGAGCCACGGCTCGAGCATGAAGGAGGCGAAATCCGGCTGGTGATCGCCGTAGCGAACCAAGAGGAACGTCTCGCCGGGAAAGTCGCGTGCGAGGCGATCGAGCAGCCCCGCATAGTCGCGAAAGCTCATGCTCTGACGCCGCAAATATTCGTCGACATCGGGCGCGTTTCCCAGATTCGTCCATGCCGGCATCAGGTCGGGCCGCCAGACATAGTTCCAGGGGTAATGGTTCTGGGCCAGATAGACGAAGAGGAACATCGGCCCCTTGCCGCGCTCGCGCTCGATCATGCGCAGCGCGGCATCATAGTAGAACCGGTCGGGCTCGATACGGTTGGTGCCGAGCGCGCCTTGATCAAGAAATTCTTGCACGCCGGTCGTGGTCTGGAAATTTCTGGCGCTCATGAAGGCGCCGAGCGCGGGATAGATCGAGAACGTCCGATAGCCGCAGCGCCGCAGCGCCGTGGGCAGCCCGCGTTCCACCCGCCCGGCGGCGATCTGCGTCACATAATAGGCGAAGCGTCCAAACGAGCGTGCCGAAAGGCCCGCCAGCACGTTGTACTCGCTGTACCAGCTCGGACCGCCCGCGCCCTCGACAATGAAGTGCCGGTGCTTGCCGTCGAACGAGCCGAAGTGGCTTCCGTAATCGGCCGCGACCTTGACGCCGGGCACGGCGCGGATGTCGAAGCTCGATTCGTCGTGCACCAGGATGATGTGCGGCGGCTTTGCTAGCGGCGCGCAGATCTCGTTCGGCAGCGTCTTCAAACGATCGGTGATGGCGGCGCCGGATTCCATATATCCGTGCGTCGCCAGCTCGGACATCGCGGCAACGCCCGAGCGTGAGAATTTGGACACGTAGCCGTCGCCGGCGAACGCATCCCATTCCTCCTGCGGGAACGCGAGCGTCATGCCGACGAGCCCGGCGACGCACGCCGCGAATCCCGTCACCGCCGGGCGCAGCCGCACGCGGAACGCGTCGACCAACCAGAGGAGCGTCAGCGCCGGAAGCACCAGCGCGAGCGCCAGGAGAACGTCCCCATAGAGGTGGGGCTTGATCGCCAGCAGGAACCCGACCGTGTCGGCGTTGATGATCATCACGTCGAGGAAGTTGGCGGTCATCCAGACGATCTCGTATTTGAGCCGCGACAGCAGGATCAGAACGACGATCATCACGAGCGACAGCGCCGCGGACACGGCGGGACGGCGCAGCACGGCAAGCCAGAAGAAGTTGAGCAGGCCCCACGTGAGGCAGAACACGACTTTCGGCAGGACGGCGACTTCGCTCCAGAACATGAGGCCGAGTGCCGCCGCGTGCAGCGCCGCGATGAGCGCAGTCCGCAAGATGCCGCCCGGGGTGGCCGCATCCGATGCGGCCCAGCGGCTGGTCATAAATGCAATGGAGGGGGGCATGGCGAGCGGCCCGTGCCCGGCAATGACCCACCCTTAACGCCCGGCACACGGACCGCCGTCATAAAACTGCATTAAATCCGTCATTTCAAGGTCAAACACGCAAACACGGGGGGCGGGCGGTTGCCCGTCCGCTGACGTTTCCCTTTTCGTTCATTGCAATGATGATTGGTGGCTTCAAAATCCATGAATCAAGCCCGCGTCGATCAGCAGCCGATTGAAGCGCCGCGCCTCCGCGCCGCCGGCGCAGAGATAGAACAGGCCGCGGCAACGCTTGAGGATTTTCCTTTGCTCCACGAAGGTGGCATCGAGCGGCACTCCCGCCCCCTCCAGCACCACCAGCGGAAGATAGGGCGCGTCGAGCGTATCGAGCGCGGATGAAAGATCGACGGGCCGGAAATTCACCCCTTCGGCCGCGTAATAGGTGGTGAAATAACGGGGATCGCGCCGCAAAATGCGCGCGGCCACCTCGGTCTGGTCGAGCGTCGGGTCTATGAAGCGCTTGGCAAAGAGCGGCTGGTGGTCGCCGAAGCGCACGAGCAGGAACTGCTGGTCGGGAAATTCGCGCCCAAGACGCGCTTTGAATTGAGCGTAGTCGCGCGCGCTCATCTCCTGGCGGCGAAGATATTCGTCGATCTCGAACGAGTTTCCAGGATTGACCCAGTTGGGCAAGAGATCGGGACGATAGTGGTAATCCCAGGGAAAGTGGTTGGCGGCGAGATAGACGAAGACAAAGATCGGACCGTGACCGCGATTTTGGGCGATCACGTCGGCGGCACGGTCGTAAAAGAAGATGTCGGTATCGGCCGGCCCGACGTGCAACTGCTTGGCATCGAGGAAATGCTCGATGCCGGTGGATGTTTGAAAGCCGCGGGCGCCAGCGAAGGCCCCGAACCAGGAATAGAGGCTGTAGGTGCTGTAGCCGCACTCGCGCAACGCATAAGGCAAGCCGCGTTTGACCCGCCCGGCAGCCAAGCGGGTGACCGACTCGGCGAAGCGGCCATAGGAGCGCACCGACAGTCCGGTGAGCACGTTGTACTCGGTGTACCAACTCGGGCCGCCGGCGCCCTCGACCACGAACGCGCGGGTCTCGCCGTCGGATGAGCGAAACCGCTCGCGGTAATTCGCCGCAACTTTGACATCGGGCATCATGGTGACGTCGAAGCTCGACTCGTCGAACACCATGACGATATGCGGCAGCTTGCGGCCCACCGAGCACGCTGCGCCAGTGCCGAGGTTCAACCGGTCCGCAGTCGCGGGATCGGCATCCAACACCCCCCCGGTCGTCAGGTCGACCGCCGCAACGGAAGCCGAGCGCGCGAATTTGGAGACGTATTGATGCGGGTAGAACTCGTCCTCCCGGTCCGTCGGCACCGCCAATGACAGCCCGGCGAGCGCGGCCAGGCAAAGGAGGCATCCGAGCAAGGCGGTGCTGCGGCGTACCCGGAACGGCTCGGCCCGCCACAGCAAGACCATCACCGGCATCGCCAAGACGACGGCGAGACCGAGCTTTTCGACCAGGCCCGGATTGACCTTCATGAAGAACCAGAACGTGGCGACGTCGATGATCATCACGTCGACGAACGTCGCCGTCATCATGAGGGTACTGTGCTTGAACTGCGACAGCGCGATCAGAATGACGATCAGCGCAAGCGACAGCGCCGCCGAGGTCAGCGGGCGCCGCAGCAGGACGAGCCAGAAAAAGTTGAGCGCGCCCCAGGTGAGGGCGAACGCCGCTCGCGCCGCCGGCTCGTCCTCGGACCAGAGCAATATGCCGAAGGCGGCGAGGTGGAGGGCGGCAAGGAGCGCGAAGCGGCCGGCATACCGGCGATCGGCGGCCGCGAGGCGGTTTTTCAGGTAGAAGACGGCGGGCGGCATGACTGAAGGCTACAGCCGCTCTTGTCGACATTCACCGCGGCGGGCGGCTGTCATCTTTCTGTAATAAAACCGTCATGGCAAGGGCAACGTGTCCCGGATGTGGTGCAGCGCGCAACGAAATAGAGCCATAAAGCGCGTTGAGGCGCGTCGAAGAGGCGCGTGAAGGCGCCGGCTTCGTGCGGCGCTGCGCCCGGGACACGCTCCTTAAGCGAATTCAGCGAACGCCTATGGGGGCCTCGGGATGAACGCAGGCGCAGCGATTTCGGGACTTACTTCCCCGCCGCAGCCTTCGCAACGAAGCGGCCGTCGAAGGTCTTGGCGAGGTCGACCTTGGCGCCCTTGAGCTCGTCGTCGAAGGCAAGCAGCATGTCGGCGGCCGACGTCATGCCGGCGGCGGGAATGACGCCGGTGCGCGAATAGACCGGCTTGTTGGCCTTGACCGCGGCGAGGTAGAGCGCCTTGTCGCCGAGAAAATACTCTTCCGGCACCGTCGCGGCGATCTCCTCGGGCGTCGCCTTATCGAGCCACCGCAGCGTCTTGTAGAAGGCGTTGACGAGCGCCTGCACGGTCGCCGGATTCTTGTCGATGAAATCCTGCCTCAGGTAGAGCACGGCGGCGGGGTTCGAGCCGCCGAAAATCGCGCGGGTCCCCTCCTCCGTTCGGCTGTCGGCAACGACCTTGATGTCGCCGTCCTGTTCGAGCTTGGTGATCATCGGATCGAGGTTGGAGAGGGCGTCGATCTCGCCCTTCTGCATGGCCGCGACGGCGGAGGGGCCGATGCCGACGCCGATATAGGAGGCGTCGGTCGGCTTGAGGCCCGCCTTCGACATCATATACATGACGAAGAAATTGGTGGACGACCCCGGCGCGCTCACGCCGATCTTCATGCCCTTGAGGTCGGCGGCGGACTTGTAGCTCGCCGCCTTGTCCTTGCGCACACCGACGACGATCCCGGGGAAGCGCCCGAGCTCGATCACGGCCTTGATGTCCTGGCCCTTGGCCTGCATGCGGATGGTGTGCTCGTAAGCGCCGGTGACGACGTCGACGGAGCCGCCTACCAGCGCCTGCAGCGACTGCGCGCCGCCGCGGAAGTCGTTGACGGTGACGTCGAGGCCCTGCTCTTTGAAGTAGCCGAGCCGCTCGCAGATCGTCAGCGGCAGATAGTAGAGCGCGGTCTTGCCGCCGACGGCGAGCGTGACCTGCTTCTTCTCGACCGCTTGGCCATGCGCGGGTGCGCTGAGCGAAAGCGCAAACGCGAGCATGGCGAGCGCAATCTTCGTTGTTTTCATCTCATCCTCCCGGCGGCCGACGGTGAACTTCTCGAACTCGTTTTATCAGCTGTCGCCATCCTTGACTCGTCATGCGCGGGCTTGACCCGCGCATCCATCTTCTTCGCAAAAAGTCCTTACGAAGACGATGGATTGCCGGGTCATAAGCGCGTTTACGCGCGTTTTCAACGCGCTATGCCCGGCAATGACGGGGATAGGTCGAGCGCCAATGGCCCCTAGTTTATAAGGCGGCGGCACGGCGGCGGGAAGCCGCCCAAGCACGCGCGCGGCCTATGTGCGCGTTTCGGCCGCGACCGGCCGCCAGACCAGAAGACGCCGTTCGACCAGCGTGACTATGAAGTCGATGCCGATCACGAAGGCCGCAAGCACGAGCATGCCCGCGAACACGCCCGCCACATCGAACACGCCTTCCGCCTGCTGGATGATGTAGCCGAGCCCGGCGGCCGACCCGAGATACTCGCCGACCACGGCGCCGACGACCGCAAAGCCAACCGCGGTATGGAGCGAGGAGAACATCCAGGACAGCGCCGAGGGCCAATAGACGTGGCGCATGAGCGCCCGCTCGCTCATGCCCAGCATGCGGGCATTGGCGAGCACGGTCGGGCTCACCTCCTTCACGCCTTGATAGACGTTGAAGAAAACGATGAAGAACACGAGCGTGACGCCGAGCGCGACCTTCGACCAGATGCCGAGGCCGAGCCAGAGCGCGAAGATCGGCGCCAGCACGACCCGCGGCAGCGCATTGATCATCTTGACGTAGGGATCGAAGACTGCCGCCACCCGCGGCTGCTGCGCGAACCAAAAGCCGATCAGGACTCCGGCAACCGAACCGATGACGAAGGCGAGCACGGATTCGACGAGCGTGATCCATAGGTGCTTCCAGATCGTGCCCTCGACGAACCATTTGACGATGCGCGCCGCGACATCCGATGGAGTCGAGAAAAAGAACGGCGGGAGAAGCTTCACGCCACCGATGGGCACGGTGGTGAAGAGCTGCCAGAGCAGCACCGCCGCGAGCGCGACGAGAAGCTGGAGCGCGAGGAGTTTGGGGCGCGACACGGTTGGGTCGACCTCCGACAGTCGGCCTCTCCGCGTCATGGCCGGGCTTGACCCGGCCATCCATCTTCTTGCGAAAAAGATGGACCCCCGGGTCAAGCCCGGGGGTGACGAGCAAATTGGCGAACTGCTCCTAACTTATGGCTTCGAGAACGTTCCGATGATGCCGGTCGCGCCCTTGGCATGCCCTTCCAGCGCCTTGATGAGCTCGTCTCGCGTCAGGCCGGGCTGGAGCGCATTCGGCTCGAGGTCGGTGGCAATCAACGTGAAGGTGTAGTGGTGCGGCGCGCCCGGGGGCGTGCAGGGGCCGAAATAATGCGGCAGACCCATCAGGCTCTTGCCGCCGACATATTTCTCGGTCTGCTGGGAGACTTCTCCCTCCGCAAAGCCGGTCACGGACACTGGAATGCCATAGGCGACCCAATGGCTCACGCCGCCTGGCGGCCTGCCTTCCGGATCGAACATCAGCAGCGCATAGCTCTTGGTGCCGGCGGGCGGATTCGCCCAGGACAGTGCCGGCGAAACGTTCTCGCCGACGCAATTCGGATTCTGCTTGTTGTTGCCGGCCATCTTGGTCGCAAGACGCTCGCCGTCCTTGAACTGCGGCGACGTGATCGTGAACACGCCCTGCGCATTCGCGCTCTCGCCGCTCCATGCAAACGCCAGCGCGACGCCCCCGGCAATCAAAACCATTCGCTTTACCGACATGAGTTTCCTCCGTGTGGGCCATCTCGCCCATCGCACCGAGTGTAGCCGTCCGCAAGGCCAAGGCAATGACGTCGCGCGCCGTCAGCCGCCGCCGGTCTGGGCGTAGCCCCTGAGCACCTCGGCCTTCAGCGTTGCCCAGATCTCGCGGTGGAGGTCATGGAACGCGGGTTCGATCTTGACCTCGGCGATGTCGCGCGGGCGCGGCAGCGCGACCTTCCAGTCGCCGATGATGCGGGCGGCGGGCCCCGCCGACATGATCACCACGCGATCGGACAGCGCGATCGCCTCCTCGAGATCGTGGGTGACGAACAGCACCGCCTTGCGGTCGGCGTTCCACAGATCGAGCAGCAGGTTGCCCATGATCTGCCGCGTCTGCGCGTCGAGCGGGCCGAACGGCTCGTCCATCAGCAGGATTTTCGGATCGCGGATGAGCA
>Ga0070699_100005734_pt1 | contig 10868 bp, 9 predicted proteins | sample KBSK1503metaG_FD_65473 | JGI IMG/M metagenome (GOLD analysis project Ga0070699, IMG submission 65473) | Corn, switchgrass and miscanthus rhizosphere microbial communities from Kellogg Biological Station, Michigan, USA - KBS K1-50-3 metaG | ecosystem: Host-associated > Plants > Roots >...
AGCGTAAGCATCGCAGCGGCGCCGATGATGTCTGAGTCACGCGGAATGCTGGTCATGTCGTCATCTCACTCGATCGCTCTGTCTGCTTGCTGCGCGGGAATCGCGCGCCTTACGGCAACAGCTTCTGTCTGCTCAGTGCCGTCAGCTCGACAGGCCGCCCACAGCCGTAACAGTCCCGGCGCTGACGTTTGAAGCCCGGCTCGCCCGCCACAGTGAGTGCTGTGGCTTTTGCCTCGGCGAGCGAAACGCCGAGGTGGAACGCCAAACAGCCATCGCAATACGCGGCTGGGTACTGACATCCTAGAAGTTGCCGCAGCCTTGAAATCGCATCCCGACGCGGAACGAGCCTCGGCATAGGCGTCTCTTGTCGTGAGTCGCGCCCTCGGAAATCGAGGAACCGGGCCTTGTGAAGAGGTCAAATCCTCCTAATCAACCAAGCCGTCAATCGATACAAGTGCGGCCCAAAGGAGGCAGACGCCATGCCAATCGGGTGTTGGCGTGTTGTCTCGTCGGTCCATCAATGAGAATCGCTACATCCGTGTCAGGGGCGGCGCGCTCTATCGGGCGTGCGGTGTGTTGTTATTCGGAAACGGATAACCCGCGATGCGGATATGAATAACAAGTCAAGAGCCAGGTTAAGCATCCGGCGCCTGCGTGCACGGTGAGCGAGTGCCCGAATTCCGCTATGGAAAAACACCGCGCGCCAGCGGCGCAAGGGTGGTGGTGATCTGGATCTATAGAAATTTCAACGCAGCCAGAGAAGGAATGCGCTCGGGACAATAAGCAGCACCGCGATGATGCTCAGAACAAAACGGGCCCGCCCTCTCGGTGGATCAATTGCACCGACCGCCGTAAGGAGCAGAAGCCCGCTCATGTTCACGGCCGCGGGCCAGTTGATCGCTCCAATCCGCCACCACGTCCAGCCGTGAAGAACTAGAGCGACGCCAACCAGGCCGGCCGCGAGCGAAAACGCGATCTTTCCCCACGCTCGGCATGCCACCGCCCGAAGTATCGCACCGTACGCGCCAAGGGCGCCCCAACTCGGAGATCGGACTGCCATAGCCCACCGTGCACGAGCCCACCATGCACGCATTTGCGCCGCCGATGTGCGACGCACTCGTGAGGATCTCCGGCCTCCGCGGGGCGGCTGATGAACCATCACGATGGGCGACCCCGGGTGGCTCAGCTTCCCCGACCCCGGTGGCTCAGTATGGGGTGGCCGCTGACACGAGACGAAGCCGCCGAGCGTGAGCGATCAGCGCGCCGCCCTGCTCCGCGCCACGCTGGGTTTTCTCAGCCTCCCGCCGCACGAGCGTGAGCTTCGTCTGCTGCATCGGTACGCCGACACCTGGCGGGGGATCGCTGACATCGTGGAGGGATGCCGCGCGATGTTCTTCCGGGCGATTTTCGAGTAGTCGCTTACGTCGCACGCGGGCACTGGCTGGGCTTCAAGTCCATGGGCGGCCGTGCAACATGCGGCGGGTGATGCGCTTCAATTCGCTCGAGCTCGCGAGCCCGTTCCTGCTTCGTTCCCTTCAGCAAACTCGTGATGCGAGCACGCAAGACATGCCACAAGCCGAGCGAACCGGAGGACGATGATGCCAGCGCGCAAGTCACTCTCAATCCCCGTGGGGTTCGAGGCGGCTCGGCGACTGATCGCAGGCGAAGACGTGGACGCTCTCGCGCGCGAGTACAGCGCAAGCCCGCACGAGCTGCGCGACTGGCGTGATCGCTGGGAGCGGCTGGAGCACAAGGAGGCCGCGAAGCAGGCCCGACTGGCGTTGATCGAGGCAACACACGAGAAGTGGGTCGAGGAGAAAGTTCGTGTGTGGCTGGCTGCGCGCGGGTACACGGTCGAGACGCGCGAGAAGCCGACCGGCCCTGATGTACTCGCGTGGACGGATGGCCGCACATTGCACGTCGAGGTGAAGGGCGATCGTCCAGGCCATGTCACTGCACCGGGCACGATCAACGTGGACGTGATGACGCTTCTCGGCCAGATCGTGATGGGCGAAGGCCGAGCGGACTGCTGACGACTACGCCGTTGCGGTTCGGCCCATTCACATGCGCCTGCTATACCGCGCGTTGCCGACGCTCAAGGAATTGGGCGTCTCCGTCCTGCTGGTTGCCGATGACGGATCCATCGCAATCGCGAGCTAACGCTTTCAACCGAGGTGGCTAATGGCATACCCATCTCGCACCGGCTGGCCGCCCGGAGCCCCGACCGCGTTTCGCGCGCCGAGGACGGGTTCCGGGCGCCAGCCTGAGGAAGGACCGACGGCAGCTCAGAACACCGGAGGCCACTGATGAACGCCCGCACCTTCACCGTCGTGATCCTTGCCACTCTCCTCGCCGTCCTCACGCTCGCGTCGTTCGCGTGGGCCGAGTGCGCGCGGGTCTTGTGGGGCGAGCAGAACGCAGGCCCCGGGACGCCCTCGAATTGGAGATTCATACGTGCTGACAAGACCGCCACAGACTGTGAGCAAGACCTTGAATCCAAACTCAAGCAAGCACTTCAGAGTACGAACCGCGAGGAAGTCGAGAAAGGCGGGAGGAAGCTACAGGTCACGGGCAGCACGATGGTCGTCATGGGACCGGACGGTCTCGTGAAGTACTATCTCCGCCTGATGTGCGTCCCCGACACCGTGGACCCGCGCGGGCCGAAGGAAGTCGGGCGATGAGTCCCGACCCGGAGCGCATCAAGGATTTATACTTCGTCGCCGCGTCCGAATACTATGTTGCCGGCCGATTCGCCTTCTGGACGCAGACCTCGAGGCCGAGGGACATCACGTGTACTTACCGCAGCGGGACACGCCAGAGACCCAGGCAGCGGATCGGACAACGACCATCTTCTACGCCAACCTCGCGGCGCTCCGGAAGGCCGATGCCGTGGTGGCGGTCTGCGACGGTCCTCAGGTTGACGATGGGACGGCGTGGGAGATCGGCTATGCCTACGGTCGCAACATTCAAATATTCGGCCTGCGGACGGACACGAGGATCGTGCAGCGATCGGACGAGCAAATTAATCTCATGATCCTCGAGTCACTGAGCGAGCTCTCGCCAACGATCGAGCAGCTCCTCCACACGATCCGCTATGCCGAGCGTCCATGAGAGAAGGCCGTTCACGCACCGACCCTGGCACTCACCCCGCAGGCATTGATAGAGTACCCGCGGCCGGCGGGTGAAGCGCCAAGGTCGGCTTACTAGAGTCGAGTCGCTGTTGTTCTACTGCTTGTCGAAGACGATCACGTTGTTCACTGCTTGACCCTCGGCGTTCGTGCCTTTCGTCGTAACGGTCATGGTCTTCCCGTCCCGAGACACCACCCGTCTGAGGGTCGTAATGATTTTGTCGCCCTTCTTGTCAGTGCGCTCGGTCGTATGTGAGTCGACGCGTTTCAGCGAAACTGTATCCGCCGTCGGAGACCCCGTGAGGGGGTAGTTCTTGCCGTCGAAGTTGGCCGTGTACACCGTTGTCGTGCGGGTCCCGTCCGCATTGCCAATATCAGCGGTCACCTTTTCGCCTTTGGCGGCGGATTCCACTGTCACCGTGAGGCTCTGCGGCGGTGGGCCAGGATTGAACTTCGACTTCGCTGCGTTCATCTTCCAGGTCCCAATTCTCGGATCGTTCGCCTGCGCTGAAAGGTCTGCGGTCGGGACTACGAGAACTACGCCGAGGGCCAGAACTGTGCCGAGAGTCGCGGCGAACCAGCGTGTGCGCATTGTCGCCCTCCTGCTCTTACAGGAAGTGAACTGCAACCTTACATTCGGTAGAGTCCATCACCTCCCTCCGGTCGCGAGTCCGCTGTCGTGGTCCTGAATTTTCTCAGTCGAGAATGCCGCCCTGTATAGCACGGCAGGTGAGTTTCCGCGAGGTACGCGATGAGCACCGTTGGTGCGTCACTGAGTCCAAAGACGCCATATTGACTGATACAGAAGGCCGGGAAGGTTGACTACTCGCGGCCGGCCCCGGTGCGGCCTCGGCATGGGGCAGCCGTAGTTTCACCAATATCTCTCGGCGCGATCCTGATGTAGTCTCGTGCGCGCCTCCACCCAGGCTTTGAGGGTTGGCGCCGGCGGTGCGTCAAGGTCTCGGTGAGTCTGGCCTGCCTCTCCTTGGCGGCGAACTGCTCAGGGACCGGGCATGCCTAGTCAAGCGCCTCTGAACGTTCGCGAATCCGACATTCCGGTCGGGCGTGCGCCCATTTGGGCAATGCCGACACGAGCCGTGACCGTCGTGCGTTACGGTCTCATGCCGCGACCGCCGCTCGCCCGCTACGGGATCGCCGTACTCCTCGCCGGATTCGCCGTGGCGGCTCGACTCGCCCTGGAACCGCTCTGGGGCCTCAAGTTACCGCTCATCACGTTCTATCCGGCGATCATGGTGAGCGCGTGGCTCGGTGGGCTCGGGCCGGGGATTAGCACGACGCTCCTGTGTGCTGTCGCCGCGGATTACTTCTGGATGTCTCCGGCCTATTCCTTCGCGATCAGCGAGGTCGGCGACGCGGTCGCCCTCATCCTTTTCGTCGGCATTGGCGCTGTGATCAGCGCTTTGAATGAGGCCTGGCGCCGTACAACGGCTGCTGCTGCGGCATCCAGTGAGCGGCTGAGAACGACGCTCACGAGTATCGGGGACGCCGTCATCGCGACTGATGCCGCGGGGCGCATCACCCTGATGAACCCTGTCGCCGAGGCGCTGACGGGCTGGCGTGACACCGAAGCGGTCGGCAGGCGGCTGCAGAAGATCTTCGTTATCGTCAACGAGGAGTCGCGGCGCACGGTCGACAACCCGGTCGAAAAGGTCCTCCGCGAAGGCGCGGTCACCGGGCTCGCGAACCATACTCTGCTGCTCTCGAAGGACGGGCGAGAAATTCCCATCGATGACAGTGCGGCGCCGATCCACACCGACGACGGGCGCCTCGTGGGTGCCGTCGTGGTGTTTCGAGAGATCACGGAGCGGCGCCGGCACGAGCAAACGCTTGGCCGGCTAGCTGCGATCGTCGAGGCGTCCGCGGACGCGATTCTCGCGAAGACCCTCGACGGAACCATCACGTCCTGGAATCCCGGCGCCGAACAGATGTTCGGATACTCCGCCGCGGAAGCGGTCGGTAGGCCGGTCACCATGCTCTTCCCGCCTGACCGTATCGCCGAAGAAGCAGAATTCATCCGACGGATCGGGACCGGTGAACGCGTGGAACACTTCGAAACCCAACGCATCCGGAAAGACGGCCAACGGATTCAAGTATCGGTATCCCTGTCGCCGCTCAAGAATGCCGCAGGCGCGATCGTCGGTGTCTCGACAATCGCGCGCGACATCACCGAGCATGCCCGTCTGTTTGCGGCAGAGCGCATCGCGCGTGCCGAGGCCGACCAGGCCAGCCGTAGCAAAGATCAGTTTCTGGCGGTGCTTTCGCACGAGCTCCGGCAACCACTCAACACGACGCTTGGATGGCTCAAGATGCTTCAGACCGAGCGCGTCGACCCATCGCAGCAGGAGCGTGCGCTCGACGCTATCGAGCGAAGCGCCTTGGCGCAGGCTCGAATCATTGATGATCTCCTCGACATCGCGCGTATTGAAGCCGGCAAACTCGTGTTCGAGCGCCGCGCCCTACGTCTCGGTCCGCTCATTGCCGAAACTGTGGAGTCGCTCCAACAGGAAGCACGAAAGAAGTCGTTGAGGGTCGAGACGAGACTTGACCCTGCAGCCGGTGTTGTCGCTGCTGACCCCGATCGGTTGCGCCAAGTCCTCATGAATTTGCTCACGAACGCGATCAAGTACACGACGGCGGGAGGGCGTGTGGACGTCCATCTCACCGCGGCGCAGGACAACGTTCGAATCACGGTGACCGACACAGGAGTCGGCATCGAGCCGGACTTGCTACCTCACGTCTTCGAGCGGTTCCGGCAGGCCGACTGGCATTCAGCCGGAACCCAAGGCGGGCTGGGCCTTGGGCTCGCGATCGTCCGAGAGATCGTCGAAATGCACGGAGGCACTGTCGGGGTCGAAAGCAAGGGTCGCGATACGGGCGCGACCTTCATTGTCACGCTGCCGACGATCGTTCGGTGAAAACAGTACCGCGACGTCCTGAGGAGCGGTTCCTAGATCAATGAGTTCTAACAACACAAAAGTGAAGTGGCTCCGCCGCGATGCCATGTCCCTTCCACGGTGACCGCCCGCTTCTTGGCTTCGTCGGCAGTAGCGCCTAATCGCGACCGGCGCCTCGTCCGCACGACAAACGTCTGAAGCGACATACGAATTGACCACCTATTGAACGGTTGACCGGAATAGCAACGTCGCGCTAGGCTGCGAATCTCCTCGAGCCGCATCTGGTGCAGGAGGCTGGATGAGTTGTCCGCGGTGCCAAGCGCACAACCCTCAGGGGGCTCGGTTCTGCGAAGAGTGCGGCGCTCGGCTAGAGGTCCTCTGCCCTAGCTGCGGCGTGGCGGTCACACCAGGTAAAAAATTCTGTCGCTCATGTGGAGCGAGCGTCAGCGGTCCTACAGCTGCGAAGTCCCCCGAGTCTTACGTACCGAAGCACCTTGCCGAAAAGATCCTTACCTCCAGAGCGGCACTTGAAGGCGAGCGAAAGCATGTCACGGTGCTATTTGCGGACCTCAAAGGCTCGATGGAACTTCTTGCGTATCGTGACGCTGAAGATGCGCGCAGGATTCTTGACAGCATCTTGTCGCTCATGCTTGACGCCGTGCATCGGTACGAGGGCACGGTTAATCAAGTGATGGGCGACGGCATTATGGCGCTGTTCGGAGCACCAATCGCACACGAAGATCATGCGGTGCGTGCCTGCTATGCCGCGTTAGCCATGCAGACTGCGGTAAAGAAATTCGCGGAAGAGTTTCGCCGTCCACAAACAGCTACTCCAGAAATCCGTGTCGGCATCAATTCCGGAGAGGTCATCGTCAGAGCGATCCGGAGTGATCTGCATATGGATTACACCGCGGTCGGTGAGACGACCCATCTGGCAGCACGCATGGAGCAGATGGCCGCGCCCGGGACCATTCTGATTACAGAGGCCACATGCGCGCTCGCAAAAGGGCACGTCCAGGCGATTGCGCACGGCCCGCGCGTCGTAAAGGGATTGGCCGACCCCATCTCAATTTATGAGCTGAATGCCGCCGATAGTCGCCGACCGCGATTTACGGCAGCCACCACCGCAAAGTTCGTCGGCCGTGATAGCGAGCTCGCCCAACTGCATCGTGCCATGGAGCGCGCGGCAAGCGGACACGGTCAAGTATTGGCGGTAGTTGGCGAGCCCGGCGTCGGAAAGTCGCGCCTCTTTCATGAATTGCTGCATGATCGAAGGAATGAAAATTGGTTGGTTTTGCACAGCTCCGCTGTGTCCTATGAGGCTACAACGCCGTATCTGCCGCTAATCGAACTCCTGAAGGAATACTTCCAGATCCAGGATTCCGACGAGTCGCCGAAGATTGCGGAAAAGGTTGCTGGCCGATTAGTCGCGCTAGACGAACAACTCTGGGCCTCACGTTCTGCGTTTCTGTTTCTCTTTGACGCGCCTTCTGAGGATCCGGGCTGGGAAGGACTCGAGCCGCTGCAGCGCCGGAAGCAACTGCAGGAGGCTTGCCGTAAGCTCGTGCTTTGCGAAAGCCGCATACAGCCTGTGCTGCTCGCGATCGAGAACCTCCATTGGATCGATTCGGAGACCCAGACATTTCTTGATGCGCTGGTTGAGGGGATACGCGCCGCCAGCGTACTCCTTCTCGTAAACTATCGCACCGAGTACCGTCACGACTGGACGCGGAAAAGCTATTACCAGCAGCTCTATCTCGACATACTGTCGGTAGACAACGCTGCCGAACTTCTGAACTCGCTCCTTGGGAGTGACGCAACTCTCGGCCCCATGAAGCGCCTTCTCGCCGAGCGAACGCAGGGGAATCCTTTCTTCGTAGAGGAGTGCGTTCGTGCTCTCTGGGAGACAGGCATCCTTATGGGTGATCCCGGCGAGTATCGGGCCGTGAGGGAGCCTGGGGCCATTGAGGTACCTCAGACAGTTAGGGCAATACTCGCCGCGCGGATCGACCGTCTAGATCCAGAGGATAAATACGTACTTCAAGCCGCTTCAGTGATCGGCAAGAACGTACCTATCGCGCTGCTGGAGGCGATGACCGAACTCCGGTCATATGACCTGCAGGGCGCGGTTGTAAGGCTTCAGAGAGCAGAATTCCTTTATGAGAGCCGGCTGTTCCCCGAGCTCGAGTATGCATTCAAGCATGCACTGACGCGGGATGTTGCGTACGGCACTCTGCTCAGCGCGCAGCGACGAGACCTGCATAGCGCGGTAATGAGCGTGCTTGAACAGCGCCCCGGCGAGCGGTCTGCGGAGGAGATCGATGCGCTTGTACGTCACGCCGTTGGGTCTCAACGCTGGGCAGAGGCGGTCATGTACTCCCAACGCGCCGCGACGAGTGCCCGAATGCGATCAGCTCATCGTCAAGCGATCGGTTATGCCGAGCAGGCACTCGCGGCGCTCGAACATCTTCCGGAGTCGGCAGAGCGTCAACGCACGGCGATCGAGCTGTATCTTGACCTCCGCGGCTCGCTATATCTAATCGGCGAGTTCAATGGAAGTATGTCCGTCCTTCGGAAGGCGGAAGCATTAGCCGAGAGACTGTCCGACCTCGAGCCGCTTTCGTGGATCACGATGTACATCGGTGAGAACCACAGGATTCAAGGGAATACCGCGGAGGCATTGTCGTGTCTTGAGCGTGCGCGAGTATTGTCGGAACGCACAAACGCTAGCGCGGTTCGCACCGGCGCCACTCACTTTCTGGGTATGACTCGTTACGTTGTAGGCGATTACCGTGAGGCAGTTGGACTCCTCCGCGAGGTCGCGGAAGATCCAAAGGCGTTTGACACACGTCGGAAGCCTACCAGCGGTTCGCGGACCGCGGCGCTCTCGGTTAATGCGGGCTGGTTGGCTCGATCGCTTGCGATACTCGGGGACTTCGATGAGGCAATCAGCCACGGCGAAGAGGCTATTCGGCTGGCCGATAGCGTCGGCACACCCTACAGCATGGCGCTCGCTGCACTCTCACTTGGCGAAGTATATCGAGAACGTGGGGACTTTGTCCGCGCAGTCCCGCTCCTCGAGCGTGCCGCCGCTTTGACGCATGAATGGGAACTGGGTGTGGTCCACTCAGTAACGACGAGTCGTCTTGGTGCTGCTTATGCAGTATCTGGTCAACTTTCACAGGCAATGGACCTTCTGAGTCAAGCGGCCCGTAGCGTGCAGCACCAAAATCGGAGTACACGGTACTCCGTGATCTTTCGGTTGCTCGGAGAAGGATATGTGCTTGCGGGTAATTTGGCAGAGGCACAGCGGTGCGGAGCGCGCGCGCTGGAGGGCGCCGAGGCTCTCGCGCAGCGCGGGGATAAGGCTGCAGCGCTGTGGCTCTTAGGCAGAAGTGCGGCCGACTCTGAAGCTGGCACCAACGCGTTTCACCAAGCACTCGTTCTGGCTCGCGAAGCTGAGATGCGCCCGCTACTTGCGCACTGTTACTTCGGTCTTAGCCAGGTCTTCGGACGTACAGCGAAATCTCAAGAGCAGCATGAACACCTGAGGGCTGCGACGACGATGTATCGCGACATGCAGATGCGTTTCTGGCTGGAGAAAGCGGAGGCGGAACTCAAAGATCCGGCGTGAGCGAAGCGCATATCGACGGCGCAGTCATGTCGCAAGTCTGTTTTCCGATTGAGTTCCAGGTCGCAGGCGACTTCCCTAGATCAATGAATTCTAAGGACGAGCAAATACGAAAGTGACTCTGATTTAACTGCTCGGCGATGCGCTGCGCGACGTGCTCGCCCCGGCGTGCGGCGTTTTTTTAACCGGGGCCATTCGCTCCGCTTCCACCGGGCGATGGCCGCCTCGTCGCGCTGGAGGGCGCGCCGCTCCGGCTTCTGCCAACTCCACCGCAGACTGTGCCGCAACAGCGCCCAGACGCCGACCGGGCTGTACCGGACGCCAAATCGCTTGCGGGAATTTGCGGACGATGGCGCGCTCGCGAGCTACGGCGCCGATCTGCCCGCGGTGTACAGGCACGCCGCGACGTTCGTCGACAAGATCCTGCGGGGGACGCCGCCTGGTGATATCCCGATCGAGCAACCCACGAAGTTCGAGCTGGTGATCAACCTCAAGACCGCCAAGGCGCTCGGGCTGACAATTCCGCAGTCGGTGCTGCTGCGGGCGGATCAGATAATCGAGTGAAGCACCGCGTTCGTAGCCGGTAGCACTTCTCGGCGCAGAACTAAAACGGAATCACCGGCACTCATTCGGCCTCAGTAAGAGCGGCAGCCGAAACATGTCCTGCCCTGCCGGATCCGCCGCGTGCGCCAAGGTTCGATAGGGGTGAATCCGGGTCGTGCCCGGCCCACTTTCACTTTTTGCGTACTCGGGAAGCCCAGGACGCGCTACCGTCGATCATGGGAGTGAGGCGCGCCGATCTGCCGTGACCACCGTCTTGTCGATGCTCTAAAGTCTCGCGACCTCGAGGGGGCGGAGATGCCAGTGATTTTGCTCGAAGCAGGCGGAAGTGCCCGGACGCTCGATCTTAAGCCGCTGGCCGACGAGAAGCTCCTGCAAAAATACGTTGTCGAAAACCCGAGCGGCCTGCCTTTCGAAGACATCGAAGAAGACGTGAGGCTTGTTATCGTCGGCAAGGACTTTCCGGCCGGAAATGGCTTCATTGATGCGCTTGGCGTGGACCAGACCGGGGCCCTGTATTTGATTGAAACGAAGCTCTACCGCGGTAAAGACAACCGGCGAGTTCTAGCCCAGGTGCTCGACTATGGCGCGGGGCTTTGGAATGACTACCGGAACCACTCCGATTTCCTCGCG
>Ga0070699_100005735_pt1 | contig 10868 bp, 9 predicted proteins | sample KBSK1503metaG_FD_65473 | JGI IMG/M metagenome (GOLD analysis project Ga0070699, IMG submission 65473) | Corn, switchgrass and miscanthus rhizosphere microbial communities from Kellogg Biological Station, Michigan, USA - KBS K1-50-3 metaG | ecosystem: Host-associated > Plants > Roots >...
AACCCGGCGATGGACCTCGTCGGCGAGCCCACGCACGGCTTCTTCACCCGCGACCACGACGTCCGGATGGGCCTCGACGCGGATCTCGAGGGCGTCGAGCGCTCCCTCGCGGCGCAGGACGAGCAGATAGTGAGGCTCGACCCGCGGCACCGCGAGCAGCACCTGCTCGATCTGCGACGGGAACAGGTTGACGCCGCGGATGATCAGCATGTCGTCGGTGCGGCCCGTGATCCGCCCGATGCGGGCGAGGGTGCGGCCGCAGCGGCAGGGCTCGGGATCGAGCGCCGTCAGATCGCGCGTCCGGTAGCGCAGGACGGGGAGCGCTTCCTTGGTGAGCGTGGTCAGGATGAGCTCGCCGGTCACGCCGGGCGGCACCGGCTCGAGCGTCGCGGGATCGACGATCTCCGGCAGGAAGTGGTCCTCGTGGACGTGCATGCCGCGGTGCTCGTCGCACTCCACGGAGACGCCGGGGCCGATGATCTCGGAGAGCCCGTAGACGTTGAACGCGGCGAGGCCGAGTCGCGCCTCGATCGCCCGCCGCATCTCCTCCGTCCAGGGCTCGGCCCCGAAGAACCCCACGCGGAGCCGGAGTGTGTCGCGTGGGATTCCCGCCGCCCCGAGCGCCTCGGCCAGGTGCAGGCTGTAGGAGGGCGTGCAGCAGAGCACGGTGGCGCCGAAGTCCCGGAGGGCCAGGAGCTGGCGCTCGGTGAAGCCGCCCGAGATGGGCACGACGGTCGCGCCGATCCGCTCGGCGCCGTAGTGGAAGCCGAGCCCGCCCGTGAAGAGACCATAGCCGTAGGCGTTGTGCACGACGTCGGTGCGGCCGACCCCGCCCGCGCGGAGCGTGCGCGCCATGAGATCGCTCCAGGTGTCGAGATCGCCGCCCGTGTAGGCGACGACGGTCGGCTTGCCTGTCGTGCCCGACGAGACGTGCAGGCGCACGACGTCGTCGAGCGGCGTCGCCAGGAGGCCGAACGGATAGGTCTCGCGGAAGTCGTCCTTGGTCGTGAACGGGAGCCGCCGCAGATCGTCGAGCGAGCGGATGGCCGCGGGTCCGATCCCGGCCTCGTCGAGCCGCCGACGGTAGAAGGATACGCGCTCGTGGACGCGGGCGACTACCGCCCGCAGGCGCTCGAGCTGGAGCCGTTCTCGCTCCCTCCGCGGGGCACGCTCGATCGCGTCGGCGGGAGGCATCCCCTCAGACGGGCCAGGCGAGGCCGCCCGCGATCGCGCGCGGCGTGCCTGCACCCTTCCTTCCTGCACACCGCGTGGGGAACGGGCTCGGCACGGAGAAATTGTACTAGACAAGCGGTCGCAGGTCGGGTATTACGACATCCACTTTCATCACACGGGGTGGCCCGGCCAGTGCGTCAGCGCGGCGGTCAACCGGACGGCGGGATCGGCTTGGTGGCGGTGCTCGTCCTCCTCAGCTTGACCGCCACCGCGAGAGCCCAAGAGAAGACGTCACCGGAGAACGCCTCCCCGCAGCAGCCGCCGGCGCCACTCTCCGAGAGCCTCGTCCTGCCGCCGCTGCTGGTGACGGCACCTCCTCCGGTCTCGTCGTCGTCCCAGGAGCTGATCCCGGGCAAGACCTTCGAGGTGCTCCCGCAGGGGCGGCCGGCGGACGTGCTTCGGCTGATCCCCGGCCTGATCATCAGCCAGCACCAAGGGGGCGGCAAGGCCGACGAGTACTTTCTGCGCGGCTTCGACGCGGACCATGGCACCGACATTGCCTTGTTCGTCGACGGCCTCCCGGTCAACCTCCGGAGCCACGCCCACGGCCAGGGCTACGCGGACCTGCACTTCGTGATCCCGGAAACGATCGACACCGTCGACGTCTTGAAGGGGCCGTACTTCGCCGAGTACGGGGACTTCGACACCGCGGGCGTGGTGAACTTCAGAACGAAAGACGTCGTGCCCGAGAACACGCTCCAGATCGCGGGGGGCAGCTGGAACACGGAGCGCTACCTGGCCCTCCTGTCTCCGACGCGCGACGCCCTCAAGACGTTCGTCGCCATCGAGGGGTATCACAGCGACGGCCCCTTCGAGCACCCCAACGCCTACGACCGCCTGAACATCTTCGCCAAGGCCAGCGCGACGCTCGCCGAGGACATGAAGCTGTCCCTCTGGGCGTCGTTTTACGAGGCCAACTGGCGGGGGTCGGGGCAGATCCCCGCGCGAGCCGTCCGGGAGGGCTTGATCGACCGCTTCGGCTCGATCGATCCCTCGGAAGGCGGCCAGTACACGCGTCGCGACAACCTCAACGCGGAGTACATCTGGAGACTGAGGGAAGACCAGCGTCTCACCGCCCATGCCTATGTGGCCTACTACGAGCTGAGCCTCTTCAATGACTTCACCTTCTTTCTGAACAATCCGGATCCCTCGATCGGAGACGAGATCAACCAGCGCGACCGCCGCCTGCTCGCCGGGTTCGACACGCAGTACGAAATCAAGGCGCGGCCGTTCGGCATCAACGCGACCACGACGGTCGGTTTTCAGTACCGCATCGACACGCCGCATGTCGTCCTCGCCGAGGCGACGGAGCGCCACCAGACGGGCGTCATTCAGGACGTCGACATCGTCGAGCAGTCTTCCTCGCCCTTCCTGAAGGTCGACGTGATGCCGATCGACAAGGTCCGACTCGTGACGGGGGTGCGCGCAGATATCTTCAACTACCACGGAACGCAGCATGTCAATTCGACGGGCGGAAGCCTGAGCGGTAACATCACGCGTGAGCATCTCGGCGAAAAGGCCAACCTGATCCTCGGCCCGTGGTACGAGACGGAGCTCTTCGCGAACTTCGGGACCGGGTTCCACAGCAACGACGCGCGCGCGGTCCTCGCGGACCCGAAGCTCACGGCCCTGCCCACGGCCACTGGCTATGAGTTCGGCGCCAAGACTCGGCTGCTTCCCCGAACGGAAATCTTCGCGACCTACTGGTTCCTGGATCTCCAGAGCGAGCTCGTCTTCAACGGCGACGCCGGGACGACGGAGGCGCAGGGGCCGACCCACCGCGAGGGCTTCGAATTCGGGACCAAGGTGCACCTCCTTGACTGGCTGACCTTCACCGGAGACTTCACCTACACGACCCGTGCGGAGTTCGTGAACCCGACGCTGGCGGAGGGTGACCCGCGTCCCGGGCGAGATATCCCGCTCGCGCCGATTTGGACCGCGCGGTGGGACCTGACGGCGCGTCTGCCGTGGGGGCTCGCCTCCAGCCTGGAGATGCTCTACGTCGGCGATCGGCCCGCGGATCCCGACGGCGCCCAGACGGCACGCGGGTACACGCTCTTCAACTGGACCGGCCGCTACCGCTACAAGAATCTCGAGGCGTTCCTCAGTATCGAGAACCTCTTCGACACGGATTGGCGTGAAGCCCAGTTCTTCTTCGTCTCACGCCTGCCCGGGGAACCGGCGGCGGGCGTACCCGACATCCACTACGTGCCCGGCAACCCGCGGACCTTCCTCGGGGGGCTCGCCCTTCATTTTTGACACGGCGCCGTCATCGAAAGGTCCTTGGAGGTGAGGCGGCATGGACACTTGGCTCAGGACCGCTCGCACGGCCGGCCCGTTCGCCAGCTCGTTGACGCTGCTGCTCGTCCTGGCGACGGCGTCGACGTCACCTGCTCAGAGCGAGGCGGACGAGGTCGTCCCCCTCGCCCCCATCGACGTCACCGCCCAGTATCCGTTGATGCCGCCCGAGCCGAAGAGGGTGTCGAAACCCCCGTATCCGGAAGCGGCTCGGCGGAGGCAGGAGCAGGGGACGGTCGATCTGGTCATCAAGGTGCTGGCCAACGGGAACGTGGGCGAGATCCGCGTCAAGACGGGATCGGGTTCGCAGCTGCTCGACGACACGGCCGCCACCGAAGCCAAAGGCTGGCAGTTCGCGCCGGGGAGGCGGGGGCCCAAAGCCGTCGACGCCTGGGTGGAGATCCCCGTCCGATTTCAGTTGGTCGAGTAGCCTTGTCCAGTACAATCCCCGGCACGATGCGGAAGCCGCCCGCGACACGCTTCACGGTCTCCTTGCCCGACGCCCTGATGCGCACCCTCGACCGCCTCCGGGCGGGCCGGGGCTACGTCAACCGCAGCGAGTTCGTCCGCGACCTGCTCCGGGCCGAGCTCGTCCGGGAGGAATGGACGGAGCAGCGAGGCCAGACCGTCGGCGTCCTCGCCCTCGTCTACGATCACGACACCCGCGCCCTCGCCGACAAGCTCACCGACATCCAGCACCACCGCTACCAGACGATCACGGCCGCGCTGCACGTACACCTCGACGCGCACGCCTGTCTGGAAGTCCTTGCCCTCCGGGGCACGCCGAAGCAGATCCGGGACGTCGCCAACCGCCTGCTCACCGTGCGGGGCGTCCACTACGGCCAGCTGATCCCGGCCACCTCCGGCAAGCGGCTCTCGTGAGCGCGGGCGGAGAAGGCCGCGCGGAGGACCCGCCCTCCCCGCCCGCGCTGGCCAGCTTACCGGCGTCCAGCTCCACCGCTAGCGGGCGGGCTCGATGACCTCGACCTTGATCCACTCGGCGACCTGCTTGCGCTCGGTGTCCTCGTACTTCACTTCGACCGTGCTTCCCGCGCGCAGGTCGTCGAAGCCGCCTTTGAGCGTGGTCCGGTTCAGCCGGCTCCGGTCCAGCCAGATCCTCGTCCGGTCCGTGACCGTCGCCGTTCGGGTTCCCGACGGCGCGGCGACGCTGACGGTCCGGCTCCCGGCGTCGACCGCCTTGATCTCCCCGATGACCGTGTGCTTGCCCGAGAGGCCCGGCGACTGCCCCAGTGGAATGTAGCGCTCGGCCTCCTTCTGCCCATGCGCGAAGGAGGTCCCGCCCACCAGGAGGAGCAGCACGCCGACGCCGATCACGGTGTTCCGCATCATCCTCACCCTCCGCTCTTGTCGTCCATGTTCGACGAGGGGCGGCTACGGTTGTTCGACCAGCTCCGCGCGGGCGCGCATCTGCTCGACGACGGCCCGCTCGACGAGGTGCCGGCGGCCGAAGATGTGGCGGGCGGCCTTCTGTGTGAGCCGCTCCGCCTCCACGAGATGGGCGACCGCCTGGGGATGCAATCCGCCGCCGGCCAGCACCCGGATGCTGTCCCCTGTCTCCGCGACGGCCTGCGCAAGAAGCGCGTCGGCCGGCGGCCCTTCGGCGGCCGGCCGCTCCGCGCCGGCCTCCAGCAGCTCGATGCTCTGCCGGATGTTCTCGAGGGCGTTGATCGTGCGCAGGAACGCGGCGATGGCCACGATCTGGGTCGCGTCGAGCTCGATGCCCTTTCCTGCCGGATCGCGGCTCGCGAGCAGGCGGCCGGCGGGGGAGTTGTTGAACGCCTCGCCATCGTAGAAGGCGACGGCCCCCTCGATGGTCTCGACCGCGTTGTTGTGGAAAAACGGGCCGCTGTCCGCCGCCTCGACCAGGGGCGGCGTGTTGAAAGTCCCGTCGCCGGGCCGCCCGAACCCGTCGTCCGACGGGACCAGCTCCCGGGTGAGCCGAGCCGGCTGGTCGGGAAGCTTCTCGACGCCGGTGTCGAAGTTGGCGTTCCCGATGTTGCCGCCGCCGAAGTTCGCCGTAGCCCCGGCGTTCACGTGGCACAGGTTGCACTTGCCCAGCGAGTTGTCGAGGAAGATCTCCTGTCCCCGCTTCGGCACGGTTCCCCTCAGCAGGAGCGGAAGCGACAGCTCCTGCTGGCGCCCGAGCGAGAGCTGGAAGGCCTCCAGGGCGTCGAGCTCGGCGTCGGTGGGCAGGCGGAAGTCGACGCCGGCCACTCGATTCAGGGTCTTCGTGAAGTGCTGGATCACCGCCCCCACGGCAAAGGACCGGCGCGATCCGTCGCCGGGCGCCCCGTCGCCGGACCATCCGGTGCGGGGGCCGGCGGCGCTGTCCACCGAGGTGCGGAGTGCCCGCACATGCGGCACCCCGCGCAGGACGAACTTGTGCTCGAGGTCGTCGAACCCGTCCAGGTTCTCCAGGATGAGCCCGACCTGGCGCAGCAGCCTCGGATTCTCGAAGTTCTCCCGGAGCGCCGGGATGAACTCCGCGACGAACAGGGGATCGGTGGACGGAAGGGTGGCGATGAACACGGCATCGATGGTGAAGTCGTTCTCCGCCCGGTGACAGGTCCCGCAGGTGCGCCCGTTGCCGTTGAACGTCTCATTAAAGAAGATCGCTCTCCCCTTCTCGACGAGCGCGCGTCTGGCATCGGGCGGCCGCGGTGGCATCGACTCGCAACCTCCGAGCGTCGCCAGACCGAGCGCGATCGCCACGCTAAGATCAACGGGTCCCCGGGCGTTCTTCGAGGCCACTCCCTTGCCCATGTCTCCCTCCGTCGGTCCGCTCGCTCAGGACCCGCACATCGGGAACGAGGCCGCATCGGGATGATCCGATCACGCCCGCCGGCTGTCAACGCGGTCCGGAGTCGACGCCGGGCAAAAGCGAGCGGGCACCGGGGTCTACGACACGAACGCGGCGACGACGAGCCCCACCGTCAGCGCGATCATGATGACGGTGGTCGACCAGGCGACGACGTTCTGGAAGCGCGAGTTCGTGAACTCGCCGCGCATGAGGTCCGGCTGGTTGACCAGCTTCAGCATGAAGATGAGCACGAACGGCAGCATGATGCCGTTGATCACCTGGGAGGCCGACATGATCCGGATGAGGGGCGCCCCCGGCACCATGACGATGAGCGAGCCGATGACGAGGAAGGCCGTGTAGAGCCCCATGAACTGCGGTGCCTCGCGGAGCGTCTTGTCCACGCCCGCCTCCCAGCCCATCGCCTCGCAGATGTAGTACGCCGTCGCCAGCGGCAGGATGCACGCCGAGAAGAGCGACGCGTTGGCGAGGCCGACCGCGAAGAGGATCGAGGCGTACTTGCCGGCCAGCGGCGCCAGCGCCTGCGCGGCCTGCTCCGCGCTCTCGATGTCGACGCCCTGCGTGTAGAGCGTCGCCCCGCAGGCGACCATGATGAAGAGCCCGACGATATCCGTCATGAAAGACCCGGCGATGACGTCGATCCGCGTCGCCCAGTACTGCTCGGGGCGCACGCCCTTCTCGACGATGGCGGACTGCAGATAGAACTGCATCCAGGGTGTGATCGTGGTCCCCACGAGGCCGATCATCGTCGAGAGATAGGCGGCGTTCACGCTGAACGACGGCCGGATGGTCTGGGTGACGACCTCGCCCCAGCTCGGTCGCGCCATGATCGCCGCTACCACGTAGGTCAGGTAGACGAGACAGATCCCGAGAAAGACCCGCTCGAACATGCGGTAGCTGCCCTTCACCACGAGAAGCCAGATGAAGAGCGCGCCCAGCGGCACCGAGACGTACTTCGGGACGGCGAGCAGCTCCATGCTGGCGGCCAACCCGGCGAACTCGGCGGTGGTGTTCCCGAGGTCCGTCAGAAAGAGCCCGACCATCAGCCAGAACGTGACCGTGACGCCGAAGTTCTCCCGGATGAGGTCGGCCAGGCCCTTGCCGGTGACCACGCCCATCCGGGCCGCCATCTCCTGGACGACGATCAGCACGAGCGTCGCCGGGATCATCGTCCACAGCAGCGCGTAGCCGAAGTGGGCGCCCGCGATCGAATAGGTCGCGATCCCGCCCGCGTCGTTGTCGATGTTCGCGGTGATGATGCCGGGGCCGACGAGCGAGCCGAGGATCAGGAGCCGCCGCCACCGGCCGCGCCACCACCGCCTGGCCATCGCGCGCTCAGGCCCCGCGCCGCATCCGCTTCACCGGCGACGGGAGCAGCCCGTCCAGGATGTCGTCCACGGTGACGACGCCGAGCAGCCGGCCCTCGGCGTCGACCACCGGCACCGAGACCAGGTCGTATTTCGACATGAGGGTCGCGATCCCCTTCGCGTCCTCCTCGGGGCCGACCGTCTGCGGTTTTCGCTTGATGAGGGCCCCCAGCGGCGCCCCGGGCTCGGCCAGGAGCAGCTCGCGGAGGGTGACGGTCCCGACGAGCTTCTCCTCACGGTCCACCACGTAGATCTGGTAGACGGGCTCGATGCTGTCCGCGTCTGCCCGGAATCGCTCGATCGCCAGGGCGACGGTGGTCCCGGGCGTGTAGGCGATGTACGCGTTGGTCATCAGGCCGCCCGCCGTATCCCCCTCGTAGCTCAAGAGCTCCTGGATGTCTTTGGCCTCCTCACCCTCGATGTGCCCGAGGATCTCGCTGGCCTTCTCCGTGGGCAGGTCGGCGAGGACGTCGGAGGCTTCGTCGGGGGGCATCTCCTCCAGGATGTCGGCCGCCTTCTCGGGCTCGACGGACGTGATCAGCTCGACCTGCCGCTCTGGCCGGAGCTCGGAGAGCGCGTCGGCGGCGGTCTTGACGTCGAGCTCCGTGAAGAGGTTCTGGCCCTCCTCGCGCGATACCTGACTCAGGATCTCCGCGAGGTCCGCGGGATGGAGATCGGCGACCATCTGCCGCGGCACCGTGAGCCCGATCGCATTGAGCTTGGGGCTCAGCGGCTGGATGTACTGCCAGCCGATCAGGTTGGCGGGCAGGTCCACCTTGAGCAGGGAAAACACCTGCTCGCTCCGGCGCTCGATGCCGAGCCGGCGCAGGAGACCTCGGAGTCCGACGTCGACCGCGGTGAGAACGGCGTCGCCGTTGTAGCCGTCGAGGCGGACGTCGTTGACCCTCACCACCTTGGCCCCGTTCGCGTCCACGATCTGCTTGTCGAGGATGTCGCGGGCGACCAGCAGGTCGCGCTCGTCGGCCTGGTAGGGCGCGACCGCGGCGGCGGCCAGGCGCGTCGAGAGGATCCGCTTGTTGAAGATCTCGACGTCGGCCCACGGGATCCGCACGAGTCGGCCCTGGCGGCTGACGAGGATCGCCGCGATCCGCGGGAGCTGATCGCCCCTGACCACCACGGCGTCCGTCAGTTTTCCGACCACCTCCCCGGTGGGGTCGAAGACCGGCCGCTTCAGGGCGTCGCTCAAGAAGCAGTGACCGAAGAGCGGTATGATTCTCCTCCCAGAATCCCGTGCGTGATCGTCACCCGGACCGGCTCGGCCCCTCGGCGCGAAACGACTCCAACGACAGTGTAACCCGCTCTAGAAGGCGGCGGCGGCACGCAGAATCGCCGCCTCTCGACCGCGAGGAGGAGGCCCTCTAGGGCTCGGGGGTCACCCACGAGGCGAGGGCCTCCTGCCGGGTCGGGAACACCGGAATGACCTTGTTCAGGTGGGTGATCCCGAAGATCGACCGGACCTCCCGCCGCAGCGCGCACAGCTTCAGATCACCACCCATGGCCCGTGCCCGTTGCAGCGCCGCCACCAGCGCGCCGAGCCCGCGGCTCTCGACGTGGGGCACCCCCTCGAGGTCCACGATCAGGCGGGCGCGGCCCTGGTCGAGGAGCCCGGACAGCGCCTGCCTCAACTCGTCGGCCGCGGGGCTGTCGAGCTCTCCCCGCAACTCCACGACGGTCACCCCGTTCGCCTCGCTGATTCCGATCTCCGTTCGAGGGCCCACGAGGTCGACCCTAGCACACAACTCGAGTCGGGCGCTGGCAGCGCCGCGCCCCGGCATGGACCACCACCGCGAGCCTCGTCACATCAGGCTGAACACCCTCGAATCCTCGTTCCACGTCGCGAACACATACCAGGCGGCCATCGCGGCGGCGACCAGGAACATTGCGCCTCCCCAGCCGAGGATCGACGGGAGGAACACGACGACCCCGAGGCGGTGGAGGAAGTCGAGTCGGGTCAGCACGAGCCGCGCCGACGAAGCCCCGAGCGCGAACATCCCCAGGGCGACCCACAGCTTGACGTGCCCCTCACCGGCGCGCCAGATCGATCCCACTCCACAGCCGCCGGCCAGCACCATCCCGAAGCCGAAGACGATCCCACCGAGCAGGGCGCCCCGCCAGACGGCGGGGAACACCCAGTCGCTGGGATCCTTGAGGTTGGCGAACTTCAGGATCGAGCAGCCGACCATGCTGACGCCGAGGGCCAGGGCCGCGGCCCGGGTGTGCTCTCCGTCTCCCGTCATGAACGGCTCGCGGAAGGCCCGGACGAGGCAGAAGCGCGAGCGCTGCAGGATGACGCCGAAAGCGACGCCGAAAAGGAGGAAGCCCCCCTGCGGCGTATACCCAGACTGGTCGTACGCCAGCGCGCCGAGGAGCGCCGCGACGACGAGAAGTCCGCCGAGCACCGGCTGCCAGCCGAGCCGCGCAGAGCCGGGCGCACAGAACCGCCTGGCACGGCCGCCACTGGAGCCCGGCCAGTGCCCGGCTTCCCACAGCACATAGCGGAGACCGGCGTAGGCGCCGATGCCAAGCCCGACCATCATCACCAGACCCGAGAGCGAGAGGGCCGACAGGGCGCTGAAGAAACCACCGATGTTGCAGCCGAAGGCCAGGATCGAGCCGATCCCCATCAAGAGTCCACCCGCGCCGCCCTTGAGGAGCTCGCCCGCCGGCGCGATCCGGACGGCGAACTCGCGGCTCAGGAGCGCGGCCGCGAGCGCGCCGGCGAGCAGACCGAGGTTCAGAAGGGACCCAAGGTAGAGCCACGGGACGACGAGGTCGCGGCCATCGAGGACGCCCAGCCGGGAGAGGAGCCAGTCGCCCCAGTTCCGGACGCCGTCGGATGCGGTCCACGGCCGATCGAGGGCGAAGAGGAACGCGTTCATGGCTCCGAGGGCGATCGCCGATCCCACAACCGACCAGCCGCGGGCGAACAGGCGCTCATAGAGGCCGCGCCAGGGACCGGAGGAGAACTCGACGGCGGTGTTAAGACTGGCGTCGGCTTCCGGCCGCGCTCGGAGCGGGTCGGCGTTCATCCCGAGGCTCGTCACCCTTTTCTTCCACCTCCAGAAGGCGGCACATCAGCACCATCAATGTCACCAGTCCGATGATGCCGC
>Ga0070699_100005736_pt1 | contig 10865 bp, 8 predicted proteins | sample KBSK1503metaG_FD_65473 | JGI IMG/M metagenome (GOLD analysis project Ga0070699, IMG submission 65473) | Corn, switchgrass and miscanthus rhizosphere microbial communities from Kellogg Biological Station, Michigan, USA - KBS K1-50-3 metaG | ecosystem: Host-associated > Plants > Roots >...
AAGCTCATGCCCTCCTCTCGAGCAAATATCCCAACCTCAAACGACTCTCATGAATTGGCGCTTTTAGATCAATTTAGCCTCGCTAAAGGCCTTGCGAATCTCGGAGGTTCTGTTCAAAGCGCCGGAGTATACCTCGCTTGCATTGGCATCAGGCTGGTTGCGCGAGCTCTCATCTGCCTGTACAAGCCGCTCGCAGATTTCCGCCAACGTGGCACCCGATCCCTGTTCATTGTTCCAAACCCATCCCGCCTGAATGGCCCCGCCGAGCCCGGCCCCTTCTCCGCTTTGGAGACACACTGTCGGCACGCCGAAAACGTCCGCGCACATTTGGCGCCATAGCCTGCTATTACTTCCGCCTCCGGTAAGGCGGATTTCAGCGGGATGCATACCGAGTTCGCGGAAGCGCGCGAGTCCATAGCCGAGGCCCAAAGTCACGCCCTCGAACGCTGCGCGAGCCATATGCGGAGCGGTGAAATTCGTGAGCGTAAGTCCGTGAAAAACGCCGGTGCTGTTCGGCAGGTCCGGCGTGCGTTCTCCCGTAAGGTAGGGGAGCAGAAGCAGGCCATCGCACCCAGCGGGGACGGCACCTATCTGTTCTTCAAGCTGAGCGTAGTCCCAGCCAAATAGATTGCGAACGTGCTCAGTGACAAGCGTGAGGTTCAACGTGCAAATCAGTGGCAGCCAGTTGTCCGTGCTGTCGCAAAATGCGGCCACTTCGCCCTTTGGATCGATGATTGGAACGGTGGAGAAGGCGAAGAGCGTTCCAGAGGTTCCGAGGCTCGCGGTCACGACGCCCGGCCGAATGTTGCCGGTTCCGATGGCAGCCATCATGTTGTCACCGCCACCGGCGCTGACCGACGGCGCCTTGGTAAGACCCCATTTCCTGCAGAGTGCCTCGCGCAAGGTTCCGTTGGGAAGCTTTGAAGATATGAGGAGGGGAAGCTTTTCGGAAAGGTCATCTGCGATGTAGTCGACGAGCTTCATTGACCATTGGCGCGTCTTCACATCGAGCAAAGCGGTGCCAGAAGCATCGCCGAATTCCATCTTCTTGGTGCCGGTGAGCCAGAAGTTCAGGTAATCATGAGGAAGCAGGATGCTCCGTGTCCTCTTCCAATTCTCGGGCTCGTTTTGACGCAGCCACAGGATCTTTGGAGCAGTATAGCCTGTGCGCATCGTGTTCCCGACGAGCGCGATGACGCCGGCAGGGCCGCCGAAATGATCGGTGATTTGATCGCACTGGGAGCTCGTCGTTGTGTCGTTCCACAACTTGGCTGGACGGACAACCCGATCCTCCTGATCGAGAACGACAAGACCGTGTTGTTGGCCACTGACACCGATTCCGCGAACCTCGTCCTTGAGCGCGCCAAGTTTTGCGATGACCTCTCCGATGGATTGTTCCGCGGCTTCGATCCAATCCTTCGGATCCTGTTCCATGGCGCCAGGTGGCAGGTTGGGGACAAAGCCATAGGGTTTTTGTGCAGAAGCGAGAATCTCTCCGCTCTCCCAGTCGAGAGCGATGGTTTTTGTGCTTTGTGTGCCGCAGTCGATTCCGAGAAAAATCATTGGCGGAGGGATGGGTTAAGGCTTGAAAATTACGCTTTGGCTCGTGGTCATAAAGAACTTTTGATGCGATCCTAAAATCATTCCCAGCTTTTTACTTGCCTTCCTCATGATTCGGTCCGGAGTCCCGGGCGGATCCCAAACGAGATCAACTTTGCGCGCCTAAACCTTTCCGTCGCATTGACATTATGCGCTCCGGCCACTCAACCACTCAAACAGTCCGATATTGGCGGATGCTCCCGCGTCAGTGACACCGCGGATGACGAAAATCGAAAGACGTGCTGGCCGATTCCCGTGGCGGGTCCGATGCGCCATGACGGCGAAGTTCTTTCCCCGCAGTTCGGTGCGGATGGCCAAAGGGTGGTGACAGCCTCGAGGGATAAGACAGCGCGAATCTGGATGCGCCGATAATCAGAAACCAAGATGCGCCAGATGACGTGTTAATCCTCGCTGACTTGGCTGAAGCTGCTTGTGGATCTGTTCTCCAACTTCTGGCAAGACGCAGATTCTGAAACTCCTGCCTCCAGGCCCGGAGAAATTCTCAGATACTTACGCACAAAGCGGAGGGCGATAACTGATCGGAACGCAGGTTATGTATCATAATCTTTAGGCGAGGCTGATTCCGTTAGGTGTCACTTTGCGGATTATTTGGCACAGAATTTTGCCGCTATTTGGGATCAGCACGCGAAACGGAAAATAAAGCACGCTTAGGCCTTCCGGAGACCATGCAACAGCGCCCAGAGGCCGCGGCCGCATTAAGCGCTTCCTCGCAACTCTAACGCTGGGGCTTCAACGGCCTCTCCAAGTTTCGGCGACACTGCACGGCAGTGGCCGCGATTCAAAACGCCGTTTCGCGTCGGCGCGCTCAAGTCAAATCTTCGGTAAAGGCTTGCCTGGCGACGGCGGGCTTATGCCAGATTGCCAATATCCATGGCAGAATTTCGTTATTTAGCGGCACTAAGAAAAGCGCTTGCGCAAGCGCTTTTCTAGTGCAGTGCACTATTTTGTGCCGCAGACCCCTTCCTAGCGAGCTCCCTTATTTACAGAGTGTGCCCCTTAGGATTCTGCTTCCCCCCTGGAGCTGATCCGGATCAAGCAGGCTGCACCAAACCGTAAAGTCCAAACAACAAAAATATGATTAAACGATTGTTCAGCTGCATCCTCATTTTGAGTTTCTGCGGCTCTGTTTTTGCCAAAGAGGTGAAATCTGTTGGCATATCCCTCGGCTCATTGGGCAATCCCGGGTTCGTCCTGATCGCCAAAGTTGCAACGGCCGAATTAAAGAAGATTAGCCCCAAAGTCAACGTCACTGTGGTCGGTTATGATTATGACCTCGGAAAGCAATTTACTCAGATTGACAATTTCATTGCTGCAGGGGTCGATTTCATCATCCTCAATCCGGGTGACCCGAAAGCAATCACGCCCGCAATCAAAAAAGCTCAGGCTGCTGGAATTCCCGTTGTCGCAGTGGATACTGTCGCCGAAGGCGCAGACGCTGCGGTGACAACCGACAACGTGCAAGCTGGGGTAATCGCTGGACAATACATTGCCGACAAACTGAAAGGGAAAGGCGATATCGTTATCGAAAACGGGCCGCAAGTCTCTTCCGTGATCGACCGCGTTGACGGTGTCAAGCAAGTGTTAGCCAAATATCCAGGAATTAAGATTCTCTCGGAGGACCAAGACGGAAAAGGTTCTCGGGACGGCGGATTGGCCGTCGCTCAAGGTTATCTGACGCGGTTCCCAAAGATCGACGCGATCTTCACGATTAATGACCCGCAAGCAATCGGCACCGCTCTGGCCGCGCAACAAGCTGGTCGCAAGGAGTTCTTTATTTCATCGGTAGACGGCTCCCCAGACATCGAAGCGGCTCTAAAGGATGCCAAGTTCGGACAAATCGAGAGCTCATCAAGCCAGGACTTCCATCTCCTGCCAAAGCTAGCGGTGAAACTTGGAGTTGACCTGATAAACGGCATAAAGCCGGATAAGATGTTGACCCTCGTTCCTTCCAGTCTCGTGACTCGGGAAAATGTTGGTCAATACAAGGGCTGGAACGCACCAGATTAAAATTGCCAAGGAACCACTTCGAGGCGCGCCCCACACAAAATAGTCCTGCACGCTGGCGCGCCTCCACTCTCTCTGACATTGGATCGGAACGACATGATCGATCTTCGCAACGAAAATCTACGATCAGTCAGATCAGATGTCCGGATTCCGGATTATGATCGGAGTCAACTTCGACCGGGAATCGTCCACATCGGGGTGGGTAATTTTCATCGCGTCCATCAAGCAACCGCGATCGAAGAATGTCTCTGCGTCCCCGGCAACGAATACTGGGCGATTTCGGGCGTAGGATTGACGAACGGTTCCGGCGCGCGGCAAAAAACCGCGGCTTACCGGCTTCAAAGTAATCTTTATACGGTTACGGAATTAAAGTCGGACATGTCGATGGTTACGCGGGTAGTCGGAGCCATGGCAGAGTATTTGCATGCTCCGGAAAACCCGCAGCGCGTATTGGACCGGCTTACTGACCCTACGACTCGGATCGTTTCACTAACTATCACAGAAGGCGGTTACAACATCGATGAAACAACTGGTGAGTTTCGTTTAGATCAGACTGACGTCAGGAATGATCTTTCAAAGGCCCCTCCACGCACCGCCTTCGGATTCATTGTTCTCGCCTTGGAAGCTCGGCGAAAAGCCGGTCTCAAGCCTTTTACGGTGGTTTCTTGGGATAACCTTCGCCGCAACGGAGATACGGCGCGTCGTGCGATCGTATCCTTCGCGCGAGCAATCTCTTCCGACCTGGCCACCTGGATAGAAGAGAACGGAGCGTTTCCGAACAGTATGGTGGATCGCATCGCCCCTCAGGTATTCGAGGAAGAAAAGCAGCGGATCAATGCCTCCAGTGGAATCAATGACCTTTTACCGGCAAGCTGCGAAACCTACACCAAGTGGGTAATCGAGGATAAATTCTGCGACGGCCGCCCGGAGTTGGAACTGGGTGGAGTCGAATTTCGAAGCGATGTGGCCGCCTTTGAAGCTGTGAAAGGACGTCTATCGAATGCAGCCCACATGTTAATGTGTTATCCCTCGCTATTGCTCGGCCACCGGTTTGTACACGAAGGAATGGAGGAAGCGCGCATCGTCAAGCTTCTGCAAAACTTTTGGGATTTCGATACGTTTCCTCTCGTCGCCCCGCCTACCGGCTATTCGGTTCGCGCGTTTACGGCAGGAGTTTTGAGTCGTTTTTCAAATCCGGCTATTCGGGATCAGCTACTGAGAGTCGCTCACGACGGTGCAGCGAAGATAATGGTCTTCCATGCCAAAACGATTCGAGAGTTGATCGAGAATGGCAAAAACCTAACGAGAGAAGCGTTCATGCTGGCTTGCTTTTCACGGTACCTTCTAGGGGTCGATGATCTGGCGAAATCTTTTGAAGTCAATGAACCGCAATTCAATGACGACGACTGGAGAATGTTGCGAAGCAACAATCCGACTGGACTGCTATGTACCACGCCGTTTCGTTCTCTTGACCTTAAGGGATGTGGGCCGTTTAGGGAGCAATATTTGGAACTTAGTCACAAACTAGCCTCAGACGGATGTAACGCCGCACTCAATGCGATTCTCGTATGAGCGACGGACAGAAACGAGAACTTCCTCCCAAAAGCAGGTCGACAATGGATCCGGTAGAGAATTCGACTGAGAGTGGATCCGGTAAGAGAACCATTCTCGAAATGCGCAACGTCTCGAAGACGTACGGAGGTTCTCGAGCCCTCCATTCGGTCTCGCTGAAGATCCGAGAAGCCGAGATTCATTCTCTAACCGGGGAGAACGGCGCCGGGAAATCCACTTTAATGAAGATCCTGGCTGGGGCAGTGATCCCGAATCCTGGCTCTGAAATATGGGCTTTCGGCCGCCAGGTTATTATCCGTACACCACAAGATGCAGCGGCAATAGGAATTTCGATTATCTACCAGGAGCTCTCGTTATCGCCTAACTTATCTGTCGCAGAGAACATCTATCTTGGGCGAGAATTGAGCCGTGGCTGGATCGTTGACCGGTCAAAGATGGTCTCTGGAGCCCGAAAGGTACTAACCCGACTTGGCTCCTCCATCAATGCATCGGCACCAGTATCTTCACTGTCGATCGCCGAACGCCAGTTGGTAGAGATAGCCCGGGCCGTACACCATAATTCGCAGGTTCTCATAATGGATGAGCCGACCACGGCGTTATCCGAACGAGAAACTGAACTTTTATTCGCGCTGATGCGGCAACTGCGTCAGGAAGGAATAGCTATCATCTACATCAGCCATCGCATGAACGAAGTTTATCAGCTATCCGATCGCGTTTCGGTTCTGCGCGACGGAGAATATGTTGGTACGCTCGACCGCGATCAAATTAGTCCCGATACGATCGTTCGTATGATGGTCGGGCGCGAACTCTCTACGTTTTACAAGAAGGCCCACGAGATGCCCCAAGAACGCGAACCCGTCATTTTTTCTGTTCGAGATGTGAATGACGGGGAGCGAGTCACAGGATGCTCTTTCGACGTTCATCGAGGAGAGGTGCTTGGTATTGCCGGCCTGGTTGGCGCTGGGCGCACCGAACTCGCCCGGATCATCTACGGCGCAGACCGACGGGTGTCCGGAACGGTTGAAGTAAATGGTCAGAAAACGGAGATACGTTCCCCGTCGGACGCAATTCAAGCTGGAATCCTCTACCTGACTGAAGATCGAAAGCGATTGGGACTGTTTCTCGAGATGTCGGTTTCGGAAAACATCAATCTGGGCGTTGTCGGAAACGATGCAAGTCTCGGCGGATTCTTAAATCTAGGTAGAGCACGCCAACGAGCAGCAGCATCGGTGAAGAATGTGTCGATTCGCACGCCGTCAATCAACTCTTCCGTCGGCGGCCTCTCCGGAGGAAACCAGCAGAAGGCTTTGCTGGCCCGACTTCTAGAATTGAAACCGCGGGTCCTCTTTCTAGATGAGCCAACCCGCGGTATCGATATAGGGGCGAAGTCAGATATCTACCGCGTCATCGACACGATGGCGAAGGAGAGCATCGCGGTGGTAGTGATCTCTTCTGAGCTTCCCGAATTGGTCGGTATTTGCGATCGAGTCTTGGTTATGCGGGAAGGAAAGATTGCCGGCGAGGTAGGTAACGCCCCGGGCATGACTCCCTTGACCCAGGAAAACATAGTAGCAATTGCTACCGCCGCATTTTTGAAGGCGAATTGAGAAGCGACTGGACCTTTTAATCGAAAGACTCTTTCACATATGACCGCAAATACAGTAGAAGCAAAAATTCTTCGAAGGCCAATGCTGGTTTCCTCATTCCAAGCGCTGGGCATGTTACCAATACTAATTCTGCTGGCCCTAACTTTTCAGTTTTGCTCCGGCTTTAAGGAAACCTATAACTTCGCGGCAGCCTTGACAAGCGGACGTTTCATCAGCCTGCAAAACCTTTCGATTGTTGCCGCGCAAGCTTCAATTAATACCGTACTAGCCGCGGGGATGACCTTTGTCATCTTAACCGGCGGGATCGATTTGTCAGTCGGTTCAGTCCTAGCAGCATCGGCTATGCTGGGTCTAATTGTTTCTCTGATACCTAACTACTCGTTCCTCGGACTCGGAGCCTGTCTTTTTACTGGACTGATATTAGGGCTAATAAATGGCGCTTTCATTGCATTCCTGCGTCTGCCTCCTTTTATCGTCACGCTAGGATCACTAACCGCCGTACGTGGTATCGCACGACTTTTCAGTAACGACAGGACGGTTTTTAACTCGGATCTCCCTTTTGCTTTTATCGGCAACCAAACGTTCTACGGTGTGCCATGGCTGATGGTTATTGCGCTTAGCGTGATTATTATTTCGTGGTTGATTTTGAGACGCACCGTCTTGGGGGTCCGCATCTATGCAGTCGGTGGCAATACGGACGCGGCGCGCCTCGCGGGAATTAAAGTCCCGCTGATCCTGATAATTGTTTACGGAATTTCCGGGCTGCTCGCCGGGCTCGGAGGCGCGATGTCCGCTGCAAGGCTCTTCGCCGCAAACGGCGTACAGCTCGGCCAGTCCTATGAACTCGATGCCATCGCTGCGGTCATTCTGGGCGGTACCAGCTTTGTCGGTGGCACCGGATCGATTTGGGGTACTCTAGTCGGAGCGCTAATTATTGCAGTGCTATCCAATGGACTCATCCTGACCGGCGTGTCGGACATTTGGCAATATATCATCAAGGGCCTGGTTATCATCGGAGCGGTCGGGCTCGACCGCTATCGTCTGGCAAAGACGACACGCTCGTAGCGGTTGTTCCGCCAGAACAAAAGGATCTTCCAATCACTGCAGAAAAAATACTGTTATCTGGCAGAACCACAGGATTCGCGAATAACTAGCTTCGGTTTGATGTGCATCGTTTGACGCTTTATATCCGGTGCGTCAATGCATGCCGCCAAGAGAGAGACTGCGCGTTTAGCGATTGCTTCGATCGGTTGCGCAATCACGGTCAATCTTGGATGAAAGTATTCAGCCCATTCAAAGTCGTCAAACCCCACAACCGCGATATCACGGGGAACCTGAAGCCCAGCAGAATGTAAATATCGCATCAACTGCATCATTGATCGATTGTTCCCGGCAAGAATCGCTGTCGGCGGCGGCTTCAAAGCAAAGAGCCTATCAAACGACTCCGGATCCTCGCTTCCGTCATGGATCAGTGTATCGTCTATCGTAACACCATGACTACGGAGCGTTGTCTTGTAGGCATTCACCCGCTCGAAAGTGGTCGCAACATGCGGTCTGGCGGCAATCATTGCGATCCGCCGATGCCCCAGATTGTATAGATGATCGACCAATTGCTTGATTGCGCGCTTATTCTCCACACCAACTTGGCTGAATCGCCGAGAAACTAATCTGTCGAGCAATACGGTGGGCACTCGATTCTTCTCGAGGTATGCTAGGGACGGGCTATTTCCATCGCCGCACGTGGCAAGGATGATGCCATCGACCCGGCGTTCGTGTAACTGACGTACCGATTTCTCTTCGACATCAGGATCTTCTTTAGTATCGGCAAGGAGGGTCATCCATTTGCGCGGAGTACACTCGGCGCCGATGGCGTAGACCAACTCCATGAAATGTGGATTGGAGGTCGCAGACAGGGCAATGCCGATGGTGTTGGTTCTCGAACGAGCGAGCGAGCGAGCCAAGGAGTTTGGGATGTAACCAGTCGCAGCAATCGCCCGTTCAACGGCCATTCTTGTCTGCTCGCTTACGAATCTCGTCCCGTTGATTACATGGGAAACCGTTGAGATTGCGACTCCGGCCTGCCGGGCAACATCTTCAATCGTAGAGGCACCCTTCATCGCCGAAAATTCTCCTCACCAAGAGCAATAAGGATGTTCATCGTAAACCGAAAGAGTCTCGCTCGCCCAAATCTGAAACGCAAAATAACACATCCACCGACCGTTGCGAAGTATGGTGTGCTTTGCGATCACTCGGAGTCAAGTGATCATTCCGAGTCTTGCAGACATTCCCCCAAGGGCCGAGATTCGGCAACGCCAAATTCATTTGCTGCGCCTTCGATAACCACCTATTCGATTCCAGAAACATATCATGAATTGTCTACTCGGTATCGATCTCGGGACTTCAAGTGTGAAGGTTGTAGCATTCGGAGTAGAAGGCGCTCTTAGAGGAATCGGCGTCGCGGAGTATCCTACTCTCACGCCGCGTCCGGGTATGCAGAGCAGGATCCCAACGATTGGTGGCGAGCAACGGTGGTAGCGACTGAAGAAGCCCTAAGCAAAGCAGGCCGGCCGGAGATCGTCGCAATTGGCTTTTCGGGTCAAATGCATGGGGCTGTATTGCTTGACCGGGACAACCGTCTTCTCGGGCCTGCGATTATCTGGGCGGACCAACGCAGCGCAGATCTGTTGCTTGAAATAAAAGAACGGATGGGCGGCACTAGACTGGCCCGGCAATGCGGAACCGCGCCCACGGTGGGATTTCTGATCGCGTCCGTGTACTGGCTGCAAAAATTCGAGCCTGAGACTCTCGATCGAACAACAACGGTTTTACTGCCAAAAGATTACCTTCGCTTCCGATTAACTAGCGAACTAGGCACTGACGAGACCGATGCGGCCAGCAGTGGCATCTTTAACGTCAATAAGCGCGGATGGGCTGACGACGTCATCGAGCGTTTAGGATTTCCAAAGTTCATCTTTCCGAAAGTTCATGCTTCGGCGGATCTCGTCGGCACGCTAACCGCTGAGCCGCTTCAGAATTGAGTTTGCCGTCAGGAATACCCGTATCAGCCGGTTGCGCGGATCAGCCTGCGCAGGCCGTCGGCAACGGGCTGATTGATCCTCCACTTGGTTCGGTAACAATCGGCACCGGCGGCCAAGTGTTTGTCCCGTTAGCTGAACCGTTAGTCGATCCGCAATTGCGACTTCATACATTTTGTCACGCACCTCCCGCTCGATGGTATTTTTTGGGGGCGATGTTGTCTGCGGGCATGTCATTGCGATGGCTGCGTACGGTGCTTGGACAACAGGAAATACCTTACGCGAAATTGGTTCAATCTGCCGCAGAAGTACCGGCTGGCTCGGACGGGTTAGTATTTCTACCCTACCTTGTGGGTGAACGTGCACCAATAATGGACCCCCAAGCTAAAGGAGGATTTGTCGGATTATCGCTGTATCACGGAACGGGACATCTTGTTCGGGCAGTTCTCGAAGGAGTGGCTTTCACGCTCCGTCAAATCATTGATACAATGGTCGATTGTGGGGCCGACGTGACAAGTCTCGTCGCCTCGGGCAATGGTCTATCGAACCCCTCATGGCGTCAAATTCTGGCGGACGTTCTGGCTCGACCTTTGTTGCAAGGGGAGGGCCAGAACGCTTTGGAACGGGCGGGCGTAGGAGCAGCAAAGATCGCAGGGATCGCCGCCGGGGTTTTTAAGGGGTATGAGGAAGCACGAAAGTTTGCTCCCGTATTTAGGGTCGCCACCGAGCCAAACCCGGACGTGTCCCTGCAATATGAATCTTATTACAGACGATTCTTGGGCGCGTATCCAAGGTTAAAGGGCTGGTTCCAGTTTCGGCGGTTAGTGGGTTAATTCATCCTGGAGGTTTCTTAGGGTTCGAGAAAGTGGGCCTGCGATCGGCGTTTCCTCGCGACTAATCCACTCCCAATTCACCGCATCACCAATGCTTGTGTCTCCGTGCTTGCGCGGTGGATATCCGTAAATGAATCGACGGAAAGCTTTGCGTCGAATTGCCACCTTATCCTCAGACTCTGGACTTAGCAGCA
>Ga0070699_100005738_pt1 | contig 10864 bp, 4 predicted proteins | sample KBSK1503metaG_FD_65473 | JGI IMG/M metagenome (GOLD analysis project Ga0070699, IMG submission 65473) | Corn, switchgrass and miscanthus rhizosphere microbial communities from Kellogg Biological Station, Michigan, USA - KBS K1-50-3 metaG | ecosystem: Host-associated > Plants > Roots >...
CTCTTCGTCTGGGTCCACGTTTTCGATCCGCACGCACCGTACCGGCCGCCGCCACCGTTCGACACGCAGTACGCGTCGCGACCGTATGACGGCGAAGTGGCGGCGACCGACGCGGCGCTGGCGCCGCTCCTCGACGACGTTCGCCGCGGCAGCCGGCCGACGCTCGTCGTCGTGACCGGCGATCACGGCGAGGCGCTCGGCGATCACGGCGAGCAATCGCACGGACTCTTCGCATACGAGTCGACGCTGCGCATCCCGCTGATCATGGCGGAGCTCGCGTCCACACCCTCCGGTCGCGATGCACGCACCGGGGAACTCTCGCACGTCGCCGCGCGGCACGTCGATCTGCTGCCGACGATGCTCGAGGCGGCCGGTCAGATGGTGCCGTCGGATTTACCCGGACGCTCGCTGCTCTCAGCTGGCGAGCGTCGATCGAGTGCGCCTCGCACGTCGTACTTCGAGGCGATGGCCGGCATGCTGAACCGGGGATGGGCACCGCTGTCGGGCGTGATCGTCGAACGCGGAAAGTACATCGATCTGCCGATCGCCGAACGCTACGACCTCGCGGCCGATCCGGGAGAAACGCGGAACCTGTTCGGCGAGTCTCCCGATCGCGATCGCACGCTCGCGGCGGCGCTCGGCGAGTATCACGCGCCGCTTCCGGGCGAGCGGCGCGCCGAAACGCCTGAAGCGCTGGCGCAGCTTCGCGCGCTGGGATACGTCGGCGGCAGCTCGGCGCCAAAGACGAAATACACCGAAGCCGACGATCCGAAGCGGCTGATCGACCTCGACAACGCGATTCATACGGCGGTCGAGGCGTTCGGCGCGCGGCGAATCGCCGACGCGGTGCAGATCTACGAGCGCGTCATCGCGCGCCGCCCCGACATGGCGATTGCGTATCGGCACCTCGCATTCGTCCAGTGGGAGCGAGGCGACGTCTCCGCCGCGCTGAAGACGCTGCAGGGCGCCATCGCCGCCGGCGTGACGCAGGCCGCCGTCGTCACGCAGCTCGGTCAGTACCTGTCCGAGACGGGCGGGGCCGGCAAGGCGATCGAGATGCTCGAGCCGCTCGCGAAGGATCCGAACGCCGACGCCGACACGCTGAACGCGCTCGGCATCGCGTACGCGCGCGGCGGCCGGCGAGAAGAGGCGCGGCGCGTCTTCGAGCGCGTGCTGGCGGTCAATCCCGACAGCAGCATCCCGCTCGAGAACCTCGGCGTGCTCGCGCTCGAGCGCGGCGACATCGCCGCCGCGCGCCACCATCTCGAGCGCGCCGTCTCCGTCGACCCGCGATCGTCGCGGGCGCATGCCGACCTGGGCGTCGTCGCGCTGAAAAGCGGCGACCGCCAGGCGGCGGTTGCCGCATGGCAGGAGGCCGTTCGCCTCGATCCCACCAATTACGATGCGCTGTATAACCTCGGCACGACGATCGCGCGAGGTGGAGACATGAAGACGGCGCGACCGTACCTCGAACAGTTCCTGCGCACGGCGCCGCCGGCGTTCTACGCGAACGATCTGCGGGAGATCGAAAGCATGCTGCGGCGTTATCAGTGAGCTCAGCCGCCCGGCTTCGCGCCGATGCTAAGATTTTTCCCATCGCATGAACACGCTGCTGGTCCTGCTGGCTCTCGTGCAGAGCGCGCAGCCGACATTCAGAGCCGGTGTCGAGCTGGTGCGCCTCGACGTCAGGGTCCTCGACGAGCAGGGACAGCCGATTCGCGACCTCGAACAGAACGAAGTCGAAGTCATCGAAGCCGGCGAGACGCGGCCGGTCGTGTTCTTTCAACACATCGAAGAGCCGGCCGATTCATACGCCGACGTCGCGAGCCGCACCGTCGCCAGCGAGATCTCGACGAATCAGGGTGCCGCGCGAGGGCACTTGTACGTGCTCGTCTTCGATCAGGCGCATCTCTCGCCTGGCGGCGAGCAGCGCGTGCGGCAGGCGGCCGAGACGTTCCTGCGCACGCGCGTGCGCCGCGGCGATCGCGTCGCGCTGTACGCGCTGCCGGGACCAGGACCGCAGATTGGCTTTACCGCAGACATTCGCCGCGTCGCGGCGGAACTGATCAAGGTGCGTGGTCAGGCCGAGCAGCAGACCGTCGGCTGGACCGGCACGATGACGCCGCAGGAGGCCGTTCAGATCGTCCGCGGAGACGAACAGGTGCTGCAGCGCGTCGCCGACCGCATCCAGGCACTCGTCGGGCCGACCGATCTGCAGCGTCGTGCGGATCCGTCGCTGTTCAACATCAGCGGCCGCGTCAATCCGATCAAAGAGGATGCGCAGCGGCTCGTCAATCTCGTGGAAGGCGACAGCCGGCGGATCCTTGCGACGCTGTCGGACGTGCTTCGCCAGATGCGCGTCATCGACGGGCGCAAGACGATCGTCCTCGTGTCGGAGGGCTTTTACGCCGACCGTCTCGCCCGTGAAATCGAGAACGTCGCCGCAGCGGCCGCCGAGTCGTACAGCGTGATTCACGCGTTCGACGTGAATCGCCGCGAGCTCGACATCTCGGCCGACCTGCCGGCGAACGCCGACCAGCCGAATGCCGTTCACGAGAAGCTGAATCCGCTCGGCATGCTGGCGACCGAAACCGGCGGCGCGCTCGTGCTCGACGCCAGCCGCCACGCCGACGAAGCGTTCGCCGCGATCGCGAATCAATCGGAGGACTACTATCTCGTCGGATTTTCTCCCGGCACCGAGGCGCGCAAGGATCGCGGCGCGTACCATGCGGTCACCGTCCGCGTCAAACGACGCGGCGCGCAGGTCAGCACGCGGACGGGATTCACGCTGACCGATGCGGCGGCCCAAATGGATCGACATCAGGCGATCGAGCGCGCGCTGTCGGCGCCGTTTGCGCAACAGGGACTCCCGGTTCAGTACACGACGTACGTGCTTCGCGGCAGTGCACCGGGGCTGCAGCGCGTGATCGTCAGCCTCGCAGCGGAGCTGCCGCTCGCCGCCAGCGATCGCACGCAGCCCGCCGACGTCGTCTTCGTCGTGCGCTCGGCGGTCGACGGCCACGTTGCCGCAAGCGGACGGGACACGCTGGCCCCGCCGGCGCGGATGCAGGGCACGGCCGGCGCCGGCGCCTATCGCGTGCAGTTCGAGCTTGCCGCCGGCGACTACGTGATGCGTGCCGTCGTCCGCGAGCCCGGCGGGCTGGTCGGCAGCGCCGATCGCCGGTTCACGGTGCGCGCGCTCGACGGCCCCGCGCTCGTCAGCGGCGATCTCGTTCTGAGCGGCCTGCGTGGCGAGCTGCCCGTGCGGCCGACTGTGTACACCGGCGACGGTCTGAGCGGCGTGCTCGACCTGTACGCGCGCACACCCGAACAGCTGCGCAATGCGCATGTCACCGTCGATCTCGTCCCCGTGGGCGAAGCAGCAGCCATCGTCTCGGGCTCCTGCGAGCTGCAGGAAATCCGAACCGTGAGCGGTGGCCTCGCGCGCGAGGCGCGCATCGACCTGCCGCTCGGCGGCGTCGCGGCGGGCACGTACATCGCGCGCGCACGCGTGCTGGATGGCGGCGACACGGCGAGCGAAGCCGTGCGGGAAATCGAGGTTCGTCAGGGCCAGCGTCCTTCGGCGGTCGAAGGCAGCGACGTCAACGCACTGGATCCACGCGAGGCGGCGCGGAGCGCCGTCGCGCGACGGTTCGAGTCGAAACACGGGACGCTCGCGCTCGAACGATTAGGTGCCGCCGATTATCCGGCGGCCATTGCGGCGCTGCAGACCGTCATCGACAGCGAGCCGAACGACGGCGTGGCCGCATTTCTGCTCGGCTGGGCGTTCCACGGCGCCGGCGACGATCGACAGGCCATCAGCGCGTGGCGCCGCGCAGCGTTCGTCGATCCGACACTCGTCCCCGCGCATCTTGCGCTGGCCGAGATCTACGTCCAATTGTCGCAGCCGGCGCTGGCGATGCAGGCGCTGCGCGCGGGTCTCACGACGCTGCCGCAGTCGCCGGAGCTTCTCGATCGGCTCCACCGGCTGGAGCAGAAATGAGCGGAAATCGGAGTTCGAGGTTCGGGGTTCCGGGTTCGGGGTTCTCGGGTTTTCGTGCTCGGCGGTTCCTGTTGTTGGTCGCCGATGTGGCGCGGGCTTTTCAAGCCCGCGTTCGCGGGGCTGAAAGCCCAGCGCTACATCTGATCGCCGTTGCTTGTGCTCTAACGGTCCTGCGGGGACAGTCCTCGCCACCAAATGTTCTGCTGATCACGATCGACACCGTGCGCGCCGATCGCATCGGCGCGTATGGCGCGACGGCGGCGGCGACGCCGGCCATCGATCGGCTCGCGCGCGAAGGCGTCCGCTTCGCGGATGCGACGACGCAGGCGCCGCTCACGGGTCCGGCGCACGCGGCGATTCTGACGGGACGCTATCCGGCCAGGTTCGGCGTCCGCGACAACGCAAGCGCCCCGATTCCCGCGGGCGTCACGTCGATTGCCGAGCTGTTCAAGTCCAATGGATATCGAACGGGCGGATTCGTCGGTGCGTTCATCCTCGGACCGGAGTACGGATTCGCGCACGGGTTCGACACGTTCGACGCGAGCTTCGCGCGGTTCAACACCGGCATGAAGCTGCAGGCGCAGCGGCGCGGCGGTGAGGTGACCGACGCGGCCGTCGCTTGGATCCGCAGCGTCCAGCAACCTGCAACCAGCAACCAGCAACCGCCGCTCACTCGCTGGTTCGCGTGGGTGCATCTCTATGACGCGCACGCGCCCTACGATCCGCCGGCGCCGTTCCGCACGCGCTTCCAGTCATCGCCGTACGACGGCGAGATCGCGTACGTCGACAGCTGCGTCGCCAGGCTCGTCGCGACGCTGGAGCAGGGCGGCCAGCTCGATCGCACGCTGGTGGTCGTGATTGCCGACCACGGCGAAGGGCTCGGCGATCACGGCGAGGCGGAGCACGGATTGTTTCTCTACGAATCGGTTCTGCACGTGCCGTGGATCATGCGGCTGCCCGGCGGTGCATCGGGCGGAACGGTCGTCAAGGCTCAGGTGCGCGCGATCGATGCGATGCCGACGATGGCGGCGATCGCCGGGGTGACGGCACCGGACGTCGACGGCGAGAACGTGATGCCGATCGTACGTGGCGCTGTGCCTCGCGATCCGGCGCCGTCGTACGCCGAGACGTACTATCCCAAGTGGCACTTCGGGTGGAGCGAGCTGAAATCGATTCGCGTCGGCGATTGGAAGTACATCGACGCGCCGAAGCCCGAGCTGTACGACATGCGGACGGATGCCGCCGAGCGTCGCAATGCCATCGACGCGCGCGGCGCGCTCGCCAGCGGATTGTCTGCCGAGATCACGAAGCTGCAGAACACATTCGGCGCGGCCGCATCTGCCGAGGCGCCGCAGCCCGACCCCGAGACGCTGGCGCGTCTGCGCAGCCTCGGGTACGTCGGCATCGCCGCCCCTTCCCCGACCGGCCGCGGTCGGGATCCGAAAGACATGGTGGCGAAGCTGGACACGTTTCGGTCTGGCATCTCGCGCGCCATCGACGCGCTCGGGCGCGGCCAGCCGGATGCTGCCATCGCCGACCTGAAGAAACTGATCGCGATAAACGATCGGTCGTACGAGCTGCATCTGTTCCTCGGCGACGCGTACGCGGCGAAGCGTCAATGGGAGAACGCGCTCGGCGAGTACAGCGCTGCCGCGCTCCTCAACCCGCACAGCAGCGGACCGCTCGTGTCGCAGGCGCGCGTGTTCCTCGCCCAGGGCGAAGCGGCGAAAGCGTCGGAAAAGATCGAGGCGGCCGCTCGCATGGAACCGGCGAGCGGCGAAGTGGCGCTCGTCCGCGGATCGATTTTCGAGCAGCAGGGGCGCGACGCCGACGCGCTCGCGCTGTACGAAGCGGCGGTGCAGGCGAACGGCTCCGATGCCCAGGCGCGCGCCAGCCTCGCGAGTCTGGCGATGGCGATGCGGCAGTACGACAAAGCACGGCCGCAGTTCGAAAAACTGCTCCAGATGGGGTATCGTCCCTCTCGCATGCACTTCGGGCTCGCACAGATTGCCGAAGCTCAGGGCGACGCGAAGAAGGCCGTCGCGGAGTACCGTCTCGCGTTGAAGGCAGAACCCACGCTCACCGAGGCAAAAAACGCGCTGGCGAGGCTTGCGGACAAGACACCGCATTGAACCCATGGTCATTCTGGCGTTCGCTGCATTGCAGATCTCGCTCGCTTCGCCGCAGCCGATCGTCGACGTCGACACCGGCAGGCTGAAAGGCGAAGTCGTCAGGCTCGCCTGGTCGCCGGACGGCTCCGATCTGTACCTGCAGACGATCGAGCGCGACAAATCGGGCCTCGTCAAGTCGGCGAAGCACTATGTGATCTCGACGGCCGGCAAGACCATCAAAGGCGTCGATCAGGAGCCCGCGTGGGCGACGAAGTACTGGTCGTGGAAATCGGCGCAGGCGTCGCCGGCCGCGCCGGCCTTTCGGATCGACGTCAGGCAGCGCGAGGAAACGATTCGCGCGACGTACACACCGACGGGCGGCGCGATGGCGAGGGGCGGAACGGCGAATCCGACCGACGGAACCTCGTTCGAGGAAGTGGCGAACGCGGCGAACCAGACGCAGAAGGCGGTCATCTTCACGCTGCAGGTGCGTGACGAGAAGATCGGCGAATGGACGAACGAAGCCGTCATCCCAGGCGTGAACTTCGGCTGGGCGCCCGCTCCGCTGGGTCTGCTGGCGTTCGCGAAACGCGAGGGCGGGCCGCTCATCGTGCTCGATGCATCAGGCGGCAGGCAGGAGCTCGCCGGAACCAAGGCCGCGGTGCTCCCTGCGTGGTCCGACGACGGGAAGCGCATCGCATGGCTGGAGCGCAAGGACCGGAAGAAATACGAGCTGATGATCGCCGGTATCCAGATGCCATAGCCGATGAGGGCGTTCGCTGCAGTGTGCTGGCGACTGACGCTGAACGTACTGGGGACTGACGCTGAACGTGCTGGGAACTGCCGCTCCAACCTGCCTGCTTGCCGCGGCGGCGACATTCGCTGTCCCGCAGCCGCCTGTCTTCCGTACCGGCGTCGACATGGTCGAAGTCGACGTCGTCGTCCACGACAAGACAGGCGCGTTCGTCGGCGATCTCGCGATAGACGACTTCGAGGTGCAGGATGACGACGCGCCCCAGCGCGTCGAGCAGCTGTATCTCCACCTTGGATCCTCGCCCGTGAACGGCGCGCGCGCGCCCTCGTCACCGCCATCGTCGCCGGGGCAGCCGGTCTCGACCCGGCGAACGTTCGTCGTCGTGTTCGACAGCGATCACATGACGCCGGGCGGATTCAAGCGGACGCAGCAGGCGGCGCTGTCGCTGTTCGAGAAGCCGTTCGTGAACGGCGTCGATTTCGGCGGCGTCATCAGCGACCGACGCATGGTGAACAACCGGTTGACGAGCGACCGCGAGGAGCTCGTCAAGGCGGTGAAGAGCGCGAAGCCGAGCGCGAAGAAGAACTCGCGCCTGCTCGAGGAGCGTGAGTTCCCGCGGATGTCCGAGATCGAAGCGGTGCGGATTCGAACGCGCAACGATCAGATGATGCGGTCCGTTGTCATTCGACGCGCCCTCGACGAGGATCCGAACGCGCGCGTCGACTTCGTCGAAGCTGCGGTCGACGTCAAGGCCACGGATCTGAGCACGCAGGCTCAGGCGGCCTCGAACCAGGCGGTTCAGGTGCTGCTCGCGCTGATGAACGGGCTGGCGCGCCTCGAAGGGCGCAAGACCGTGCTGCTCATGTCGGAGGGATTCCTCGCGGAAGAATCGTGGCCGCTCGTGCGGGAGGCCGTCGACGCGGCGGCGCAATCGAACACGCGCCTCTACACGCTCGATGCCCGCGGATTGAACCGAGGTCTCGGCTTCGTGATGGATATGACTCCGGCCGATTCCGATGCGCGCCTTCTCGATCAGATGGATTTCGGCGCCGACGCGATGAACAGCCTTGCGGTCGACACCGGTGGGTTCGTCGTGCGCAACGTCAACGACTTCGGCCGGGCCGTCGCGCGCATCGTCGACGATTCGAGTAACTACTACGTGCTGGGCTATCGTCCGACGACGGCGCAGGACGGCAAGTTCCACAAAATCGCCGTCAAGGTGAAGCGGTCCGGCACGGCGGTTCGCGCGCGTCGCGGGTACGTCGCTGTTCGTCGTGCCGACGTCACGACAACCCGAGACGCTAGGGCCACACCACAAGCCGCGGAAGACGTTGAGCGCGATGCGGTCCCCTCGTCTTCCGGGCCGCCGTCTCCTCCTGAATCGCCCAGCGCGTCGGAAGACAAGATCGTCGAAGGGCGAACAACGGGCGTCGTCCCTGCGACCGGATACCGCGTCCGGCCTGACAGCGGCAAACACGTCGAGATGCTGCTGAAGGATCGAAAGAGCGACGAGGCGGCGCACGCCGGCTGGGACGCGTATCAGCGCGGCGACGTGGCGACGGCGCGGACGTCGCTGACGATTGCGGCCGCGAGCCCGTCGGCGGAACCGTGGGTGCACTACGCGCTCGGGATGGCGGATTACGCCATGCGCGAGTACCGCGACGCGGCGGGCGAATGGGAAAAAGTGCGGCAGGCGGCGCCCGAGTTCGAGCCGGTGTACTTCGATCTCGTCGACAGCTACCTGCAGTTGAAGGAGCACGATCAGGCGTCGAAGGTGCTTCGCACGGCCCGCGAGCGCTGGCCGCACGATCCCGAAGTCTTCAACGCCTTCGGTGTCGTCCAGACGAACCGCGGCGCACTCGACGACGCGGTGAAAGCGTTCCAGGAAGCGATCGCCGCCGCGCCGGGTGAGTCGACGAGCTATTTCAATCTCGGGCGCGCCTTGGAGATGCGGTACTACCGATCACGCCGGTACGTGCAGCAGCTCCGATCGTGGGTATCGAACGAGCACGATCGGACGAACGCGATCGAGAGTTACCGGAAGTATCTCGAGTTCGGTGGTCCGTTTGCGAATGCCGCCCAGGAAGGACTCACCCGACTCGAGTGGACTCCCAAGTACTAAACTGTTCAACGCGTCGCGCGGGTGAACGCCTCTGAGGCGAGCGCGAGACGGTCGGGCCGAGCGCCGAATTCCCTCGCCCGTTCCAGCGCGGACGCTGCGCTGTGCACGTCATGCACGTCGAGCGACAAGAGACACAGGTCGAGCCATGCCTCGCCGTTGGTCGGATCGAGCTCGACGACGCGCTGCATGCGGGTTCGCGCTTCGGCGGATCGGCCGGCCATCCCGAGCGTCACGGCGAGTTGACGCGTGATCTCCAGGTCGTTCGGGCTCAACTCCGCGGCTCGCGCGTATCCACGGATCGCATCGTCGACCGACCCGTCCCGCTCGTCGACGAGCGCACGGTGATACACCGCGCGGGCGTAATCCGGGTCGAGCGCGACGGCGCGCGACGAGGCGTCGCGCGCTTCGGCGAAGCGGCCGCCGTCGTACAGGGCGAGACCGAGCCCATCCCACGCGAGCGCTGACCGCGGATCGAACGCAAGCGCGCGGCGGTACGCCGCTTCCGCGCCGGCGAGATCGTGCTCGGTGATCAGCGCGCTGCCGGTGAACGCCCACTCCTCGGCGAGGTTGCGATCGCGTGGATCGGTCGTCGCGTGGCTTGCGACGATCGCAGCAATCGCGGCGGCGGCATACGCCGCGAGCGTTCGTCCCGCCCGTGTTCTCAGCGCGTCGACAATCGCGACGACACCGGCGCCGGCCGCCACGGCAAGCGCCGGCACGAGCGGGATCCGATATCGGAATCCGACGACGAGCAGCACGTTGGTCACCACGACGGCGACGATGTAATAGAAGAGCAAAGACGCGTCGCGCACGCTCGGCCGGACCGCCGTCGCCTTGGCGAAGGCGGTAGACCGAGCGATCCCGATCCCGAGAAATCCCACGCACGCGAGCGGAAACAGCACCGACCACCCTGGCAGGATCCGGAGCACGCGCACACGGTCCGCGAAGAAATAGAAGCTGTGGCTGTCGCGGACTTCTTCAGCCTGGACGAGCCACACGAGCTTTGCACCGAGAAGCCGCAGGTAGGCCATCGGCTGCTCGCGTATTTCTGACAGCGTCTTCTTCAGATAGTAGCGATCCTGCGCGGATGGATCGGTGATGCCGGCGCGCCACGGTTCGGCGTTCAACACGTCCCAGCCGCCGCCCAGTCGAAACGTCGGACGTCCTGTCTGCCGCGGCGAGTTGCCGATGTAGACGTTCAGGCCGCCGTATCCCTGGACGCTGAGGCTGTGCGAGACCGACCAGTTCTTGACCAGCGCCGGAACGATGACGAGCGCGCACGCGATGACGAGCGTCGCCGCAGCAGCGCGCGTGCGATGCACGAGCAGCCACATCGCACACGTAACAGCGACGACGACAGCCGTCGGCCTGACGAGGATGGCAGACCCGATCGCAACGCCTGCACACGCTATGGCAAGGTGAGGCGGCCCTTGTAGGGCCCTCGACGCGGGCCTGAAAGGCCCGCGCCACAAAATCTGGTCGCGGCCAAGAAGTAGCAACGCAGCAGTCAGCAGACACAGGAGGAGCCCTTCGGACAGCAGCGCGACGTCCAGATAGATGGCCGGTGCGTAGAGGGCGTAGGCGAGGCCTGCGGGCAGCGCGGATCGCTCGCCGAACCAGGCGCGCGCGATCGCGGCGACCATCACGGCTGTCGCGGCGCCGACGACCGCCTGGACGAATGTCGCGAAAGGAAGCGAGCCGGATCCTACGGCGAGCGACGCCGCGAGAAACATCGGATATCCAGGACCGTGCGGCGAGACGACCGGCCACGCAAAGTCGCCGGCCGCGATGCGACGCGCCCAGGAGAGATATTCAGCGGAGTCGAGCTTCGGCGTCCTGACGAGCGGCAGCAGCCATAGCTCGCGCGCGACGAC
>Ga0070699_100005739_pt1 | contig 10864 bp, 11 predicted proteins | sample KBSK1503metaG_FD_65473 | JGI IMG/M metagenome (GOLD analysis project Ga0070699, IMG submission 65473) | Corn, switchgrass and miscanthus rhizosphere microbial communities from Kellogg Biological Station, Michigan, USA - KBS K1-50-3 metaG | ecosystem: Host-associated > Plants > Roots >...
GCCCACCAGGGGGATGATCGGCTCGAGATACTGATCCTGCTCATAGGTCGTATACCCCTGACGCCGGAAATAGTCGCTGGGCTTCATGGAGAACCCCAGGGCGCGGGCCCGGTCCTCGTACTCCGTGTCCAGGCGGTCGAAGGCATAGGGAATCCAGGTCACGCCGGACTCGCCGAGAACGAACTTGAAGTCCGGATACTTCTCGCAGGCTCCGGAGGCGAGCAGGGAGACCAGAACTTCCATCCCGTCGAGCTGGAAGAGGGCCGAGCGCACGAGGCGCCATTCGATCGCGCACTCCTGCTCCATCTGCGGAGTCTCCGGGGCCCGCAGCCCTTTGAAGCCCGTCGAATGGAAAGAAATCGGGAACCGGCACTCCGCGGCCGCCTCCCACAGGGGATACCAGTCGTGATGGTAGAGCGGCACGCTCAAGCGCTTGAAGGCCAGATCTCCGCCCTTGAGCCCCATCGTGGCGCAGCGGCGCACTTCCGCGGCCGCCACCAGCGGATCGTTGTTGGGGATGATGGCGAGTGGAAAGACCCGGTTGGGATCGGAGCGTTTGGCGAAGTCCACGGCCCAGTCGTTGTAGATCCTGTTCGCCCACGCTCGCTGCTCCCCGCTCCCGATGAGGTCATTGATCATCAGGCACCCGTAGACGATCTCCGCATCGAGCCCGTCCCGGTCCAGGTCGGCGAGCCGAAGCTCCGGGGTCGTTGGCCGGGGTTGCGCGCCGCGCCGGCTATCCCACTCGAAGCCACAAGCCTTCATCTCGTCGACGTGGCGGAACACGCCCGCCTGATACTTCAGGAACCGGGGTCCCACCCCGTTCCACATCCCCTGGTCTTGCCCCTCCACGAACCAGTGGAGGCCGTCCTCCAGCTCTTCCACCCGGGGAACGAGGAGCTTCCACTTGGCCGGAGCCTGCGACGACCACAGATCGGGAGGGCAGTAGGTCAGGTCGATATGATTGTCGCCGGAGATGAGCCGGTATCGCATGCCACGCTCCTCTGCGCCAAAGGTGAAGGTGCCTGGAGGGTAGCCCGCGGAACCGTAGGTGGCAAGGCCCCTCCCGCCGGCGCCACTTTGTGAATCTTTTCCTCTTGACAGGTCCGCTATCAGGCCTACTCTTCGCGCATCACCCCTCTCTGCGCAGCAACGGGACCAGGGTCCTTCAACGCGACCAGATGGAGGCGTCCCATGGTGATCAAAAAGCGCGACGACCCCGACCTTCCGCCCGTTCCCCCCATCCCGACCCAGGTACGCTCCAATGGGGAATACGTCCCCCTCCCCAAGACCGAGAAGCAAAAGGAGGTCGACTACCGTCTCCTGGAATATGCCGACCGCTACGGCAAGCCGCGCGGCCTCTCGCGCCGACACTTCATGCAGACGACCAGCGGCTTCGCAGCGGCGATGCTCGCCATGAACAGAGTCTACGGCAACCGCTTCTTCGAGGTCGCCGAGGTCGAGGCAGCCGACGAGGCGGCGGCCGTCGAAGCGGCCCTCCGGACCCGCAAAGGCAACCAGTTCATCTTCGACGACCAGACGCACTGGCTCAACGCCGCCCGGCTCGAAGACGCCAAGACGGAGCGTGGCAAGATCGCGCGCGACTTTCTGTTCGGCGTCCGCAAGAGCGTGGTCCCGGGCAGCACCCTCCAGGACATCGGCACCGAAGCCGCATACGTGAAGCAGGTGTTCCTCGAGAGCGAGACCACGATGTCGATCATCAGCGGCGTGCCGGCGGCGGCGGGCGACGAGGAGATCCTGTTGCCGATCGACAAGATGGTGGGCACCCGGGATCACGTGAACGAGAAGGCCGGCGCCCGGCGCATGCTGTCGCACGGTCTCGTCGCCCCGAATGACCCTCGAAACCTCGAGATGATGGAGTGGCAGGCGAAGGAGCTCAAGATCGACTCCTGGAAGGGATACACGGCGGATGGCATCAGCGGCCGGTATCCGACGGGCGGGTACTACGGCGGCTGGTACCTGGATGACACGAAGGTCGCGTTTCCGATGTACGCCATGATGCGCAAGCTCGGGATCAAGAACTTTTGCATCCACAAGGGGCTCGCCGTCATCTGGTTCGACGAGAAATACTGCCGGATGCAGGATCTCGAGCCCGCCGTGCTGGCGAACCCCGACATCAACTTCATCGTCTACCACTCGGGCTACCCCTGGGTGGACGATCTCGCCAATGTCACGCGGTTCAAGAGAAACCCCGCCATCAACGTGGCGGACAATCTCTACGCGGAGCTCGGCTCGACCTTCGCCTTCACCGCGGTCGGCGCCCCCGTGGAGTGCGCGCACGTGCTCGGCAAGCTGATCACCCACGTCGGTGCGGACCGGATGGTCTGGGGGTCCGATTCCGTCTGGTGGGGCTCCCCCCAGTGGCAGATCGATGCCTTCCGTCGGTTCCAGATCCCGGAGGACATCCAGAAGGGCTACGGCTACAAGCCGATCACCGACAAGGACAAGGAGCTCATCCTCGGGCTCAACTCGGCCCGGCTCTACGGGATCGACGTCGAGCGGACGATGCAGCAGCTGGCGAAGGACGAGATCTCGACCGTGCGCACCGCGGTGGCGCCGCAGCTGACACCCGCGTTCCGGAAGTACGCTGCCGCGGCGGGGCTGCCGTCGGCCTAATGGGGCGGACGTGTGCACGCGGCATGGAGGGCAGTGATGCCACTGTATGAATACGCCTGCGAGGCCTGCGCGTCCCGCATCGAGGTCCGCCACGGGCTCAGCGAGCCGGCGCCTGCGTGGTGTCCGGCCTGTGGCGGCGCATTGCAGCGCGTCTTCACGCCGCCGGGCGGCAGCACGCGCCGGTTGTGGAGCCCATGGGCGACACCTACACGCTCTGCCCCGGCGCGAGTGGAGTGACCCGTGCCGCTTTACTTGTACGCCTGCGGAGCCTGTGGGTCTCAGCGAGAGATCCTCCACGGAATGAGCGAGGCGCCGTGCCCCGCGTGCACCAGCTGCGGCAGGGAGTTGGCACGCGTGTTCACGGCGCCCGCGCTCAACCTCGGGAACCACTCGAGCCCGACGGCGGCCCGCTACGCGAAGCTGTCGCCCACCGAGGAGGTCGCGAACATACAGGCCGAGCTGGAAGCGGTTCGTCGCTCCAAGAGCCGGAGCGAGGATCCCCCCGTCGCCGGCTGACGCCTCTCCGCCGACCCTAGAGCGCCGGTGACTTCGTGTGCCAGCTCGTGACCGCCTGGTACGCGTGTCCCAGACGGAACAGCCCCGCTTCGTCGAAGGGGCGCCCGATCACCTGCATGCCCACCGGCAGGCCATCGGGATCGAACCCGACCGGCAGCGAGAGCGCCGGCAGCCCGGCCAGACTCGGCACCCCCGTGAACTGCATGATCGCCGAGAGCATGTCCTCCTTCTGATTGTTCTCGATCACCACCTCGGTCGCCCCGCACGGCGTCGCCGTGAACGGCAAGGTCGGCGTCACGAACACGTCGACCTGCTTGAACCCCTCGAGGAACTCCCGTCGCAGCACGCTCCGGTACCGCTGGGCCTGGATGTAGTGGGTCGCCAGGTACAGCTCGCCCATCTCGAGCAGCGTCCGGACATCCTCGCCGTAGTCGCCCGGCCGCGTGCGCAGCCACTCCTGGTGGTAGGCACTCGGCTCGCAGGACTCGATCGTCAGCTGGGCCGAGATGTTGCCGTGGATCGACGGCATCGCGATCTCCTCCACGCGGGCGCCCTCCGCCTCGAGGGTCTTCACGGCGCCCCGGACCGCCTCCCCGACCGCCTTCTGCACGTGCGTCAGCGAGTAATCGCGGATCAGGCCGATCCGGAGCCCGCGCACGCCGCGGCCCAGCTCGGCGCGATAGTCGGCGAGCGGCACCTGTGCCGAGTGCGGATCGAACGGGTCGTAGCCCGCGATCACCTCGAACATCGTCACGCAGTCCTCGACCGTTCGCGTCATCGGCGACACCGTGTCCATCGTCCACGCGAGGGGCACGACGTTATGGTTGCTGACGCGCCCGATGGTGGGGCGGATGCCGACGATCCCGTTCACCGACGACGGGAGCCGGATCGAGCCGCCCGTGTCGGTGCCGAGGGCGCCCAGGCAGGTGCGGGCGGCCACCGCCGCCCCCGATCCCCCGCTCGATCCGGCGGGGAAGCGCTCCGGGTTCCAGGGGTTCCGGCACGTTCCGTAATGCGGGTTGTCCGTCGTCCCGCCCCAGGCGAACTCGTGCATGTTCGTCTTGCCGACGATGATGGCCCCCGCCCGCTTGAGGCGCGCGGCGACCGTCGCGTCCTCACCGGGGACGAAGTCGGCCAGAATCTTCGCCCCCGCCGTCGTCCGGATGCCGCGTGTATAGATGTTGTCCTTGAGCGCGATCGGAATGCCGTGAAGCGGCCCCAGGTAGTACCCGGCGCGGATGATCTGCTCCGTCGCCCGGGCGACTTCGCGCGCCTGTGGCTCGCAGACGGTGATGTAGGCGTTGAGCCTTCGGTTGACGGCCGCGATGCGCTGGAGCATCGCCTCCGTCAGCTCCACGGGAGAGAGCTCCCGGCGCTCGAGCCGGGGGGCGGCCTGAGCGATCGTCAGGTTCAGCAGGTCGTCCCGCGCCATGTCACGCCTCCTATCGCTCGGGGAAGCGGGTGATCGGCAGCACACTCCGGCGGCCGCCCTCCGCCATCTTGCGGCTCAGCTCGTTGGCGGCCGCGATCAGGCCCGAGAGCGGGGCGACGAGCGCATCGCGGCGCGCCGGCGGCAGCGGCAAGTCGGCGAGGACACACAGGCGCTCGACGGTCTCCTTCGTGACGGGCTCTTCCTTCTTGTCGGGTAGCACAGTTCGTTACCTCCCTATGCCCCCACAGATCCGTGCGAGCGGATTTCCCGCACACGGCTCTTCAGAGGCAGGATTGACCGGTCAAGCAAGTCGGTACACCGAATGCGGCAACCACGCCACGGGCAGCGGATACCGCTGCAGGACAGCCAGAAAACGCTCCCACGGCATGCGCCCCCGCTGGCTCCGACGGTTGAGCCACTTCCGCCAGGTGCGCGTGAGTCGCTGCCGGAAACGCCGCAGGCTGCCGAGATTCCCCGTCACCCCGTAGTACTGATAGTGCCCACGGAGGACACTGCAGAGGTACTGCCACTGGACCGGGACGGCAAGGTGTCGATTGGCCCGACACCACACCGCCACCCGGCTGATCGCCCGCCGAAACCGCTTCGCAGCAGTCCGGCGGAGGACCGTGAACCGCCCCGTCCGACTCGTGCCGCAGATGTGTGTCAGGCCGAGGAAGTCGAAGGTCTCTGGCTTCTGGTTCCGCCGAGCTGCGTTGCCCGCCGCAAAGCGCCCGAACTCGATGAGCCGGGTCTTCGCCTCGTTCAGCCGCAGGCCAAACTTCCCCAGTCGCTCGCGAAGCGCCTCCGCGAACCGTGCCGCGTCGTCCTGGTACTGAAAGGCAAACACGACATCGTCCGCGTAGCGAACCATATAGAATTCGCCCCGCAGCTGCTGCCGCATCACCTTCTCCGCCCAGAGGTCCAACGCGTAGTGCAGATACACGTTTGCCAGGATGGGACTGATCACCCCACCCTGCGGGGTCCCCGTGTCCGGGTGGGACACCACGCCGTCCTCGAAGACCCCCGCGTGCAACCACTTCGCGACCAGCCGCAACAGACTCCGATCCTTCACCCGATGCTCGAGGAACCGTCTCAGCACGCCTTGGTCCAGTTCGTCAAAGAACGCACTGAGGTCCGCATCGAGCACGAAGTTCACCCGCCCCCGGAAGATCGCGTGATCCAGCGCGGCCAGCGCATCGTGCGCGCTGCGCCCAGGACGGAACCCGTAGGAACACGGCCGGAAGTCTTGCTCGTAGATCGCCGACAGAACCCGCGCCACCGCGGCTTGCACAATCTTGTCCTCGATGGTCGGTACCCCGATCGGCCGGAGCGCGGCTCCCTCCTTCGGCACATAGCTGCGACGGACCGGCGGTGCGACGTACTGCCCGGCCCGCAGCCGCTCGTGCAGCCGCTCCAGATTCCCCCGGAGATCCCGCTCGTACTCCACCGCGGTCACCCCGTCAATCCCGGCGCTGCTCCGCTTCTTCAGCGCCCTCCACGCCGCCTCCAGCGCCTCCACTGTCAGCAGGTGCGCTAACGACGTGAACTGCAGCTTCCGATCCTCCCTCGCCTTCTCGGCTATCCGCCGGAGTTCCGGAGACATGGCCCTCGGCTTCTGAGCGCCGTCCATGTGTCCCCCCGACGTCGCCCTGCTCTGTCGGGCCCTTCCCTCACCAGGGTCGCCAACCTGCGACTTCCCCTGGGTCACCGGTACTCCGGCCCGATCCGACTCCTCCATGCTCATCAGCGGACGCTCCGGTCTCCCTCGCGCCCGCTTACCCGCTCGTGCGGGAAGCACGGAGGTCTCCCAGGTTGCAGCCGACCCCTTGTGCTCGTGCCGATGCCATATACCCCGGCGGCCCCGGCCATCCTTGCCCTGGCGGACGGCTCGGTGTTGCCTTCAACGGCCATGACCGTCTCAGCAACCGCGACGCTGGACTTTTCGGGGCTGGCACACATCGGCCCACGCACTCCCTGTCTACGCATCAAGGCGCCGGTCGCCCGACACCCTGCAAGACTCGGTTCCGACTCGGTGGCTGGCCGTTCGCCGGTTGGGATTTGCACCCACTGGGTTCGCTCGACGAGTTTCAGAGAGACCTGGACGGTCTCTCTTCCTCCCGTCACTCCATTTCCTGGTCGCTACCATGGCTCAATCCTCCCCGGCGCTAAAGGTAACATGCCGCGCACGCCGCTCGACTCCCTGGTAACAGGGGGTTGTAGCGTATAAGTGACGCGCGTCGAACGTCGCTACTGGCGCGGCGGTGGCACGACCTTAAGCCACCCCGTCTGGCATTGCTGCACATACGGGTAGTACATTTTCGAGTTGGCGCAGTAGTACCAGAAGGACGAGGCGGGGGACGGTGGGGGCCCGGGCTGGCTCTGCTGGACGGACACCCCCGCGTTCAGCTCCGGAAACTCCTTCTGAAACTCTGCGGTGAACTGCAGGCGGAACTCGTTCTCGCGCGCCTTCAAGATGCGTTGACTCGCCTCGTCGGCCTCAGCGGCGAGAATACCGGCGAGTCGCAGCGCTTTCTGCCCCAGCGGTGTCCCGTAGAAGGCGAGGAGTTCGCGGGCGTCCTCAACGCTCACATGCTTCGACAACACGTCGACGTATGTGTCCTCCCACAACGAGTGCGGGAAGACCTCAAGGAGGACCCGTGTCACCAGCCTTTGGAGGCGTCCTCCTTCATCGTCCGTCAGTTGTCGTCCGAGATGTTTCTCGAGCTGGGCTCGTACGGCGCTGGTATCGGCCGTGGCCGTTCGTGACAGGCCGGCGTCAAACAAGCCAGACGTGAATATCACCTTCACCAGGTCGCGGAATGGACTCACGGAGGCCTGATCACTGTCCCCACGGACAGGGGTGACTGAGACGAGCAATAGTCCAGCACACACAAGTACGAGAGGGGTCCAGCATACCGCGGCCCCTCGAGTTCGGCTCGGTTGGTCGCGCTGGCGCGTTCGAAACATTCGCCGCCGCATAGCCGCCACCCGGCCCGCTACCGACTTCTCCCTGTCGACGAGGCCGGTCGTCGCTAGTCGTTGTTTAGGCGGACCCTATCTGCCCTTCCGAGCTTCACAGGGTAGGCACCACCGTGAGCCAGCCGCCTGGGCACTCCTGGACGTACGGGTAGTACGCTTTGGCGTCGGCGCAGTAGTACCAGTACGTCGGCGCTGGGGACTGCTGCACGTAGACGGGAGGTGACTCCTGGATCACCACCGGGGGCGGGAACCAGAATGGGTCCCAGAAGCCGAACCAGGGCCCCGCGAACACGGGGCCACCGAAAAAGAAAAAGTCGACGAAGACGTGATGGTGAAACCTGGGGAACGCTAGGCCGTCGAAGAAGCGGTTGTTGATCGTGACATTCGTGACACTCGTGGCCGTAGAACGCGCCACGGCAGTCGAAGACGTCGCCACCCTAGAAGACGAGGTCGCCCCATGGAAACCTGGGGCCGCCCCACGGGTACCGGGGTCGCCGCGGAAGCCCGAGGCTGCCGGCAAAGAACCAGGGCCCGGCGCCGCCCCATGGAAACCTGGGGCCGCCAGAGAACCCGGGGCTGCCTGGGTACGGGCGGCGCCGTTGAAGCCTGCGGCCGGGGGCGCCATGAAACGCTGCCCCGGGGGGGCACCATGGAAACCCGAGCCAGGTGCTGTGAACCCTGGGGCCCGCGGCGCCATGAACCCCGAGGCGGGGGCCGCCATGAAACGCTGGGCTGGGGGTGCAGCACGGAAACCCGAGCCCGGTGCCATGAACCCTTGAGCCGGGGCTGCCCCGCGGAACCCGGGCGCGCCGTGGAATCCGCCGCCAGGAAACCCGGGCCCGGGGCTGCCGTGGAACGCACCACCACCGTGGAACCCCCCGCCACGGTGGCCGCTGGCGGTAGCGGACGTGGCCATGACTCCTGCGAAGCCGAGGGTGGTGACCACCACCATGGTGACGACCGTTGACCTTCTCATATTAGGCCTCCCTCGATTGGATTAAGAGGAGGCGATACAGCAAAGAATTCGACGCGGGTCGCACCCGCGGTCCCCAGCAACACTGCCGCGAGAGCGCCACTCCACCCGTGAGCATGTCGGCGTCCTGCCCAGCGGTTATTGGACGGGCCGGGGCGCTGTCATGTTTACTTCCCCGGTCCCCACGCCGAGTCGCAGCTTGGCCTCCGGCTCGGCCGCGTGTAGCACCCGGGTCGCCGAAGCCAGACGGACTCACGTCCGAGGCGCGAACACCCGTGGCCCGCCCGGCGCGGTGTGGAGGTCGCCCCCTCTACAACAACCCACTGGGGGGTCACCGTGTTCCCGCTGGTCCTACTTGGTGATCCTGCCGGCCCCTTCGCCCGTGCTGGCCGGCGGGGGCCGGGTCCCGCGCGACTCGTCGGTCGTGATCGGCCTCTCCCGATGTCCGGTTCTTCCGCATCGAGCCGGCGGCCAGTCCGGCGAGCACGGTTAGCCCGCCAGGCGCCTGTTATCGCCCCTGCTGTGAGGGAGTCGATAACAGTGCAACTAGACGAGCTGGCGCTTGCTCGACGCGATCCGTCTGGCAATCGGGTTGGACGAAGGTCCAATAGGCAGGCCAGATGCCGTCGACTAGACTTCGGGCGCGATGCACCCTCTCGTGTTCATAGCGTTCCCATAGCGAGAGAGAGGTGATGACCCAGGCAGTTAGAACTTGAGTCCGCATTCTGTGATGTGCGCTAGCCCTCGTCCCGAGATCCGTGTGAGGAGGTGCTGTATGTCCCGCAAGGCGTTCTCGTGGGTCCTCGTCGCCCTCGTGATGACCGGTTTCATGGTTGCCACTACCGCGGTCGGCCAGGAGCAGCGCAAGCACTCAGGAGTGATCGTGAACGTTGCCCCAAGCGCTCACACCATTACGGTGGAAGAGATGGGGCCCTGGGCCGGTCCGAACACCATTCCACAGAGGCTGACCGTCAGGCTGACGAGCCAGACCAAGATCGAACTGACATCGAGGTCGGAGAATGCCCAGACCGCTGGGGGGTGGCCGGGCGATTTCAAGGAGTCGCCGCTCGAGACGACTGATCTTCACCCCGGCGACTTCGCCACGGTGACGGCGACGGGGTCAGGCGGCGAGTTGGTCGCCGAGTCCATCGCGGTCGTGCGGCCAGCCGGCGATCCCTTCCCTCCAGGGGAAGCGCGACCGAGAGCCGCTGCGCGCTGATCCAAAGACAATCGTCCGCCGCCAGCGCACAGCCGTCGTCGACGCCGTTCCACGACGCAACCCGCGCCCGGTTTCAGGGGTGGTGTTCTGTTCACGGGCCGGCCACGAGGACTCTGCCGCTGCCGTGAGACGAGTCGGCCAGCACCGAGGCCCTCAGGAATCACGGACAGACAGACATCGCGACCGCTCGTCAGGCGCCGAGGCACTCCGGCCGCGGGCCAGCGACTGGGCGTACTGCTCTTTACCCTCGGGCTGATCGGCACGGGCATGCTCGGCGTCCCCGTGCTCGCGGATCATCCGCGCATCATCGGATGCGGATGTTCCGTAGCGAGCCCAACAGGCCGAGTTCCTGCAGTAGCCAGATGACGACCACGATGACGACGACGACATTGACGATCCGTTTGATCTGGCCGTCCATCGGCACGTAGTTGTTGACCAGCCAGAGCAGGATCCCGACAACCACCAACGTGATGACGAGTCCGATCAGGCTCATGTCCTATCCTCGCGGGCCGGCCGGGCCATCTCAGCGGCCGAGATCATCCATCTCGGCTACGCGTGTCGGGGCGTTGATGAGGGAAGAATCGTTTCCTGCCCTGCCCGGAGAGCTTCGCTGACGTGCTCCTTCGTGTCCTGCAAGAATCCGTCGGCGCGACGCAGGGCATCCCCGCCGCGGTCGAGCACCTTCCCGGCCCCCTCGTCTACCGCCCGGAGGCCCTCCGCCGCTTTCGTGCGCACCCCGTGCGTCTTCTCGCCGACGTAGTCCCCGATCTCCCTTCCCCACAACCATCCGATGATGCCACCTGTGATCGCTCCCAGGACGAACGTTTCACTGCTTCGCATCGCTGTCCTCCTCAGTCGTGAGCCTTCAGTGAGAAGCCTTCTCCGAGTTGCAGCTCCATCCGCTCCCGCGCGAATCGGCGGCCGAGGCGCCCGAGCCGGTCCTGGCACCGGACGCACGTCTGCACCTCGGGCATGGCGTGGAGGCGCGCCGACGAACTCGGGTCACCGCAGTCCACGCAGATCCCGTACTCACCCTCGTCCAGGCGGCCGAGCGCCGCCGAAGTGTTCATCGCGTCTCAATGTAGTCGGCGCGCCCCTGGTTGCCTAG
>Ga0070699_100005740_pt1 | contig 10863 bp, 9 predicted proteins | sample KBSK1503metaG_FD_65473 | JGI IMG/M metagenome (GOLD analysis project Ga0070699, IMG submission 65473) | Corn, switchgrass and miscanthus rhizosphere microbial communities from Kellogg Biological Station, Michigan, USA - KBS K1-50-3 metaG | ecosystem: Host-associated > Plants > Roots >...
TTGACGCGCTGCTCCCACTCCTCGAAGTTGAGCGGCCGGTTGTCGAGCGCCGATGGCAGGCGGAACCCGTAGGCGACCAGCACTTCCTTGCGCGAGCGGTCGCCGTGATACATGCCGCGGATCTGCGGCACCGTCTGGTGGCTCTCGTCAACGATGACGAGCGCGTCGTCCGGAAGGTAGTCGAGCAGCGTCGGCGGCGGCTCGCCCGGCGCGCGGCCGGTCAGGTGCCGCGCATAGTTCTCGATGCCGTGGCAGTAGCCGATCTCACGGATCATCTCGAGGTCGAACATCGTCCGCTGGTGCAGCCGCTGCGCTTCGAGCAGCCGCCCCTCGCCCTCGAGGATGCCGCGGCGCTCCTTCAACTCCTCCTTGATCGTCTCGACGGCGCGCCGCGTGCGATCGCGCGGCGCCACGAAGTGCGACTTCGGGTAGATGGCGATCTTGTCGTGGCGGCGGATCGTCTTGCCGGTCAGCGGATCGAACGACACCAGCTCATCGACATCGTCGCCGAACAGCTCGATGCGAAGCCCCTGCTCTTCGTATGACGGATAGACTTCGACGATGTCGCCACGGACGCGGAAGGTGCCGCGGCCGAAGTCGTGATCGTTGCGCTCGTACTGGATTTCGACGAGCTTCCTGAGGATCTGCTCGCGCCCCATCCGCTGCCCGCGCTCGAGCGGCAGCAGCATGCCGTAGTAGGCCTCGGGTGATCCAAGGCCGTAGATGCACGACACGCTGGCGACGATGATGACGTCGCGGCGCTCGAACAGCGACCGCGTCGCCGACAGCCGCATGCGGTCGATCTCGTCGTTGATCGTCGCCTCTTTCTCGATGTAGGAGTCGGTGGCCGGCACGTAGGCTTCCGGCTGGTAGTAGTCGTAGTAGCTGACGAAATACTCGACGGCGTTTTCGGGGAAGAAGCGCCGGAATTCCTGGAAGAGCTGCGCGGCGAGCGTCTTGTTGTGGACCATCACGAGGGTCGGACGGTTCACGCGTGCGATCGTCTGCGCCATCGTGAAGGTCTTGCCCGAGCCGGTGACGCCGAGCAGCGTCTGATAGCGGTCGCCGCGGTCGAGCCCCTCGACGAGCTCGCCGATGGCGCGCTCCTGGTCGCCGGCCAGAGAGAAGTCCGAGACGAGGCTGAAGCGGTCGTAGACGGAAGGCATCGAACTAACCATAGTACCCGGGGCCGGGGGCTGGGAGCTAGGGCTTGCGCTGGTGGCTTGGTTGCTTGCGGCTGGTCACTGGGCCTGACCGACCTGCGCTTACCCGAAGAGAGCCGCCGGCCGCGGGAGCGACTAGCGCTTGAAGGGGGCGAAGTAGCCTCTTCGAGATCGAACTCTCTGATCGTGCGCGTTGCGGAGCTTCACCTCGACTTTGCGCCACGCGCCGTCGGTCTTCTCGTTGGTCGACACGTAGCCGATCGTGTACTGCGCGCGGATTTCGGCGATCACCTTCTCGTACACGCCGTCGAGCTCCTTCACCGACGTCGGGAAGAACGCGCGTCCGCCGGTCGTATCGGCAATCTGCTGCAGGATCATCCGCTGCTCGTTCCGCGACGACGCCGACTGGTGTTCGAGCGCGCCGATGGAGTACACGGTCGCGTCCGACGCTTTCAGGAGATCCATCAGTTCGCTGCGCGAAATGGAGCTGCGGGTATCACCGCCGTCGGTATACAGCAGCATGATCTTGCGTCCGTCCTGTCCGGCCGCGCCGTCGAGATACACGCCGATCGCGTCGTAGAGCGCGGTCCACCCGCTCGCCTTCTTCTGCCGAATCCGCTCCACGACGCGCGCAAACTCGTTCTGGCTGTAGCGCGCCACGCGGACTTCCGTGTCGAAGTCGACGACGGTGATGTCTTCGGCGTCGGTCAGCGTGTTGAGGAATTTGATCGCGGCGGTCTTCGTGAAGCTCATGTCCTCGCCCATGCTCTCGCTCACGTCGAGCAGCACGCCGAGGTGCATCGCGGGCCCGGCTGCTCCCGCCTCGACGCTGCCGGCCGCGAAGTAGCGAATCGCCTGCTTCTTTCCGTCTTCGAGGATCTCGAACTCGTCGGCGGTGAGACCGTCGACGAGCCCGCCTTTCTTGTCCGTCACCGTGACGCCGACACGCACGAGGTCGACGGCGGTGCGGAAAACCGGGACCTGTTGGCTCGGGCTGCTCAGCACCATGGACACGCAGGAGGCCGCCCACACACTCCGCGTCGAATGCAGCAATCGAAGAGTCCGCAGAACAAGATTCTCCCTGCGTGCTGCGCGACCTCTCGGTTCCGTGCCGGATTCAGCGATCACAAATCCGCACTATAAACCTGCGCCAGCTCGGCGGAGCGTATAATCATTGGTTGGTACTGACGTGCGGTGCCTTGCAGTCTGTCAGGACGAGCTGGTCATCAGGATGCTCGACGAGATCCTGCTGCCAGGATTCGAGGTCGAGTTCATCGTCGAGAATCGGCCGCTCGCCCGGCGTCTGCACGAAGCCGGCGTGACCGTCACGCCCGGCGACCCGCGGCGCACTGAGACGTGGCTGAAGGCCGACATCGGCCCCAGCACCTGCGTCATCATCGAGGACAACGGCCGCCGCAATCCCCGAAAGCTCGTCGAGGCCGTTCGCGATGCCGGCGCGGCGCTCATCTATGTGCTCGCCGTCGGCGCGGTGCCGACCGGCAAGGGCGCCGAGGAGTTTCGAGACGAATTCCCGGACGTCGTCTACCTGTCGATGTCCGAGCTGTTCGGCGGCCCGCTGCTCACCGAGTTCGGCCGATCGCTGACGCGCGCGCGCGTGCAGCAGTACCAGCGCTACTTCAGCGACGCGGAGCGCGTCATGATCATGCTGCACAACGACCCCGATCCGGACGCGCTCGCCAGCGGTCTGGCGCTGCGCAACGTGCTGCGCCGGACGAAAACGACGGCGATCATCGGAGCGATACAGGGGGTGACGCGGCCCGAAAACCTGCGGATGGTCAATCTGCTCGACATCCACGTCGAGCCGATCACGATCGAGTCGCTGAAAGAGTACGACCGCCTCGCGATGGTCGACGTGCAGCCGCACTACTTCGGCGACGCCATCGACCGCATCGACCTCGTCATCGATCACCATCCCGAACAGCCCGGATACACCGCGGTGTTCAAGGACATCCGTCCCGATTACGGATCGACGTCGACGATTCTGACCGAGCACCTGCGCGCGGTCGACGCGAACATCTCGGAGCGCACCGCCACGGCGATGCTCTACGCGATCAAATCCGACACGCTGTTCTTCAACCGCCAGACCAATCGCGTGGACCTCGAGGCGTTCTCGTACCTCTACCCGCTGGCCGACGCGGCGCTGATTCGCAAGATGGAAGGATCGGAAATCACGCTGGAGCGGCTCGAGTACGTGTTGAAGGCGCACCGCGGCGGCGTGCTGGCCGATCAGGTGTTCTGCGCGTTCCTCGGTCCGTCGCCGCGCGAAGACTTCATCCCGTACGTCGCCGACTTCTTCCTGCAGGTCGAGGACGTCAAATGGACGATCATCGCCGGCGTCGTCGGCGATTCGCTCGTGGTGTCGGTCCGCAATCTCGGATACACGAAGAACGCGGGCGAGTTCGTCCGGCGGTACTTCTCCGACATCGGCAGCGCCGGCGGCCATCGCGCAATGGCGAAGGCCGTCGTGCCGATGCGCGCGTTTCGCGAGAAGTTCGGCGACCCGAGCGGAGAGGAAATCGGGGCGAAGCTGCAAGGCCTCGCCCACGAGTTCCTGGCGCACGATGTCGTCGCGCCCGAGAAGAAGCGTGAGACCGTCCTGAAACCGTAGGTGTGGGCGGCCCTTTGAGGGCCGCCGGTCGGCCCTACGCGAGCGCCTGATCCAGATCGGCGATCAAATCCTCGGGGTCCTCGAGCCCGACTGACAACCGCAGCATCCCGCGCGTCACACCCGCTTCACGAAGCTGTTCGTCGGTGTGTCCCCACTGCGATGTGAGCACAGGCATGCTGATCAGGCTCTCGACGCCGCCGAGGCTGGCCGCGCGTTTGATGAGCTTCAGCCGGTCGTACACACGCGCCGCGCGATCGTAGCTGCCGCCGAGGTCGAAGCAGACCATCCCGCCGAAGCCGGTCATCTGCCGCTTCGCGATGGCGTGATCCGGATGCGTCGCCAGGCCCGGGTAGAACACGCAGCTGACGCGCTTGTCGCGCGCCAGGAACTGCGCCACTACCTCCGCGTTCGCGTTGTGGCGCGCCACCCGCAGCGGCAGCGTCTTCAGGCCTCGCCCGAGCGCGTACGCCGGATGCGGATCCATCACCGTGCCCAGCTGGCGGCGGGCTTTGGCGATCGGATCGACGAGCGCCTTCGATCCGGTAACGACGCCGCCGGTGACGTCGCTGTGGCCGTTGAGATATTTCGTGGCGCTCTGCATCGCGAGGTCGACGCCCAGTGCCAGCGGCTGCTGGTTGATGGGGCTCGCAAAGGTGTTGTCGATCACCGACATCACGCCGCGCGCGCGGCAGGCGTCGGCGATCCGCTTCACGTCGACGCATCGCAGCGTCGGGTTGATCGGCGACTCGAACCAGACGATGCGCGTCGGCGGCCCGATGATGCGATCGGGATCGGCGAGATCGTCGAGCGTCACGAACCGCGTGGCGACGCCGAATTTCGCGAGCACATCCTCGAGAAGGTGCAGCGTGCCGCCGTAGATGGCCGCGCTGCACACCACCTCGTCGCCGGCCTTCAGGTGCGCCATCAGAATCGTGGTCGTCGCCCCTTGTCCCGACGAGAACAGCAGCGCCGACTCGCCGCGATCGAGCGCCGCCACCTTTCGCTCCACGCTGACGACCGTCGGATTGTCGTACCGGGAATAGAGGTATTTCGATGACCGGCCCTCGTTGTAATCGACGACCTCCTGCGCGTTGTCGAAAACGAAAGTCGTCGTCTCGTAGATGGGCGTGGTCAGCGGCACCGCGACCCCGCGATCGGTTTCCCCGGCGTGAATCAATTCAGTCGCGCTGCCCTTCATGACGATCTCCGAGCGCTATCCATCTCTAGCGAACTGACACGTGCTCGCCGCTTCCACCAACGACTGGTTCGATGAACTGATGATACGCGTCTTCGTAGCCGCGGCTCATCAGCTCGTCGAGCGGCTGCGCGCGATGCGATCGATCATCGTAGCCGCCCGCGAAGTCGAGCGGTCCAACCGCGTTATGGACCGGTCGGATCGTGAAGATGCGGACGCCGCCCGTCGTCGTCGTCGCATCACGGACGACCGCGGCTTCGGTCGACTGCAGGTATTCGCCAAGACGGCCGCGGCCGTCGATGCGTGCGCTGGCGAGCGCGTGCGGTCCCGGCGACTGCGGGGCCGCCGCCACCAGCACGATCTGTTCGGCGCCGAGATCGATCAGCTCGTCGACGAGGCGAATGAGGCCCGCCGGCCGATCGCACAGGCGATGTGTCTCGCCGCGCCAGTAACTCTCGGGTGCGAACGCCACACGATGCCAGTCGGTCGCGAGCGGCAGCGTCAGCGCCGCGGCGATGGCGTCGGCGAGATGGTCCCGGCCGATGCCGGCCAGATCGAACACCTCGGCGCGCCGCGCATCCGCGGCCTCCGTCGTCGCCCGCCGGACGAGACCGCGCCGCCGCGGTTCCGCCACGAGCGCGAATACGAGATCGCGGCGCGCGTCGACGTCGTGCGCGGTCATCAGCAATTCGCTGAAACCGGGCTGTCCGAGGTTGTCGGCGAGCATCTCGGCGTATCGGCGCACCAGTTCCGGCGGCGCCGGTTGTTGCAGCTGCGCGGCGCCGCGGACGAGGTCCCAGAGGACCCGCCAGGTGTAATCGACCGCGGCCTGTGCCGACACCGGCGCGCGCGCGCCGAGCCACCACCGCGGCCCGCGAACGTCCCGCAAGCCCGCCGCGATTCCGTCTGCAAGCGCAACCGCCCCTGCGGCGCCCAGTACGATGAGCACGAGCCGCGGAAGCCACGTCGGTAGCGCGTCGGGGGCGAACGCCGCCTGCGCGGCGCTGACGTACGCGCCGACGAGGCCCGACGATCCGCCGGCCCCCACGAGCTTCAGCACGAAGTCGATCGGAAAAACGATCAGACCGAGCGCCACGGCGGCAATCGGCACGGCGACGATGGCGACCGACGCCACAACGGCCCACGCCACGATGTGCGGGGCGAGACGCCACGCGTACAACGATCGCACCGATGGCGCCCGCCAGAATCCTTTGTCCTCCCAGAGGCGTTGCGCACCATCGATCGCGGCGAAGAGCGCGCCGACGGCGCCGATCCCCCGGCCGGCGACGATATCGATCTTGACGCCGGCCTCGTGCAGCGCGCGCAGCGCGCCGGCATGGTACGCGCCGTCGGTGCCCGTTCCGGTCAGCACCAGCGCCGTTCGGAGTCGCGGCGAGTACGGTACGGCGCCGCGCTCGGTCATCCGCCGTTGTCGTCGTGAATGGTTATGAGCTTGACGATCTCGAACTCCCGGCTGCCGCCGGGAGTCGCGACCTTTACCGAGTCGCCTTCCTCTCTGTTGAGGAAGGCGCGACCGAGCGGCGAGGTCGTGGAGATGAGGCCTTTGGTCGCGTCCGCGTCCTCGGGCATGACGAGCTGAAACACCTGCTTCTCGCCGTTGCTCTCGACGACGTGCACCGTCGAGCCGAATCCCGCGCGATCGTGCGGGATCCGATCGACGTTCATGATCGCAATCTCCGAGACGCGCTTCTTCAGCATGCTGATGCGCACTTCGACGAGACGCTGCCGCTCCTTGGCCGCGGCGTACTCCGCGTTCTCGCGCAGGTCGCCGAGCTCGCGCGCACGTTTGATTTCCTTCGGCAGCTCGAGCTTCAGCTCGCGATCGAGCGCCGCAATTTCTTCTTCGAACTTCCTGATCAGCCGTTCCTTCATTGATCGATGGTCTCGAGGGCGAATAGTACCACAGTGTTATAGTCGACCCACGACCATGCAGATCGCGAGCCGTCGCAATCCGATCGTCGCGCGCTACCGCGCGGCGGCGCGCGGCGAAGCGGCGGACGTCGTGCTGCTCGACGGCGTTCATCTCGTCGTCGACGCGCTCGAGGCCGGCGTTCCACTGCACGATGTCGCCGTCGTGAACGATGCGACGAGCCGCGGCGACGTGAAGGAAGCGATCCGTGCGCTGTCCGCTCGCGGCGTCGACTTCGTGACGGTCTCGGCGTCGGTCATCGACGCGATCAGCCAGGTGCGATCGTCGAGCCCGATCGTCGCGCTGGCGAGCCGGCCGTCGACCGACGAAGCGCGCCTGTATCGCGGCGCGGCGCCGCTCGTGATCGCCGCCTTCGACGTTCAGGATCCTGGCAACGTCGGCGCCATCGTGCGCGTCGCCGAAGCTGCCGGCGCCACCGGCGTGGTCGCCGCCGGCGCGTCGGCGGATCCGCTCGGATGGAAAGCGCTGCGAGGATCGATGGGAAGCGCGCTGCGGCTGCCGTTGACGGCAACGCCCGACGTCGGCGCCGCGATTGCCGGCGCGCGGCGTCACCGGTGCCGTATCGTCGCGACCGTCGCCCGCGGCGGTCGATCGGTGTTCGAGACTGACTTCACCGGGCCTGTGGCGATCCTGATCGGCAGCGAGGGCGCCGGCCTGCTGGCATCGATCGTCGAAGACGCCGACGAGCGCGTCACGATTCCGATGCGGCCGCCCGTCGAGTCGCTGAACGCCGCCGTCACGGCAGCGCTCGTCGTCTACGAAGCGCACCGGCAACGACGATGAGCTCGCTGTTCGAAGACGACGAGCCGCGCGGGAGAAGGGCGACGGCCCCTCTGGCCGAGCGGATGCGGCCGCGCTCGTTCGACGAGTTCGTCGGCCAGGAGGAGCTGCTGGCGCCGGGAAAGCCGCTGCGCGAAGCGATCGAGCGCGATCTCCTGCAGTCGATCATTCTCTGGGGTCCGCCGGGCACCGGCAAGACGACGCTCGCCCGCATCATCGCGGACACGACGAAGGCGCGCTTCGTGTCGTTCAGCGCCGCGCTCGCCGGCATCAAGGAAATCCGCGAGGTGATGAGCGACGCCGAGCGCCTCCGACGGACGACCGGCCGCCGCACGATCGTCTTCATCGACGAAATCCACCGCTTCAACAAGGCGCAGCAGGACGCGTTTCTGCCACGCGTCGAGGTCGGCGACATCGTGCTCATCGGCGCCACGACCGAGAATCCATCGTTCGAGGTCAACGCGGCGCTGCTGTCGCGGTCCAAAGTCTTCGTGCTGCGCGGCCTCGTCACCGAGGAGGTCGAGGTGATTCTCCGCCGCGCCGTAACGGATCCCGAGCGCGGCTACGGCAAGGAACGCATCGACATCGGCGACGATGCGCTCCATGCCATCGCCGTACATGCCAACGGTGACGCGCGCGCCGCCTTGAACGTCCTCGAGCTCAGCATCTCGTCCGCACCAGTCGTCGCGGAGCGGGGCGAAGAGGTCCCCGCGGAACGCGTCCGGGGACCAGGGGCCCCCGGATTGCGCGAAGACCGCCGCCACGTCGACCTTCACCATGTCGAGCAGTCGATTCAGCGGCGGGCGCTGCTGTACGACAAAAGCGGCGAGGAGCATTACAACCTCATCTCCGCGCTCCATAAGTCGATGCGCAACAGCGATCCAGACGCGTCGGTGTACTGGCTCGCGCGGATGCTCGAAGCCGGCGAGGATCCCCTTTACATCGCGCGGCGGCTCGTGCGTTTCGCGTCCGAGGACGTCGGCAACGCCGATCCTCGGGCGTTGACGGTCGCGGTCGCCGCGAAGGACGCCGTCCATTTCATCGGCATGCCCGAAGGGAACACGGCGCTCGCGCAGGCAGCGATCTATCTGGCGACGGCGCCGAAGAGCAACGCGGTGTACAAGGCGTACAGTCAGGCCGCCGAGGATGCACACAAGGATGTCGCGCAGCCCGTGCCGCTGCACCTTCGGAACGCGCCCACCAAGCTGATGAAAGATCTCGAGTACGGCAAAGATTACCGCTACGCCCACGACGAGCAGGATGCGATTGCCGACATGTCGTGCCTGCCGCCGGCGCTCGAAGACCGCCAGTACTACGATCCGAAGGAGCGCGGATTCGAGAAGGAAATCAAACGGCGCCTCGAAGAGTGGGCCGAGATCAGGAAGAAACGACGCACATGAATCGCGTGTATCGAGCCGGTGAAACGATCGAGGACTACTGTCGCGCGTGCAAGACCGATCGGATGCACACGGTGGTCGTCGTCGACGCCGAGAGCCGGCCGCTTCGCGTGTCGTGCGGGTTCTGTCACAGCGAGCACAACTATCGCGGCGGACCTCGAGTCGACATCGGCGGCCCTGAAAGGGCCGCCCCACAACAAAGAGGTGGCGCGGCCGCCCCACAACATCGGAGTGGCGCGGCTCTTTCAGGGCCGCGATCGAAATCCGACCGCGAACCCTTCCCCATCGTCAGCGATCGTGAAAGGACGGGCGAGCCCATGAGCGTCGATCGAGAGATGGACATCGAGCTGCTGCTGCGGCGGATCATTCGCGAGGAAACCGGGATCACGGCGGTGGCGCCGGCGGACAAATGGCGCGGAGGCACGTTCGTGTTGCGTCCGGGTACTCCCGGCCTGCAGGAAAAGAGCTGGCCGATCGAAACCTTCTTCCACAAGGTCGTGATGCTGCGGAATCGGCTGCGCACGCTCGAACAGCAGGTCAACGCGGCCGACCTGCCCGACGACGTGAAGGTGAGATTGCAGGGATACGTCAGCGGCTGCTATGGGACGTTGACCAGCTTCAACGTCCTCTTCGCCGAGGAAGAAGATCAGTTCAAAGGATCGGGCGGCGAGTAATACACTACGCCGCATGAAATCCTGTCTCCTCGCCACGTCGCTCGCCATCCTCGCTGTCGGCTGCGGCAGCAGCAACAGCAGCGCTCCAACGCCGGCCCAGAGCGGACCGACGATGAGCTTCTTCGTCACTAGCGCGAAAAGCACCACGGGAAATCTCGGCGGCCTCGCTGGCGCCGACGCGACCTGCCAGAGGCTCGCGAGCGCCGTCGGCCTCGGTGCGAAGACGTGGCGTGCCTATCTGAGCGTCGAGCACGACGCCGCGAACAGCAACAACGCGACCGATGCGCGCAGCCGTATCGGCAACGGGCCCTGGTACAACCAAAAGGGCGTTATGGTCGCGAGCAACCTGACGGAGCTGCACGCCAGGAAAGGCGACGCCACCGTGTTCATCGATGAAACGGGTCAGCAGATTCCCGGACAATGGCCCGGATCGCCTTCGCCGGTCGAGCACGACATCCTCACCGGATCGAACGCCGATGGAACGCTGATGATGGGTTTCACCTGCTCCGATTGGACATCGGCGGCAACGACCGCAGTCGCGCAGGTCGGCCACTCGGATGGCTTGGGCCCGAACGGCGATACGTCGGGCACGCTCGCTGTCTGGAATTCGGCGCACGCGAACCAGAACTGCTCGAACACCGCTCCGCGCGGAGGGGCTGGACGAATCTACTGTTTCGCGCGCTGACGATCCGCTGCGGCGCTATCTGAAGATCGACTTCGCGATCGTCATGTGGACGCCCTTCGTGCCGTCGACGACCTGCGTCACGTGCAGGTTGCCGGCGATCGAGCACAGGACGTACGCGTCTTCGCGCGAGAGCTTCTTCTCCGCAACGAGGAACTCGACCATCTCGCGCGTGGCGATTTCCGCCGCCTTGTCGAGATCCGGATCGAGCCCCATCGAGATGTAGCCGAATCTCGTTTCAGCGCGCGGCCATTTCAACTGCGCTCGCTTGCGGACCCGAATCTCGAACGTGCCGCGGAGCGAGGTCTCGACGGCGGTTCCCGTCACCTCGCCGTCCGCTTGAATCGCGTGGCCGTCGCCGATCGACAACAGCGCCCCCGGTACGTTCACCG
>Ga0070699_100005741_pt1 | contig 10861 bp, 10 predicted proteins | sample KBSK1503metaG_FD_65473 | JGI IMG/M metagenome (GOLD analysis project Ga0070699, IMG submission 65473) | Corn, switchgrass and miscanthus rhizosphere microbial communities from Kellogg Biological Station, Michigan, USA - KBS K1-50-3 metaG | ecosystem: Host-associated > Plants > Roots >...
GCTCGACATCCGGCTCGGGGCGGACAGCGGGTTGCGGGCGCTCAGCCAGGGTGGGGCTGGTGGGGGCAGGGCTGCGGGACCGGGTGCCTCCGTATCGGCAGCCGCCGGATCGGGCGCCACGGAATCGGGTCCCGCCGGCGCGGGCCCGGCAGATGCCCAGGCCTTCGGCGAGCCCGGGGAGCGGCCGGCCATCATCGTGCTGACCGCCTACGACTACCCGCAGTACGCGGAGGCGGCGCTGCGCCTGGGTGCGGCCGGGTTCGTGCTCAAGACCGCGCCACTCCCCGAGCTGGTCGACGCGATCCGGCGTGTGGCCGCGGGCGGCTTGGCCTTCTCCGTCCGCCCGACGTCGGCCGGCCTCGCGCGCCTCTCTCCGCGCGAGCACGACGTCGTCCGCCTCGTGGCGGACGGCCGCACGAACGACGAGATCGGCTCGGCCCTGCGGATCGGCTCGAAGACGGTCGAGACGCACCTGGCCCGGCTGTTCGAACGGCTCGGCGTGGCGTCGCGGACGGAGCTCGCGATCCGGGCCGTGCGCGAGGGCTGGCTCGATGTCCCGCCGGGCGACCACTAGTTCCGGCGGCTAACCGATCGCAGTCGCGCCGGCCACCGGAACCGAGGCTGGGGCCCGTCCAGCCGGCTTCGCCGGATCCCGCAGCGCGATGACCGCCAGCAGCATCGCCAGCCCGCCGTACCACAGCGCCGGCAGCGCGAGCATCCCGGCGACGGGCACCGTCCAGCGCCGGTTCGCTCGGGCGCCCCAGACCACCAGCGCGACCGCGAACGGCAGTCGGACCAGGAACGGGATCGGCACCGCGGCCCACGTTCCGTCCCGCCCGGCGACGCGGCTCAGCACCCCGACCCACTGCACCCACGCGTCGGGCAACGTCACGAACGAGACCGCCACGATCAGCGCGGTCGCCCCGAGCGCGATGAACAGCTGCCGCCACTCGCGTCGGACCACGAACCACAGCAGCCCGATGCCCGGCGTGATCTTGGTGAGCAGGACGATCGCCCAGGTCGCCGGCCAGCGGAAACCCAGGACGATCGCGGCGGCCAGCAACAGGTGGATGTTCCCGCCGGCCAGCTCCATCAGGCCGAGCACCACGCCTACCGCGAACCACTTCCGCCCGGTGAGGACGAACACCGCCCCCATCAGGATCGCGGTCCAGACCGCCATGTAGGCCTGCCAGGGCAGTGCCCTGATCGGGCTCAGCAACTGCAGGAACGCTGGCGAGTAGACGTACGCGATCGGGTCCGTCCAGTCGGAGCGGGCGTACGGATCCGCGAGCGACGGGAACCAGTAGCAGTAGGCGTCCTGGCCCGTTCCCCACAGCCGGCCCCAAGGCGACGAGAACACGACGATCGCCAGCCAGATCGCGAAGGCCAGCGCGAATCCGACGATCTCGAAGCGGTTCCGCCACGCGCGGTCGGCCAGCGAACCCGGCGCGAAACGGTCGCCGGCTGGGTCGGCTGCGGGCCGGTCGATCGACAAGTCGGTCATGGGCGACCGGACTTTACGCCATGCCGTCCTGTGCGTCGTCGACCCGGCGCCGGTCGTGCGTGCCGTACGATGGCAAGGTGCCGAACCTCGCGCTCCCACGCCCGCTGCCGCGACCCCGCCGCCGACCGGCAGGGGCCGAGGATCCGGTCATGCCCAACCCCATCTCGGACCCCGAGATCATCGAGGAAGCGGGCCTCCGCTGGATCCACATCGAATCGCCGCGAACGGCGGACCGTGACTGGCTCGAGGACAACTTCGACTTCCACCCCCTCGACATCGAGGACGTCTACTCGCGCAACCAGCGCCCGAAGCTGGACCAGTACGAGGACTACGTCTTCATCGTCCTCCACTTCCCGCTGTTCGATAAGGACAGCGGCCGCATCCTGACCGCCGAGCTCGACCTGTTCCTCGGGCCCGACTACCTGATCACGCTGCCGAATATCCCGCTGCCGCCCCTGTCGGCTATGTTCGAGCGCTACCGCGAGAAGCCCGACCTGCGCCAGGAGGTCTTCTCCAAGGGCTCGGGTTACCTGCTCTACAAGATCGTCGACACCGGCGTCGATGCCTCGTTCCCGATGCTGCGCAAGACCGGTCTCAAGCTCGAGCGGCTCGAGGACGACATCTTCGAAGGCCGTTCGTCGGAGATCGTGCGCGACCTGTCGGAAGCCAAGCAGGAGATCATCAACTTCCGCAAGATCGTGCGGCCGCAGCGCGCGGTGCTGCGCGACCTCGAGCGGACGAAGCAGCGCTACCTCCAGGACGAGCTCGAGATCTACTTCGACGACATCTCCGACGCCGCCGAGCGCATCTGGGACACGCTCGAGAACTACAAGGAAGTCATCGAGGGTCTCGAGTCGACCAACGAATCGGTGCTGTCGCATCGACTGAACGACTCGTTCCGGATCCTGACCGCGGCGAGCGTCATCCTGCTGCCACTGACCCTGATCGCGAGCCTGTTCGGGATGAACGTGCAGTTCCCGGGCGAAGGGGAGCTCCTCACGTTCTACTTCATCCTGGCGCTCATGGGCGTCACGCTGATCGGGCTCGTGATCCTGTTCCGGCGTCGCGGCTGGCTGTAGGCTGGGGCCGTCGCCCCTCGCGCCCCGAAGGGCGACTCGTGGTGGTGGATGCCCTGATGACCCTCCCCGATCAGCTCGACCGCGCTCGAGGGGCCTTCGAAAACCACGCTTGGACGAAGGCGTACGAGACCTTGCGCGCGGCAGATCTCGAGGAGCCGCTCGATCTCGCCGACCTGGAGCGGCTCGCGATCGCCGCGCAGCTGCTCGGGCACGACGACGAAGCCATCGAGGTGTTGGGTCGGGCCCACCAGCAGGCGATCGGTGGAGGTGATCAGGTCGGAGCGGCGCGTCACGCATTCCGGCTCGGGATGATCCTCGCCAACCGTGGCGACATGGCCGTCGCCGGTGGTTGGCTGGGTCGCGCGGCGCGCCTGGTCGAGGAGAGTGGTGTCGACTGCGTCGAGCGCGGCTACGTCCTCGTGCCGCAGGGCATCGGCCAGCTGGACGCCGGCGATCCGGCAGGGTCCTTCGCGACCTTCGAGGGCGTCGCCGCGATCGCCGAACGATTCGGCGACGTCGATCTCGGCACGATGAGCCGACTCGGGCGCGGGCGTGCGCTGATCGACATGACCGAGGTCCCGCGCGGCGTCGCGTTCCTCGATGACGCGATGCTGGCTGTCACCGCCGGCGAGGTCTCGCCGGTCATCGCCGGCATCGTGTACTGCGGGTCGATCGAAGCGTTCCAGGCCATCTTCGACCTGCGCCGGGCGCAGGAGTGGACCGACGCCCTCAGCGCGTGGTGCGCTGCCCAGCCGGACCTCGTCCCGTTCCGCGGCCGGTGCCTCGTCTTCCGCGCCGAGATGATGCAGCTGCACGGCGCCTGGTCGGAGGCGATCGATGAAGCGCGACGGGCACAGGAATGGCTGTCACGACCGCCGCCTGAACCCGCGGTCGGTGAAGCGTTCTACCAGCAGGCCGAGCTGCATCGGCTCCGCGGGGAGCACACGGACGCCGAGGCCGCGTACCGCGAAGCCAGCCAGTGGGGCAGACGTCCCGAGCCCGGCCTCGCCTTGCTGCGGCTGGCACAGGGCCGCCTCAAGGCCGCGTCCGTGGCGATCGGCCGCGCCGTTGACGAGGCGCTCGACGAGATCGCGCGGGCTCGATTGCTCGAGCCGCAGGTCGAGATCGCCCTGGCGCTCAGCGACACAGCGGCTGCACGCGAGGCGGCGGACCGCCTGACCAGCGTCGCCGCCCTGGCCGACGCCCCGTTCCTGACCGCGATCGCCGGGCGCGCACAAGGCGCGGTGCTGCTCGCCGAAGGCGATGCCCGGGCGGCGCTCGCGGCGCTGCGCAGCACATCCGTCATCTGGCAGCAGCTCGAGGCACCGTACGAAGCCGCTCGCGTCCGAGCTTGGATCGGCGTCGCGCTGCAGCAGCTCGGCGACATCGACAGCGCCGAGCTGGAGTTCGAGGCCGCGCGGCGCGTATTCCACGACCTGGGCGCGACGCCGGACCTTGCTCGCCTGGACGCCATGTCCGGCGCGTCGACCACCGGTCCGCGTGGCCTGTCGGCCAGGGAGGTCGAGGTCCTCCGGATGCTCGCCGCCGGCGTGACCAATCGCACGATCGCCGCCGAGCTTGGGATCAGTGAGCGGACCGTCGATCGGCACGTCAGCAACATCTTCACGAAGTTGGATGTGTCATCGCGATCCGCGGCCACGGCGTACGCGTACGAGCACGGCCTGCGCTAGTCGCTTCGAGAACCGGTACCCATCCGTGCCCTTCGTCCGATTGGGTACTTCGGCGGATGCGGCGCAACGGCCCCCGTTCTAGCGTCGACCTCGGCGACCAGGAGCTCTTGGTCGCCTCCGACGACGACAACGAGGAGGCGGGGCATGGACGGCAACGGGCGCGCGGATCAGGAGCAGAGGACGGACCGTGTCGACACGATCGTGATCGGGGCCGGTCAGGCCGGTCTCGCGGCCGGCTACCACCTGACGCGACGTGGCGTCCCCTTCGTTATCCTCGATGCCGACGGGCGCGTCGGCGACCACTGGCGGGAGCATTGGGACTCGTTGCGGCTGTACAGCCCGGCCGGCTGGGACGGCCTGCCCGGCATGCGCTTTCCGGCGGCGCGTTTCCACTACCCGAGCGGACGAGAGATGGGGGACTACCTGGAGGCGTACGCCGCCAAGTTCGCCCTGCCGGTCGTCAGCGCTACGCGCGCCGATTCTGTCCGGCGGGCCGAGGGTCCGAATGGCGGGTACGTCGTGACGGCGGGCGATCGGCGCTTCGAGGCCGCGCAGGTGATCGTCGCGACCGGCGCGTTCAACCGGCCGCAGGTTCCGGAGTTCGCTGGGGAACTCGACCCGGGGATCCGCCAGCTGCACTCGAGCGAATACCGGAACCCCTCCCAGCTGCAGGACGGTCCGGTCCTCGTCGTCGGGGTCAGCCACTCCGGCGCCGACATCGCCTACGAGACCGCCCGGACGCATCGTACGCTGCTGGCCGGGCACGCCCACGGCCAGCTCCCGTTCCGGGTCATCGATACCTGGCGGGCCAGGGTCGTCTGGCCGGTCATGGTCTTCGTCGCCAGTCACATCCTCACGATGCGCACGCCGATCGGCCGGAAGATGGCACCGTTCGTGCGAATGGGCGGTGGCCCGCTCCTGCGCATCCGCAGCGGCGATCTTGCCGAGGCCGGGGTGGAACGGTTCGACGCGAGGGTCGCGAGCGTCCGCGACGGGAAGCCCGTGCTCGACGACGGGCGGGTGCTCGACGTCGCGAACGTCGTATGGTCGACCGGGTTCCGTCCCGATTACGGCTGGATCGAGGTCCCCGACTTCGTCGCGGAGGACGGCTGGCCCACCGGCATCCGGGGTGCCGCCGCGGCTCCCGGCCTTTACTTCCTCGGAGTGCCATTCACCTACGGATTCACGTCGATGCTCGTCCTAGGCGCCGACCGGGACGCCGCCTACGTCGTCGATCGGGTCGTGGAGCGTGCCGCGGGCTCCGATGTCCGGCGGATGGCTCCGGTGGCCGCCGCCCGTTAGCTCGACGCCCGCCCGTCCTTCGGCCGTCAGCTGGGAAGGTCGCGCTCCTCCGGCCCCACGTAGTTCACGTCGGGGCGGATCAGGCGGTTGTTCGCGGCCTGCTCGAGAACGTGGGCCGTCCAGCCAGCCGTCCTCGCGAGCGAGAACGTGGCCGGGAACAGGTCCGGCGTGAGGCCGACGCCCATGAGCACCGGGGCGGCGTAGAACTCGACGTTGGTCTGGAGCGGCCGCTCCGGGTGCTTCTCGGCCAGGACGCGGAGGGCGACGTCTTCGACCTCGATCGCTAGCTGCAGCCATTCGGGCTTCTTGGCCATGCCCTCGGCGACAGTTCGCAGCGCCTTGGCCCGGGGGTCGTAGGCGCGATAGACGCGGTGGCCGAAGCCCATCAGCCGCTCGCCCCGTGCCAGTGCTTCGCGGATCCACTGTTCCGCGTGGTCGGCCGAGCCGACCTGTGAGAGCTGGTCGACGACCTCGGAGGGAGCGCCGCCGTGGAGCGGCCCCTTCATGGTCCCGATCGCACCCGCGACCGCCGACGCGATGTCCGAGCGGGTCGAGGTGATGACCCGCGCGGTGAACGTCGAGGCGTTGAAGCCGTGCTCCGAGCCGACGATGAAGTAGGCGTCGAGCGCCCGGGCCGTGCCGTCGTCCGGCTTGGAGCCCGTCATCTGGTAGAGGAAGCCGGGGACGAGGTCGAGCGTGGGGTCGGGATCCACCGGATCCTGGCCGGCACGCAGCCGCGCGAACGCGGCGAGGGCCGACGGCACGAACGCGGTCAGGGCGCGTGCCTGCTCCACGGTCGGTGGCCACGGCAGGTCCTGCGTCGCGCCCCATGCCGACACGGCCGTGCGCAGCGCGTCCATGGGCTTCGTCGATGTCGGCAGGGCCCGCAGGACCGTGAGCACGGCCGGCGGGAGCGGCGCGGTCGGCAGGTGATGCTTCGGATCCCAGTCGCCGGTCCACAGCAGGTTCGCGACGGCGGGATAGGTGCCGTGCTCGACGAGATCGCCGATGCGATAGCCCCGATAGAGCAGCCGTCCGCGCTCGCCATCGACGTAGGAGAGGCTGGTCTCGCCGGCGATGACGCCCTCGAGGCCGGGGGAGTAGGGCCTGGTCGCCTGGGCTGCCTCGGCCGACGGAGCGTCGGCGGGCGGGGAGTCGGTCATGGCTTGATGGTAGCCGTGGGCGTCGGGTGGCGCACCGCGGGGCCCGGAGTCAGTGACGCGGCCGGGCGGTGGCCATCAGCGGGTTCGCTGTCAGCGTTCGTTGATCGCCTTGAGGACCAGTCGCACGACGAGCGCCCCGAAGACGGCCACCACGAGCGCGGCGATCAGGCCGTTGGTCTGCGAGAACCCCATCTGCTGGGCCAGCCAGCCACCGACGATGCCGCCGAGGATCCCGACGACGATGTTCGGCAGGCAGCCACGCGCGGTTCGACCGCCGACGAGCGCGGCGGAGATCGCGCCGGCGAGAAAGCCGACGACGATCCAGCCCAGGATCCCGAGCTCAGGCATGCCCCGAGTATCCCATGCTCAGAGGTGCCGCGGCTCGGCGAGGAACGCGGTGATCGCCTCGACGACAGCGACCGGATGGGTGTGGTGGGCGGCGTGCTTTGCCCCGGGGATGACGACGATCGTGTCGTCGGCGAGCCGGTCGTCGAGCGCGGCCGTCGCGGCACCGAATTCGCGCTTGCTATCTCCGCCCAGGATCTGCAGGACGGGCTGGCGGACCTGGGCGAGCCGATCGAGCCCGGCCGCATCCCCCGCCTCGACCGCGAGCTCACGGGCGATGGTCGGCGCGGCGGCGACTCGCCGAGGCCAGACCGGATCCGCGCGATACCGTTCCAACTCCGGCGCGGTCATGCCGACGACCTCGGTCAGAAAACGCTCGAGGAGGGCCTCGTTCCGGCCCGCGTCAGCGAGCGCCTGGAGCTCCGCGGCCAGTGCTTCGTCGCCGTAGCGCTCGCCGGGCGGTGTCGGGGCGCCTTCGTACGAGATCACGCGGCGGATATCCGGGCTGAGCAATGCCGCGCCCAGCGCGCAACGGCCGCCGTACGAGTGCCCGAAGACGTCGACCGGACCGCCGGCGTCACGCGCGACCGCCGCGGCGACCGCGGCGACGTCCTCGAATTCGCGCTCGATCGCATATGGCGCCGTGTCGCCCGATGCGCCGCGACCGCGGCGATCGATGGCGTGGGTCGTGAACATCGGCTCCAACAGCGGTCCGAGCACCCGGAACGTCGTGTGGTCCGCAGCCGCGCCGTGCACGAGGACGAGCGGCGGACCGGTTCCCACCGAGAACACCGCGATCGACGTGCCGTCCGCCGAGCGGACGTGACGGTTCGGACGGGCGTCGGCCCCGGGCGTGGCCGTCGGTGTGCTCACGGCGTCGGTCGCCACGCGTAGCGGACATCCGGCTGGCGCTCCTCGTTGCCACTGCCGTCCCCGAACGCGATAGCCGTGAAGCCCTCGCGCTCGTAGAACCGCCGCGCCCGCGCGTTGACCGCGAAGCAGTGCAGGTCGAGACCGGCGGGGCGCCGCTCCTTGGCCAACGCCACGAGCCGCCGCCCCACGCCCCGGCCGATCCACGCCGGCGCGAGGTACAGCTGTTCGATCATGTCGTCCGACAGCGCCATCAGGCCGACGACCGACCCCGAGCCGTCGACCGCGACCCAGGTCTCGTGATTCGGGACCAGCTCCGTCGCGAGCCAGCGGCGGACGTCCTCGTCGGGGTGCCCCGGCTCGAAGTCGAACGTCGCTCGCCAGGAAGTCAGCCACACGTCGCCGATGCCGGCCGCGTCGCCGGGTTCGGCTCGACGGATGGTGGCGTCGTTCGGGCCATCGTTCGTGGCGGGCGACGCGGCCCCCCGCTCGTCCGGGACCGCCATCACCGCGGCGGGAGGCTCGCGGCCGCCGCCCGATCGAGGATCCAGGTCGCGCCATCGCGGCGAGCCAGCTGGGCGGGCCAGCGGGTGGCGTCCATCTCGGCGCCGAACACATCGCCCAGGACGGACGCCTTCCCGCCGCCGAACGCCACGACGATGAGCTGCCGAGCGACGGCGAGAACCGCCGGGTTCAGGGTGACGCGCTCGACGTGGGGCTCGATGTGCGTCGGTGCCGGGATCGCCAGTGCCCAGTCCTTCGACTCGAAGGCCGCGGAGCCGGGGAACACCGACAGCACGTGCCCGTCGGCGCCGACGCCGAGCAGCACGAGGTCGAAGGCCGGCCAGCCATCCACGATGGGCAGGTCGGCCGCGCGCAGCTCCTCCTCCAGGTCCGCCGCGCATCCGGCCGCGCCTCGACCGGCGCCGATCGCCTCCGTCGTCCGGAAGGGATGGAGGTTCGCGATGGGCAGTGGCACCGGCGCGGCCGAACCGCCAAGCGACGTCCCCTCCTCGTGCCCGGCGACGTCGAACAGGATGTCCTCGAGCGGCTTGACATTGGACAGGGGATGGTCGTGCGGCACGTAGCGATCGTCGCCCCACCAGACGTGGACCGACGACCACGGCACATCCGCGATGTGCGCCGGCATCATCAGATGCCGGTAGATCCCCACGCTGGACGAGCCACCCGTCGTCGCCCAGTCGGCCCTGCCGCGGGCCTCGACCCCGGCTCGCAACGCGGCCGCCACGCGATCGCCGGCGAGCGCCGTTGCCGTATCGCCGTCATCGACGACGAGGATCTCGGGTTCGCTCATCCGGCTGGTCGTGCCGCCGCCGGCTGGATCGCACCGCCGGCTAGCTCGCCGGCCTCGCGCAGCGTGCCGATCGCGATGTCGTCGCGACGCCCCGCCTCGATCGCCTCGGCCAGCAGGTCGACGTCGCCGCGGCGAGCCGCCAGGAACCGCCGCTCCAGCGCCTCGACGCCGTCCAGCCACACGCGAACGTGCACGGTCTCGGCCTCGGCGGTGACGTCGGCCCGCAGCTCGGAGCCACGGCGCTCGGCCAGCAGCTCGACGCGCAAGGTGGTCCCGGCGGGCATCGGCGAGACGACAGGGCGGATCACGACGGCGACCTCGCCACGGCCGTCGGACAGCGTGGCGGCCACCCCGCGGGCGATGGTCGGCCGGGCGCCCGCGACGGGACGCGAGCGTGACGAGGCGGTCGACCGCTCGGCCACGACGGCCAGTGGCTTGACGACGTTCAGCCCGACCCGCGAGGCGAGCCAGGCCACGTGGTACAGCGGCTTGACGATGTTCGTGGTGCCCGGCGCGCCGGTCTCGTCGTGGGTCGCGTACGTCACGGCGATCCGCCGCAGGGAGCGCAGGTAGGGCAGGAACTCAGGATCGTCGAAGATCGAGGCGATCGCCTCGCGCCAGCGTGATTGGCGGATCAGCGCGAAGTCGCTGATGGCGAGTCGGGTCGACTCGAGCAAGCCGGCCATCTCGCGCAGTCGTTCCAGGCCGTCGCCGTTCCAGGTGGACGCGTCGACGACCAGCCGGTCCGAGCCGCTCAGCAGGTCATACGCGGCGCGCGACCCGAACGGCGGCTCGCCCGGCCACCAGACCGTGACCGGCAGGTCGTGGATGATCAGCGGCGCGACGATCGCGGACAGGTGCCGGCCGGCCTCACCCCCGGCGGTCAGGTGGATCGTCTCGGCGCAGGTCTCGGGGGCATCCTCGCGGGGGAGGATGCAGTGGGCCTCGACCCGGGCGTCGAGCCACGACGGACCGTCCGGGTCGGCCGATTGCACGACGACCGTCCGCGATGGATGCCGCCCGGTGAGCGCCTGGATCGTGGCAGCTCCCCGTTCCGCGAGCTCCGGCCGCCGGGCGATGACGATCAGGTTCATCACGCTGGTCCGGGCGGCGATGTGCCGCCCCGGCGCCCCGTCGATCTCGGTCGAGAGGTCCTGCTTGGCCCAGATCCGAGCGAGCTCCTGCTCGACCTCGGCGATGCTGTGGGCCCGGGCGGACCAGCGCAGGACCGGCTCGTTGAGCTTGATCGATGGCGCGGCGTCCGTCGTCATGGCAGTAGGCTCAGATCCGTCGCCAGCGCCGGCCGTCGCGCTCGATCATCTCCTCGGCGTCGGCCGGGCCCCAGGTGCCGGCGTCGTAGTTGGGGAGGTCGGGCGGAGGGCTCGTCGCCCACAGGTCGATGATCGGGTCGACGATGCTCCACGCCTCCTCGACCTCGTCGGCGCGCGTGAACAGCGAGGCGTCGCCCTGCAGCGCGTCGAGGATCAGTGTCTCGTAGGCGTCCGGTGAATCGACGTTGAACGCCGAGCCGTAGGTGAAGTCCATCGTGACCGGGCGGATCGCCATGCCGAGCCCTGGCACCTTGGCACCGA
>Ga0070699_100005742_pt1 | contig 10859 bp, 7 predicted proteins | sample KBSK1503metaG_FD_65473 | JGI IMG/M metagenome (GOLD analysis project Ga0070699, IMG submission 65473) | Corn, switchgrass and miscanthus rhizosphere microbial communities from Kellogg Biological Station, Michigan, USA - KBS K1-50-3 metaG | ecosystem: Host-associated > Plants > Roots >...
GATGCCCAACGATCAGCCGCCGACGCAGCTCTTCTATCACGACCACGTCATGGGCGTGACGCGGCTTGGCATCTACGCCGGCGAGGTCGGGAGCGGCTACTTCATCCGCGATCCCAATAATCCTCTCGACCAGCCGAGCTCGCCGCTGCCGAGAGGGCAGTTCGAGATCCCGCTGGCTATCTTCTCGAGGGCCTTCTTTACCGACGGCGAGGTGAATTTTCCCCCGAGCCGAGGCAGCCTGAACGCTGGAGCAGACGCGCCGCCGAACATCGCTTACTGGTCGTACAACGAGGGCGCCGACACGGTCCTGGTCAACGGCGTCACCTGGCCCAACTTGAACGTCCAGCGTCAGCAGTACCGGTTCCGGGTGCTGGCAGCCGCGAACACTCAGCTCTGGGATTTTCAGCTCGTCAACAACAGCAACGGCGCGGTCGTGCCATTTACGATCATCGGTTCGGATGGCGGCTATCTGCCGGCACCGCAGGTCGTGACGCATGTCCAACTGGGCATCACCGAGCGCGCCGACATCCTGGTCGACTTCTCACAGTTCGCGGCTGGCACGCAGATCATCATGAAGAACCTTTTCGTCGGCACCTCGGACAGCCCGACGTTGGGCACCGTGATGCGGTTTACCGTGCAGAACAGCACCGCGGTTCCCCCGCCGGCACTATCGCCTTCCCTTTTCCCGCCGCGGGCGGTCTTGACGGCGAACGCGCCCACCCGCTTCAAGGTTCTGCGGATCTTCGACGACCTGAGGGACAGCACCGGCTCGTGCTCCGACGCGGCACTCTTCAATTGCAACCAACGCGAGATCGACGGTCTCGAATTCACTACGCCGACGACCGAGTTTCCGCTGGTTGGCTCGACCGAAGAATGGGACATCATCCATACGAACGATCCGGACTTCGGTGACCAAGACAAGAATATGCACCAAATCCACATCCACCTCCTGGAGTTCCAGATCCTGAACCGGCAGCCGTTCGACAACAATGCATACAAGAAGCAGTGGCACCTCCTGAACGGCCACATGCCCGTCAGCCGCCCGATCGTTCTTGACCCGACGCCGTACTTCACCGGACCTGTGCAGCCGCCGGCAGCTTACGAGACGGGCTGGAAGGACACCGCTCAGGCATTCCCCGCCATGATCACTCGACTTATGGTGCGCTGGGCGCCACAGGAGAGCACGAACGCCACCCCGGGCGTGAACCAGTTCTCGATCGATCCGACGTCGTTCCCCGATCCGGTCACCGGGCCGGGTTACGTGTGGCACTGCCACATCGTCGGTCACGAGGACCACGACATGATGCGGACTTTTGCGGTGGTTAACAACTGGACGGCGGGCAAGAGCTACCAGGCCGGCAACGTCGTCGCCTTCAACAATGTCAACTACAGGGCCCGGGCGTCGTTCACGTCGGCGGCTGGTCAGACGCCCGACACCCGGTTCGATCTATGGGCCAGAGTCAACAACAACGACGGCACCTGGCAACCGCAGATCATCTACGCGCAGAACGACCGCGTGCTCTCGGGCGGGCTGCTCTACGCGGCTCGTTCCGTGTTCCAGGCGCAGGTGGGGCAGACGCCGGCAGCCAATCCGACGTTGTGGCAGGCGCTGCCGATGACCGCGTGCGGGCAGCTCGCGCAGTTCTGCCAGGGGAACTCGAACCCGGCCGCCGTCAGGTGCCGAACCGACGGCCAGGCGGGAAATGAGACCACCTGCCTCAACGAGATCGAGCCGTGCCTCTCGTACTGCCAGCCGCAGCAGGCGACGCCCTGCTCGGGTCTCTGCAACAACCCGGTACGGTTCAGCGTCGCCAACCACAGCAGCTTCAGTTCGGGGAACCTGGGCACGGGCGCGGTCTGCTTCGAGACAACCTCGACGCTATTCCAGGGCGAGAGTAGCAGCTTCGCGGCTCCAAGGTCGCTGACCGTCAACGGGAGGACCGAACCGCTCAACGGCAACTGGAACTACCCGCTGCCGCCGCAGCGCAACGGCGGGTACTGCATCCAGACGACGGCAGGCGACTTTTCGTATGCGGCCTTCTCCGTCTGGTCTGGTTAGTTGAGGCTGGAACCCGGCGTGCATTTGCTCCCCTCTTCCGCTGACGGCCGCCGGGGTCCGGCGCTCGTCCTCGCCGGGCGGCTCTTGCTGCTCCTGGTCGCGGCGCTGGCGCTGGTGTCGGCCTTCGAGCTCGCCCGGGCGCGTGATCTGGATCGCGCCCGGGCCGAGCAGAGTTCGACCGAACGCTACCTCTGTCCCATGCACCCGGAGGTCGTCTCGCGAGTGCCAGGCGAGTGTCCGATCTGTCGCATGGCGCTCGAGCGGGCCGACGCCGCCGGGAAGGGCCCACCCGCCGCCGCGCGGACCGGCGTCGTCGATGTGGCCAAGCGACGTGTGGTGACCCAGCTCGTTCGCGCGCCAGCGTGGCTTGCCAAAGGCGGCGCGGTCACGGCGCTGCTCCACAAGGACGATCTGGTGGGACTTGCGCCCGGGGAGCACGCCTTATTCTTCGGGACCGCCACACCCGGGGCGGGGACCCCCGTTCATCTCTCGTCGGATCACCCAAGGCCTTGGGACGCGTCGACAGTCCAGGTCCATTTCCAGATCGACCGGATGGCGCCTGTAACAAAAGAAGAGACTGGCTGGCTCGAGCTCGCTCCCCGTCCGCGCGAGCTGCTCGTGGTCCAGTCGAGCGCCGTGTTGTATTCGGGCGCGGGGGCGTACGTACTGGCGGCGCCTCCTGGCAGCCACACGTTCACGCGCCGGCCGGTGGATATAGGCAGGATCCTCGACTCCGGTTACGCGGCCGGGCTCAGCGGGGACCACTTCGGTGCCATCGTGGTCCTTTCGGGCTTGGAGGAAGGCGAACGGGTCGTGGTCGGCGACACGTTCTTCCTGGACGCCGAGCGGCGCCTGCAGGCGGCCCAGGGGAACCCAGCCGAGGTAGTGCAGTGATTTCGCGTCTAGTCGCCTGGTGCACCCGCCAAAGTCGGATCGTCATCGCAGTGGCCATCGTCGTGGCGGCGTGCGGCGAGTGGGCCCGCCGGTCGCTGTCGCGCGACGCGGTCCCCGATCTCTCGGATCCACAGGTTGGCCTCGTAGTCGATTGGATGGGGCATCCCGCCACGGAGGTCGCGACCCGAGTCACCCAGGTACTGACCGAGTCGTTCAAGTCCATCCCGGGCTCGACCGCGGTACGCGGCTCGTCGATGGCCGGAATGGCGTACGTCGACGTCGTGTTCGGGTCGTCCGACAGCCTGGAACCGGGGCGGCAAGAGATCTTCAAGCGCGTCGCGAACCTCCGCTACCGGCTTCCGCCCCACGTCCGCCTGCAGGTCGGCCCGGCGGCGTCCAGCACCGGGTGGATCTTTCAGTACGCGCTGGTCGATCGGTCGCGTCGGCCGGCGATCCCGATCGGGCGAGAGCTACAAGAGGAGCTCCTGCGACCTGCGCTCACGGCCATCCGGGGCGTGGCGGAAGTAGCGTCCGTCGGGGAGACGGCTCAGGAACTGGTCGTGGAAACCGAGCCGGATCGGCTCCGGGCGCGCGGCGTGGCTTTCAGCGACGTGGTCGCTGCGGTGCGCGCGGAGGTCCGCGGCGCTCCGGATCTGCAGCGTATCGAGACGCTCCCTCTGAGTGTGCCCGGCGACGCGAGCGCGCGGAGGGAGCCGGGCTTCCGTCCCACTAGGGCCGAGCGGAGTCCATCGCAGAAGAATGCGCGGCCAGTCCCAGGGTCCCAGCCTCCGGAGAATGACGGGCTGAAGATCGGAGACGTCGGCCACGCCACCATCGCTCCCGACATGCCCACGGGGATCGCGGACTTCGGCGGCACTCAAGCGACCATCGGCGGAATCGTGGTCGCCCGTCGCGACGCCGATCCGAAGACCGTCATCGAGAACGTCAAGCGTACGCTGGCAGACCTGCGCCCACGGCTGCCTCGGGGCGTCGAGATCGTGACCGTTTACGATCGACTGGACCTCGCCAACCGCGTCGAGCACACGCTGCTGCGCGCCCTGACGGAAGAGGTCGCGGTGGTGGTGCTGGTCATCCTCTTGTTTCTTCTCCACGGACCGAGCGCGCTGGTGCCGCTTTTGACGCTGCCGCTGGTCCTCTTCCTGACCTTCGCCGGGATGCGGCTCCTCGGCGTCCCGGCCACGATCATGAGCCTAGGCGGGATCGGCATCGCGCTGGGCATGGCCGTCGACGCCGAAGTCGTGGCACTGGAGGCCTGCCACCGGAGGATCGAGGGCCTGGGAAGCAACGCCTCGGCCGGCGAGCGACGCGCCGCGATCATCGCGGCTGCGGGCACGATCGCTCCGGCGATCCTGACCTCCCTGTTGATCACCGCGCTGAGCTTCCTGCCGGTGTTGGCGTTCACGGGCGAGACTGGCCGGCTCCTGCGGCCGCTCGCAATCACGAAGACGCTGGTCATCGTCTCGGCCGCCGTGGTGGCGATCACCCTGGCCCCTGCGCTCCGCGATCGGCTGCTGCGGGGCAGCGTGCCGCCCGAGTTCGGCAATCTGATCACGAAGGGGTTGGTCCGGATCTACCGGCCGTTCGTACATTTCGCGCTGGCGCGCCCGGCTTTGACCCTGCTCACGGCGGCGTTCGCGATCGTCTCCTGCTTGCCGATCGTGACCCGCCTGGGCGGCGAGTTTCTCCCGCGCGTCGACGAGGGCGATCTGCTCTTCATGCCGACCACGTTGCCCGGGGTGTCGCCCGGGGAGGCCGCCGTGCAGCTCCGCAGGGTGGACGAGACGCTGAGCCAGTTCCCGGAGGTCGCCGCCGTGCTCGGCAAGGTGGGGCGAGCTAACACCGCCACCGATCCGGCGCCGTTCTCGATGGCCGAGACGACCATCCGGCTTCGCCCCCGCGCCGAGTGGCCCAAGCTGCCGCGCACGCGCTGGTACTCGCGCTGGACGCCCGCGCCGCTCAAACGGGTCCTCGGGCTCGTCTGGCCAGAGGAGACGTCCGAGACGACCGCCGAGCTGATCGAGAAGCTCGATCAGGCGACCCGCCTCCCCGGATGGACCAGCGCCTGGACCGCGCCGGCGCGGGCGCGAATGGACATGATGTCCACGGGCGGCGTGCGCACGCCCGTGGGGATCCGAGTGGTCGCGGCCAACCCGGCCCGCCTGGATGCGGTCGGCACCGCGCTCCAGAAGTGGGCGGCCCGATTGCCCGGGACGCGGAGCGCCGTGTTCGAGTCGCTGGGGGGCGAGCCCTGGCTGAAGTTCGACGCCGATCCTGTCGCGCTGGCCCTCCACAAGGTGGATCCTGCGCTGGCTCGTTCCACGGCCGATCTCGTCATCAGTGGCGGCCAAGTCGGCGAGTTGTCCTGGGAGAACAAGCCCTTCCAGGAGCGGCAACCCATTCGTATCGCGCCGTTCCAAGCCACCCATGGCCACGGCGGCCAGGCCGTGCCGCGCGGCAAGCAGTCGTACCGGTTCCGCGTCACCCCCGACATGGGCATGAAGCGCGAAGACGCGGATCAGCTTCGAGAGGTAACGGTGCGCTCGGCGACCGGCCAGCCGGTCCCGCTGGGCCTGGTCGGGCACCCGTCGTACGTGACGACGCCCGCCGCGATCCGGACCGAGAACGGCGAGTTGGTCGCCTTCGTCTACGTCGACTTGAACCCAGGGACCGATGTGTCGAGCTACGTCGGAGGGGCGCAGCGCGAGCTCGGCCGGGCGCTCGGCGCCCAAGAAATCCGCCTCGAGCCCGAAGAGCGGATCGAATGGACGGGCCAGTACCAGCTCCTCGCCGCGGGCGAGCGCCGTCTCAAATGGATCGTCCCGTTCGTGGCGATCGCGATGCTCGGGCTCTTGTTCCTGCAGTTCCGGAGCCTGACCGAAGCGCTCATCGTGCTCGTCGCCGTTCCGTTCGCGCTGGTGGGGAGTTGTTGGACTCTGTTCCTGCTCCACTATCCCCTGTCGGCTCCGGTCTGGGTCGGGTTGCTCTCCGCCGTCGGTCTGGCGATGCAAACCGGCGTCGTGATGGTCGTGTACATCGACGAGGCTTTTCATCGCCGAGTACGAGAGGGACTCATCCAAAGTCGCAACGACATCGTCGCCGCGCACGCCGAAGGGACCGTGCAACGCTTGCGCCCCAAGATCATGACCATCACCACGATGGCGGCGGGTCTTCTGCCCCTGCTCTGGGCGGACGGTTCGGGCGCCGAGATCATGAAACGGGTGGCAGCGCCCATGCTAGGGGGGCTCGCGACCAGCGCGTTTCTCACGCTCGAGGTCCTCCCCGTTCTGTACACAATCTGGCGCGGTCGTCAGCTTCGCCGTTCACAACGAACTGGCGTGCCGCTCGAGACGATCGTCGGCGCCGTACCCGCCTGGGCCCGAAGGTAACGCAGCACCTGGCATCCATCGCCTGAGCCACTGCGGCTAACGGCTAGGAGAAGGTCGCGTGCCCAACGCACGGAACTAGTTGTTCCGGGCTCCCTGGGCGATCCACCTTTCGATCAACGCGAATTCAGCGGGGGCAATCACGCCCAACCCGTCGCTGCCAAAAGGCATTGGACGCCCGCATCGAGAATCGTCAGGCCGGGTCTTTCTCCAGAGCATGCTCGCCATCGGATCGCACGGAACCACGCGAACGCTGTCGGGCACCTGGCTCATGCACACTGCCGAGGTGGGATGATTTACCAGGTTCGCATAAGAATTGCCGCGCGTGAGGTCCAAGGTTCCCCGGAACAGGTCAGGATTGTGACAGTTGGTGCAGCGATTGTCGAAGATGGGCTGGATCTGCCTGCAAAAGCTGACGCAGCGGTCGTTGTTACCATGGTCGCAATCGCTGTTCTCCTCGCAGACATTGTTTACTTGTTCGGTAGTTCCATTGTCGCTGCAAACGTTTTCTTCGCCCGATCCAACGATATCATTGTTTGCTGCAGCCTTGGAGCTGGATCTTCCCAGTACCAGGATGGCGACGGCGACGCTCAGCAGAGTTATTAGAAGTTTTCGGTACCCTGACATTGATGCCCCTCCCTTTTGGATGATGGTTGCTGAGAACTGCAGTTTGAGAACAATGAAGTCAATGCGACGCCATCCTGAAAAGTCAAGAGGAGGATCCGGCGTCTACGCAAGTTTGAGCCGACCGGAAAATATTTCGCGCTCGAATGCAACGAAAGGCATCGGCCGGTGTCCGCCGCATTCCACCACTCGATTGCCTCCCATAGGACAGCGCCGGAGGCGCTAGGACCACAGGCGATTGACGTGCGCCATGACGGTGCCCAAATATCCAACGCCGTTAAGGGGGAAAAATGACTCGACGAAATGACAGCGGAGAGAGCGGACGCAGGAGCTTCCTGCGAATGATCGGGCTCAGCACGGCCGCCCTGGGTACCTCTTCCCTGATCGCGGCTTGCGCCTCCGGCGGGTTAGAGGCCAGGTCGAGCGGTTCGCCGATTCCCGCCCCGGTGGGGGGCAGCGACGAACCATATCCGATCCCATGGCTTGATAAGAACGGCAGCCACAACCAGGCCGGTCCGAACCTCGAGCCGTCACACATCTTCCACTTCAAGGGTCGGATTGCGCGGTGCGCGGACTTCGTTGGCAGCGGGCTCGACGGCTCCGGTGAGCGACTCGCGTTCGGGCTGCCGACCACAGACAATTCCTTTATGGATGGCGAGTGCTGGACATCTCAGCGTCAGGTGCGGACAGGGGCCTGGGCGCATCTTTGAATGACACTCTTCCGGGGCCGGGCGGCTCCCGAGAACCAGGTGCACGACTTTCACCCGGCAATCACTCGCAGCGGGCTCTACTGGGTCGTCGACGTCGCTCGACCCGGGCTCACGGTAGCTCCCGACGCACGCTCCGCAACACTGCGGCTCACTCAGATCGACGTGATCGACCAGCCCCGCTGGCCGAAGCCCGACGCAGACGCGCGACCCGCTCGGTTGGACATCACTATCCAATGGACCGCGACCGACGAACCGGTCGCGATCGACGATCCGGCGAAGCAGTTTCGGTTCCAGGGCTGGAAGGCGAAGAGCCAGCTCGAGGCGCGGGTGGAAGTACCGTCGATCGGGTTCACTTGGAAATCGGATCCGATTGAGACCTCTCACGCGAACTTCGCGATAATCGGGGAAGAGGCTAACGGAAAGTACTACTCGTCGTGATGCCATTAGGCCAGGCCTGGCGAATGGTCGAGTTGCCGGATCGCGGGATCCTCGGCGATCACCCGCGCAGTCGCGGTGCTCCCGACGGCGAGTCGTGGGTTGGCGGCGAGGTCATCCTCGGACCTGTATCTAAAACTGCAGGCCAACGATGGCTCGGCCATAATAGGCTTCGGACTGATTCGTGAGACCGCGGCCGCCCGCCAGGGTTACCCAGAGCCCGCGCATCACGCCGCGGATGCTGGTCGCCCATGAGACGGCGGGTCCCACCCAGACAAAAACCTTCGTGTCTTCGTCCTCCGGCTTCTCCGCTTTGCCGAAGACCTCCACGCCGAGCTTCAATGTAGGCCCAAAGATCTCCCGGCTAATTCCCAGGTCGTACTCGATCTCCGGAGTGTATTTAGCTCCGATCGCGCGCTCGACCTCGAACGCCAGATTCGTGGAGACGTTCCACGGACCGACGTCTTTGCCGAGAATGAGCTTCACCTCCGCTTTCTGCTGAGCGTCGCCGCGAAACAACCGCTGATATTCGAAGTAGAGGACGGGATCGACGAACCATTCTCCTGCGGGCGCCAGCCGAAAGCGCGATTCGACCTTGAAACCTGCATAGCCCGTTTCGCCTGGATCCGGCACCACGTCGAGCAGGTTATAGAGGGCGATGTCCCAGCGGGAAGTAATCCCATATTCCAGCTCGAGCATTCCCCGGTAGCCCTTCGAGGCCGGGCCGTTGAGAAGCTCCCCGTCGCCGGCATAGGTGTGCCATATCTCGATGTCGAATTCCCCCTTTGGAGCCGTCACCGCCTCGTACGTCTCTCCGTACGCACGGCGATCCGCCCGCGCCGCCTGGGGCAATACGCCTACGCACACCAGAATCCACGACAGACTTGTGCTGATTCTCATGATTCGTCTTCTCCCTCGGGGTCCGCGGTCCCGAAATTGAAAGCCCAGAAGCAAGGAGCTCTCCTCCTTGCATCCGGGCTCTGGGCTATGGAACCGCTGGCCTCTGGGCTTGGTTGATTTGACGAACGGCCGCGGGGCCGCCCGGACTGCAGCTTCTAAGTCCCCTTCCCCGCTGATTGCGAATCACCCACCAGCGACAGCGCAATTGTTCTTTTGCATCGCCGGCACTTCACTTCCACGATTCCGCCAACGAGTCGAGCCAGCAAATTGCCGCAACAGCACCTCATCTCCGAGCTCGAGCCCGCGTTCGACGCGCAGTGATCGGCTTCCTCGTCGCGAGCGGGGGAGCCGAGGTAAACACCCTCACGACGCACCCCTCACCTCCCCACTGCGAATATGCGACTCGATCTCAATAGTAGCGGGCCGCCGTTTTGAGCCACGCATCGATTCCCCCTCCCGCTTGCAGTCACTGCAAACACCGATGAGCTCGTGGTAGTGCTCGATCAATTCAAAGCCGTGTTTCGCGGCGAGCTCTCGTTGAAGTATTTCGAAGGCTTCAAACTGAAACTCCACGACTTTTTCGCACACCTGGCAGATCAGGTGGTCATGATGCTCGTGATCGAAAACGGTCTCATAGCGATGCTGCTTTCCAGAGAGAACCGTGGGCTGCACCAAACCTGCCTCGATCAGAAGGGGGACCGCTCGATAGACGGTCGCGCGCGACGCGGATATTCCTTCTTTGCGGCTGGCACGAATCAGGCCGTCTATTTCGAAATGACCTTGGCAGGCGATGACCGCCCTCACGATCGCCCGGCGCTCGGAGGTCAGACGCAGGGACCGGTGATGAAGCACCTTTCCAAATCGTTCCAAGGCTCGATCCAAGGTGGAAGCGGCCTGCCGCTTATGGAGACTTCGTCTCATCTAGACGTCGCTCTTTAGCAGAACAAACGGCGGTGTCAATGAGATCCGTCCGCGAGGAGCGCACCCAGCGCTCGAGGCAGACGCCGCCGGCATCGGGTACGAGCAGCGAGGGATCTGATGCGGCGAAAACGTGCGCCTGGTTCGACGAAGCGGCCAGCCATCCAGGCGTCCATCCCACGTTGTCACCATTCTCTCTGGGCGATCTCTAAACGTTCTTGCGAAGAGCATTCGCCTATATAGGAGAGGAAGATGAAAGAGCAGCGGCCGCGGTTCGGGAAGCATTTCGGCATTCACTTGACGGCAACATGCCTACTTTCGGCGCTCGCGCTCGGCAATGAGCGGGAACCTGCGTCCGACGATTCGTCGGCTCCGCACGAGGTCACCGTGCGGCAGAACGCCAATCGGATGGTTCGGGAGGGCAAACAAACATTCCGATTTGACACATTTGGAGACGAGGCGTTCTGGGGCGACACGCTGAGGCTGCATCAGGCGATCGAAGGCGAGCGATTCGGAGGCGTCGGTCCTGGGGTATCTCCGCGCACCGCGCTTGCGGTGGGCCTCAAGGTGGATGTCGACGCGTTGCCGAGCGACTTGATTCGCCAGCTCCGCCGGGGAGAAGTGGATCTCGATGATGTCGCGGTGACGCTGGCACTGCTGAGGCTGAATGCGGTGATCGGAGTGACCGGAACCTCCAACCCCGACGGCTCGCTTCGCTCGGTCGGGATCCAGTGCGCACTCTGCCATACCGCCGTCGACAATTCCTTCGCCCCGGGGATCGGCAAGCGCCTCGATGGCTGGGCGAACCGCGATTTGAACGTCGGCGCCATCATCGCCCTCGCGCCCGATCTCTCGTCCCTCGCATCCGCCCTGGGGGTGGACGAAGATACGGTGCGGTTGGTCCTCCGCAGCTGG
>Ga0070699_100005743_pt1 | contig 10859 bp, 12 predicted proteins | sample KBSK1503metaG_FD_65473 | JGI IMG/M metagenome (GOLD analysis project Ga0070699, IMG submission 65473) | Corn, switchgrass and miscanthus rhizosphere microbial communities from Kellogg Biological Station, Michigan, USA - KBS K1-50-3 metaG | ecosystem: Host-associated > Plants > Roots >...
CCGTCGGCCGCGGCCGCCGCCCGGAAAGCCTCCAGGATCCCGCGCTCCCAGTCGATGAGGGTGCCATAGCAGTCGAAGGTCACGACGTCAAAGGGTCGCTCCATGGCTGTCCGCTCCTGTATTATCGCGACGGAGGAACCATGGCTCAAGGCGAGGCGCCCATCAAGCGGGCCGTCCGTTGGATCGACGACAGGCTGCGCGACGATCCCGGCGCGAACCGGGTGCGGCTCATCGAAGAGGCCAGCAAGCAGTTCGATCTCACGCCGCTCGACGAGGAGTTCCTGGTCCGTCATCTCGCCACCCGGCCCAAGCCCGCATGACCGAGCCCCAGGCGGCGAAGGTGCGGGCGCAGTTCGGCGCCGCCGCGGAGGCCTACGTGACCTGCGCGGGCTTCGCCGCCGGCGATGACCTGGCGCAGCTCGTCGCCTGGGGCCGGACGGCAGAGCCCGACCGAGTGCTCGACGTCGCGACCGGCGGTGGCCATACCGCGCTCGCCTTCTCGAGCCTGGCGCGCTCGGTGACCGCGCTGGACCTCACGGAACCGATGCTGGGGGCGGCGGCCCGCCACGTCCGCGGATCGGGTGCCGCCAACGTGGACTTCCTGGCTGCCGAGGCGGAGCGGCTGCCCTTCCGCGCCGGCGTGTTCGACGTCGTCACCTGCCGCATCGCGCCGCATCACTTCGCCGACGTGCCGGCCGCGGTGGGGCAAGCGGCCCGGGTCCTGCGACCGCGCGGGCTCCTCCTGCTCGAGGACATCCTCGGTCACGACGATCCGGCGGCCGCCTCCTTCATCACCGAGGTCGAGCGGCAACGCGACCCTTCTCACGTCCGCGCCTATCGGGGGAGTGAGTGGACCGCCTACCTGGCGGCGGCGGGGCTCACCGTCACCGACCGGGCGACCATGCGCCGGGTGCGGGTCTGGGACCAGTGGACGGGCATGATGCGCATGGCGCCCGCCGACAAGTCGAGGCTCGAGCGCTTCGTGCTCGACACGGCTCCGGCCGTCCGCGCACCCTTCGACTTCAAAATCTCGGGCGATCGCATCGAGTCCTTCAGCGACGGCCTGATCTTGCTCCGCGCCCGCAAGGGCTGAGGGGATCCGGGCCGCCGAACCGCCTTGGTACCGTGGGCGGCTGTGCTGAACATGCGATCCGCCTCTTCCCTCGCGCTGCTCGGCATCCTCATCGTCGGCGTCATCGCTCACGCGTCAGCGACGGCGGCGAATGCGGAGAACGTGGACTGGCCCGCCTGGTGGCCGCGGATCCTCGGAGCGCAACTGACGGTCATCGACCAGGGAGTGCTGCCCTTCCATAGCCCGTACCAGGGGCCGAACAGCTTCAAGGCGAACGGCGACGACGAGATCTCACACACGTACGGCCTCTACTTCGGCTCGAGGGTCTTCCCGACCACCGAGGTGTACGCGGACGTCGAGATGGGCCGTGGCACGGGAATCAGCAACGCGACCGGGGTCGGGGGCTTCACGAACGGTGACGTGATCAGGATCGGAACGGTCAATCTCGGTGAGGATCCGTACCTCGCCCGCGCCTTCCTGCGCCAGATCATTCCGCTCGGGCCGGAGACGGTCGACCTCGAGCGCCAGATGGACCAGCTCCCGGGCCGGGAGCCGGCGCGTCGGGTCGAAATCAAGCTCGGCAAGCTTGCCTTGCCCGATGATTTCGATCTCAATCGCTACGCCAACAGCACCCGCACCCAGTTCCTGAACTGGTCCTTCTTCAACAACACGGCATGGGATTTCGCGGCCGATACCCGCGGCTACTCCAACGGAGTCACGGTCGCCTGGCTAAACCCGGGATGGGCGCTCCGCTTCGCCGTCTATCAGGTCGTCACCTTCGCCAACGGCAACGTGTTCGACGACGACCTGCTCCGCGCCCAGGGCAACAACGTCGAGCTGACGCTCGGCCCCTTCACGACGGGTACGGTCGTCCGCCTGCTCGGCTACGCCAACCAGGGGCGGATGGGAGACTACCGGGAGGCGATCGCGCGGGCGCGGGCGGTGGGTCAGGCGCCGTCGATCGCCGCCGACGAGCGACCAGGCCGGCTCAAGTACGGCTTCGGCTTGAACCTGGAGCAACCGATCACCGACGATGGCGAGACGGGCGCTTTCGCCAGACTCGGCTGGAACGACGGCAACAGCGAGGATTTCATGTTCAGCGAGGTCGATCACCTCTTCAGCGGGGGGGTCCAGGTCAGCGGGTCTCATTGGGGCCGACCGAGCGATCGCATTGGTCTCGCCTACGCCGCGGAGGGGCTCTCGACTCCGCACCGGCGGTATCTCGCCGCCGGCGGCAGCGGGTTCATGCTCGGCGACGGGCGACTCAATTACGACTTCGAGCGAGTCTTCGAGATGTACTACCGCTGGCAGGTTCTCTCCCGCGTCCAGGTGAGCCCGGATTTCCAGTACATCGAAAATCCGGGATACAACCGCGACCGGGGACCGGCGTTCGTCTTCGCCCTCCGCCTCCACGTGGCCTATTAGCCAGTCAGCAACACGAGAGAGACGAGGTCTATCGGGTAATCTGTGCTACTCTCGCCGGCGACCCGGGAGCGAATCGATAGGACTCAGGAGTCGCTCGCGGGAGAGTCTCACCAGCTCTTCTGACGCGGCGCACATAGCGCGCATCAAGGGGAGGAACCGAGATGCATCTCGCCGCCTCACAACTTCCGAACCTCGATGAGATAGCACGCCACCGCGCGTGGTTTCTAACGCTTGGGATCGTCCTGATCACGCTTGGCGTTGTCGCCGTCGCGTACGCCGTAGTGGCAACGATCGCGTCCGTCCTCCTCTTTGGATGGCTTCTCTTGCTGGTCGGTGTCGCCGAGACGGTTCATGGGTTCCGGACGCACCGGTGGGGAGGATTCTTCTTGCATCTCCTCGTCGGTCTTCTGGATATCGCTCTTGGTCTGCTGTTCCTCCTGAATCCACTGGCCGGCGCCCTGACCCTCACCCTCCTCATCGGCGCCTTTTTCATCGTTGAAGGACTGTTCCGGCTCATCGGCGCCCTCACCGTGAGGTTCCCCAACTGGGGCTGGGCAGTCGCGGGCGGGATCATCACGACGGTACTCGGCCTGTTGCTGGTGCTGCAGTGGCCGGTATCAGGGCTGTGGTTCATCGGGTTCGCAGCAGGAATCGATATGATCTTTCGTGGCTGGGGGTGGGTCATGCTCACGCTGGCGGTGCGGTCGCCGGCCAGGCCAGCCGCACAACCGCGGACGGCCTGATCGGTACCCATCGCTCAAGCGTCGAAGCGATAACCTCCGGCCGAATCGCTTACATCGTGGCTGGCCCGGCAGCCTTGCCCTCGGCGGCGGCGGCAGCAGCCTGCCCTCAGAGAATCTGGCGCACACAGTAGCATCACTCCGACCGCAACGTGACCACGGTGGCGCCCCAGCCGCCCCGCTCGGGGGGGGCGTCGGCGAACCCCACGACGAGGGGATGCCGGGCGAGCAGCGAGCGGACCATGACCCGCTGAGTCCCGGTGCCGCGGCCGTGAATCAGGCGCACTTCGCGGAAGCCCGCCCGCTGCGCCTCGCGCAGGTACTCGTCGACGACGGAGCCGACGTCCTTCGGCGCGAACGCGTGGAGGTCCAACGCGTCCTCGATGGGGAGGCGGACGGGCTCGGAAGGTTCCACGGCGCGCCCCCTCCGGAGCTTTAGAGGGTCGGCCCCGCCGTCAGGTGCGTCTGCCAGTGCTGGAAGGTCGAGAGATCCTCCCCCGAGAGCTTGCACTGTCAGAAGGTCGCCGCGCGCTCGAAGAACGCGACGTCCACGACCGGCACCCTCTCGACGCGGGCGGTCTCCGCCACCCGCTGCGTCACCATCTGGCGCACGAACGGGATCGGGATCCGGCCGAGCCGGTGGATCACCTCATCGGTGCACCGGACCGCGGTGCCCGGCAGCACCGGCCCCTCCGGGACCCCGGGCGTGGGCGCGTGCTCGCACGTCTCGGGCACGAGTTGCTGGAGCCGGAGCGAGACGTACTCGGTCACCCACGACTGGATGCTGTTCTTGGCGGCGCTGAGATCGACCGCCGACCGCTGCAGCAGCGCCTCCAGACAGCCCAGGCGCTCCTCGAGTCCGAGAAGCCGCTGCTCCATCGACTGTTCCATCTTGGTCCCCCCGGGGAACGGTCCGCCGCCGTCAGCCAGCGCTCGTCGCCTCCAGAGGCGCCGACGGAGCGCCCACCGGCGGCCGGCGCGTGTGCCAGTCGGTCGCCCGCTGGTAGGCGTCGGCGACGCGGAGGACGGTGGCCTCGTCGAACGCCCGGCCGACGACCTGCATCCCGATCGGGAGCCCGGCCGTCGTGAAGCCGCACGGTATCGAGCAGGCGGGATGACCGGACAGGTTGAAGTGCCGCGTGAAGCGCGTGAGCGCCGAGCGGACGTCGATGTTCTCGTGCTCGATCGTCACCTCGGCCTGACCGACCACGGTGGCGACGATCGGTGTGGTCGGCGCGATGAGGACGTCGAACCGCTCGAGCGTCCGATCCACCTCGTCCCGGATCAGCTGGCGCGCGCGCTGGCCGCGCAGGTACTGCGCTCCACTCACGAAGGCGCCGGCCTTGAGCCGGTCGCGGACGTCAGCCTGGTAGTCGCCGGGGCGCTGCTTGAGCCACGCCTCGTGGTACGCGAGCGCCTCGGAGGCGACGACCGCGTACGACGCGCCCGCACCGTGCTCGGCATAGGACAGGCTCGCCTCGTCCACGAGCGCGCCCAGCGTCGCCAGCTCCCGGACGGCCTGTTCGACGGCTTGCCGCAACACCAGGCCCGCCGTCTCGAGGAAGAACGGCCGTAGCACGCCGACGCGCACCCCTTTGATGTCACCCGACAGGCCCGCCGCGTAGTCCGGCACCGGGAGCGTGCTCGTGGTCGGATCCTTCCGGTCGTGGCCGGCCATCGACGCGAGCATCAGGGCGCAGTCCACGGCCGAGCGCGCCATCGGACCGACGTGGTCGAGCGACCACGCAAGCGGGAGGACCCCGGCGCGGCTCACGCGGCCGTAAGTCGGCTTGATGCCCGTGACGCCGCAGAGCGAAGCCGGGATGCGGATCGAGCCGCCCGTGTCCGACCCGAGGGCGCCGGCGCAGAGTCCAGCCGCGACGGCCACTCCCGACCCCGAGGACGAGCCACCCGCGATCCGGTGGGAGCGCGCGTCCCACGGATTCCAGGCCGTGCCGTAGTGGGCGTTCAGCCCCTCGGGGCCGTACGCGAACTCGTGCATGTTGAGCTTGCCGAGGATGATCCCGCCCCCCGCGCGCAGGCGGGCGACGACGGTAGCGTCTTCGGCGGCCACGGCGCGGGCGAGGATCTTCGACCCCGCGGTCGTCGGCACGTCCTTCGTGTCGTAGAGATCCTTGAGGGCGATCGGCACCCCGTGGAGGGGTGGCAGCGGCTCTCCGGACAGGACACGCGCCTCCGCGGCGCGGGCGGCTTCCAGGGCGCGGTCCCGCGTTACCGTGATGAACGCGCGCAGCTTGCCGTCGAGGGCGTCGATCCGCTCGAGGTGCGCGGTGACCACCTCGACCGGGGAAACCTGCTTCGACGCGATCAGCCGCGCCAGGTCGGCCAGCGACTTCCAGACGAGGTCGTCCATGGCGCCGATCAGGCCATGCGGAAGAGGATGCAGGGTTCGACATTCCGGAGCGGCAGCGACTGGAGCTTGTTCACGAGCGCCAGCGAGCGCTCGACGAGCGGGGCGAGCGCCAGCAGCTCCTCTTCGGTCCAGTCGTAGCCGGCGAGCGCCGCCATCCGCTGCATGAGCCCGGGAGTCAGCCCCGCCATGCGCGCGAGCATATCACAGGCTTGTCGCCGCGCGGCCGGGGCGGCCCGCGTCGGGCGACGCCGGCTGCCGAGGGAGACCGGCAAGGCGCGAGGCTCGATGACAGGAGCGCGCCGGGGCGAGGCGCCCCGGCGCGAGGGAGCGAGCGGGAGCCGGGCTCACGCGGCCGGCTTGAGTCGACCCTCGACCGGCGGCACACTCGGCTCGACTCGATGACCCGGCTGCACGACCAGCTCGTAGCCCGGGGGCACGCGCTCGAGCACCGGCCGCCAGACCTCGTCCACGAGCCACTCCCAGCCCGACGGCGTCGACAGCTCCACGCGACCCGGACGCCAGGGGGCTCCGGGTCGGACGCGCACCGAGACCAGGGATTCGCCCTCGAGCCGCCGGTTGACGACGTCCTGCACCTCGGCCCGCACCCTGAGCCCACGCGCCTCCCTCCGGTCTCGCCACTCCCGCCAGGCGAGCGGCGCCGCTACCAGCGCCCCCACGAACGCGAGCGCACCCACTACCTCAACCATCTGCCTCATCTCCTCTCCGAGATTGAGACGAGCGCGCTGCATCACGAGATTCCGCGTGATACAGTCGGGGCTCATGGCGATCGCGTTGCGGATCCTCCCCGGCGACCGCACGCTCGACGTCGCGTCCGGCACCACGATCCTCAAGGCGGCCCACGCGGCCGGCGTCGACATCACGGCGACCTGCGGCGCCCGGGGGCGGTGCACCTCGTGTCGGGTGAAGTTCATCGAGGGAACGATCCCGCCGCCGACGATCATGGACGAGCTTCAGCTCGGTCCCGACCTCGTCCGCGAGGGCTACCGGCTCTCCTGCCAGTGCCCCGTGACGGAGCCGATCACCGTTCAGCTGGCGCCGCCCCTCGACGAGCGCGCCTTCCAGATCCTCGGCGCCGGGGCCGGCGTCGCCGGCCGGGTCCCGATCGAGTCGGGAGTCGTCAAGCAAGTGGTCAAGGTCGCGCTGCCGCGGGAGGAGCATCACCAGACTTCTGATCTCGAGCAGATGCTCGACACCATCGGGCGGGCGCCGGCCGACGTGCACCCCGAGCTGTTGAGGCAGCTGCCGGCCGTCCTGCGCGAGAGCGCGGGTGAGGTCACCGTGACCACCTTCGGCGCCACCGTGATCGGCGTCGAGCGGGGCGACACCGCGCTGATGAAGTTCGGGCTCGCCGTCGACATCGGGACCACGAGCGTCGTCACCACGCTGATCGAGCTCGAGTCCGGTGAGCAGCTCGCCTCGGTCTCGACCCTGAACCCGCAGGCCGTGTTCGGCGGCGACCTGATGTCGCGCATCGCCTTCGTCCAGTTCAATCCCGCCAACCTTCGGAAGCTCCAGACCCGGATCATCGGCCTCCTGAACCGCCACATCGAGCAGATCACGCACGACAGCGGCGTCCTCGCCAAATGGATCTACAAAGTCGTCGTGGTCGGCAATACGTGCATGCACCACGTCCTGCTCGGCATCGATCCCTCGTACGTGGGCCTCGCCCCTTACGCGCCGGTGATGCGGCATCCCCTCGTCCTCCCCGCGCGCGAGCTCTACCTGAAGGTGGCGCCCGAGGCCCGAGTGTGTCTGCTCCCGATCGTCGCCGGTTTCGTCGGCGCCGACGCCGTCGGCGTGGCGCTGGCGACGCGCATCTATGAGAGCGCGGAGCTGCGGGCCGCCGTGGACATCGGCACGAATGGCGAGGTGCTGCTCGGCTCGCGGGAACGGCTCTGGGCCTGCTCGGCGCCCGCCGGGCCCGCCCTCGAGGGCGCGCAGATCCGCCACGGCATGCGGGGGGCGGCGGGGGCGATCGATCGTGTCCGGGTCGACGCCGACGGTATCCACGTCGGAACGATCGGCGAGGCGGCGGCGCAGGGCATCTGCGGCTCGGGCCTGATCGACCTGATCGCGGGCCTGCTCGACGCCGGCGTCATCGACTGGACGGGGCTGATCGACCTCGACCGGCGCGACGCCCTGTCACCGGCGCTGCGCGACCGCGTCCGGAAGGTCGGCGAGGACCGGCAGGTGGTGGTGCTGCGGCCCGGGGAGGCCGGCGCGACGCACGAGATCGTCCTGACCCAGGACGACGTCCGCCAGGTCCAGCTCGCCAAGGGGGCGATCGCCTCGGGCATCGCGATGCTGCAGCACGTGGCCGGGATCGGGAGCGAGCACCTGACGGAGCTGATGCTGGCGGGCGGCTTCGGCAACTATATCTCGATCCAGAGCGCGCTGCGGATCGGCCTCGTCCCCGCCCTGCCCGCGCACCGGATCCGCTACGTCGGAAACGCCGCGTCCCTGGGCGCCCAGCTCTGCCTCGTCTCCGAGCCCGAGCGCGCGCGCGCCGAGCGGATCGCGCGCTCGATCGAGCACGTGTCACTGGCCGCGCACCCGGACTTCCAGGACATCTTCGTCGACTGCATGAACTTCCCCCGTGGCTAGGACCTTCGTGACCGACGAGCCGGGTCTGTCGAGCGACGTGGTCGGCCTCGAGGTCGCTCCTCGGACGCAGGCGATCGACGCCCGCTGGCTCATGGCCTACGCGGCCGCCCTCGGGGAAACCGATCCGCGCTACTTCGACACCCGCGGAGCAGGCGGCCCGGCCGCGCACCCGCTCTTCCCGGTCTCCTACGAATGGCCGCTCGCGCTCGACCTCTACCGGCGCATCGTCCCCGACGCTCTCCAGCGCCGGAGCGTGCACGCCGCCCACGACCTCACCATTCACCGTCCCCCGCGAGCCGGCGAGACACTCGTGACGAAAGGGCGCGTGGTCGCGCTGACGCGTCGCCCTCCGGGGGCGTTCCTGGTCGTGCGCTACGAGACCGTGGACGCCGACGCAAGGCCGGTCACGACGACCCTCTACGGCAGCATCTACCGCGACGTGACCGTGAGGGGGCCGGACCGGGAGGAGGTCCGATGGGCGGCTGACGCTATGCCACGGGGGAACCAACCCGTGCTGTCCACCGTGGTCGTCCCTGCGAACCTGGCCCACGTCTACACGGAGTGCGCACGCATCTGGAACCCCATCCACACCGACATCGCGGTGGCGGAGGCGGCGGGCCTCCCCGGCATCATCCTCCACGGAACGGCGACGCTCGCGCTCGCGGTGTCACGCCTGCTCGCCCTCGGCGGCGGCGACCCCGCGTGGGTCCGGCGCGTCGCCTGCCGCTTCACCGGGATGGTGCGCCTGCCGTCGGAGTTCACGGTCCGCGCGGGGCCCGCCGCCGGCGCGCCGATCACGCAGTTCGACGCCCTCGGTGGGGGCGGCCGCCCCGTGCTCTCCCGGGCCACCCTCCACCTGGAGCGGGCGTGACCAAGCCCGAGCGGATCCAGGCGGCGATCGACCGCGCGCCGGTGGACCGCGTCCCGTACGCGCTCTGGCGCCACTTCCCGGACGCGGACCGCTCTCCCCGTGCGCTCGCGGAGGCGACGCTCGCCTTCCATGCACGCTGGGGGTCGGACTTCATCAAGCTCACGCCGGCCGGCGGCTACGCGGTGCGGGAGTGGGGCTGCACTGAGAGCGCCGAGGTCCGTCCCGACGGCCACCGTCCGTGCGCCACCTGCGCCGTCCAGTCAGGAGCGGACTGGGCGAAGATCCGGCCTCTCGACCCCGCGGCAGCGGACGGATACGCCCCGCAGGTCGAGACCCTGATCCGGATGGGCGGCGACGGCCGCGCCGACTGCGCGATCCTCCCGACTTTCTTCAGCCCGCTCTCGGTGGCGCGCAAGCTCTCAGGGGACCGGCTCGCCACCGACCTCCGGGAGCATCCCGAGGCCGTCGAGGCCGCCCTCGAGGCCATCACCGAGACGCTGATCCGCTACGCGGCCCTCGTCCTCGATGAGGGCGCGGAGGGAATCTTCTACTCGATCCAGGCCGCAAGCCTCGCCGTCTGCACGGAGGCGGAGTTCGCCAGGTTTGGTGAGCCGTACGACCGCCGGGTGCTCGCGTCGGTCGAGGGCCGGTCCGAGCTGACGATCGTCCACTGTCACGGAGACCGACTCATGTGGAAGCGCCTGGCCGGGCTCCCCGGTCATGTGTGGAACTGGGACGACCGCGCGACGCCGCCATCGCTGCGCGACGGCAAGGCACTCGTCGCCGGCGCCGTGCTGGGCGGCCTCCACCAGTGGACGACGCTGCGCGACGGCACGCCCGAGCGGGCGGCCGCCGAGACCCGCGATGCGATCGCCCAGACGGGCGGGATCGGTCTGATCGTGGGCCCCGGCTGCGTCGTGCCGCCCGACACGCCGGACGCCAACCTCGCCGCCGTCGTCACCACCGTGGGCGGCCCCGCCGCGGCACGCTGAGCGCTCAGGCTACTTGGCCACGTTGAAGCGGAAGTGGCAGACCTCGCCATCCTGCACGACGTAGTCTTTGCCCTCCAGCCTCAGTTGCCCCGTCGCCCGGAGCTCGGCGAATGAGCCGTTGACGGCGACCAGGTCGGGGTAGCGCGCGACCTCGGCGCGGATGAACCCGCGGGCGATGTCCGAGTGGATGACGGCGGCCGCATCCTGGGCGCGCGTGCCGCGCGGGATGGGCCACGCGCGCACCTCGTCCTCTCCGGTGGTGAAGAAGGAGATCAGGCCGAGTAGCCCGAAGCAGTCGCGGAGGACGCGGTGGATGGCGGGCTCGCTGAGCCCGAGGTCCTGCAGAAAGGCCTTCTGCTCGGCCCCCGCCAGCTGGGCGACCTCGCCCTCGATGATCGCCGAGACCCAACCGAGCGCCGTCCCCGGCCGCTCGGCGATCGCCTCGAAGCCGAAGCCGGCGACGAGCGTGGCGCCACGGCCGATATCCTTCTCGGGGAGGTTCAGGCAGTGGAGGATCGGCTTCTGGGAGAGGAACGTGAAGCCGCGGATCGCCTTGGCGCTCTCCCCCGGGAGCGGGACACCGCGGATCGGCGTCTCCGCCTCGAGCCGCTGCCCGAGGCTTCTCAGGAGCTCCTGCTCCCGTACGTCGGCGTCGGTCCGGCGCTTCTTGATGGTGGCCTCGAGGCGCTGGAGCCGCCGCTCGATGACTTCGAGGTCGGCCAGCATCAGCTCCGTCTCGAGATCCTCGATGTCACGCCGC
>Ga0070699_100005745_pt1 | contig 10858 bp, 12 predicted proteins | sample KBSK1503metaG_FD_65473 | JGI IMG/M metagenome (GOLD analysis project Ga0070699, IMG submission 65473) | Corn, switchgrass and miscanthus rhizosphere microbial communities from Kellogg Biological Station, Michigan, USA - KBS K1-50-3 metaG | ecosystem: Host-associated > Plants > Roots >...
CGAGACGTGGAACTGCGCCTACAACCGGCTGATGATCCAGGGGCGCGACCGCACGTCCATCCACCTGACGCTCGGCAAGCACCTCTGGGAGTTCCAGCGCATCGCGGAGTCGCTCGGCCGGCCGCTGCCGGTGGCCTTCGCCATCGGGGTGCACCCCGCCATCGCGCTCGGCTCGCTCGCCATCGGCTCCATCGACGAGGACGAGCGCGCGATCATGGGCGCGCTCCTGCGCGAGCCGCTCGAGCTGGTCAAGTGCGAGACCTCCGACGTGCTCGCCCCCGCGCACGCCGAGATGATCATCGAGGCCCTAATCCAGCCCGGCGCGCGCACCCCGGAGGGGCCGTTCGGCGAGTTCACCGGCTACAGCCTGGGCGAGCGGCAGCGCGAGGTGGTGCAGGTCGAGGCGATCACCCACCGGCGGGGCGCCTACTTCCAGGACATCACGGTGGCGCACCTCGACCACATGCTGCTCTCGACCATCCCGATGGAGGCCAACCTCTACCGGGCGGTCCGGGCCATGGTGCCGTCGGTGAAGGCGGTGCGGGTTCCCGCGCCGTTCACCTGCTACGTCTCGCTCGAGCAGCGCCTCATCGGCCAGGCCAAGAACGCGATCCTGTCCGTGCTCGGCGCCGACCTCTACATGAAGCGCGTGGTCGTCGTCGATCAGGACGTGAACATCTTCGACGACCGCCAGGTGACCTGGGCGATCGCCACCCGCTGCCAGCCCGACCGCGACATCACGATCGTCACCCACGCGCGCGGCTCCGACCTCGATCCCTCCACCAAGGAAGACGGCTACTCCGCCAAGTGGGGCGTGGACGCGACGGCCAAGCCGTCGCTGGCCGGCTACACCCCGCGGCACCGGGTGCCGCCCGAGGTGTGGAAGCGCCTCGACCTGAAGGACTACACGGAGTAAGACGGCCGAGGAGTCGCCCCGGGCTGGCCCCGCTCGTGACCACCGGTCGGACGCCCAACCTCGCCGCGCTCCTCGCGGACGCCGCGCGCCCGCGCCCCGATCACCCTGCCGTGATCTGGGACGATGGCGACCTCTCCTGGCGCGAGCTCGAGGCGCGCGCGGCCGGTGCGGCCCGCCGCCTCGCGCGCCAGGGCGTGGGCGCGGGCGACGTGGTGGCGCTGCTCCTGCCCAACACGTGGGGCCTCGCCGCCACGCTCTGGGGCGGCCTCGCGCTCGGCGCCACGGTGGCGCCGCTCAACCCCCTGCTCGCCGCCGACGAGCGCGAGCGGATCCTCGGTCACCTGGGCCCGAAGGCGGTGATCGACACCGCGCCCGCCGAGGAGACCGCGGAGACGATGCCGATCGCGGCCGCGACGGCGCCCGGCGTCGTCCTCTACACGTCGGGCAGCACCGGGCAACCCAAGGGCGCGGTGCTCTCCCACGCCGCGCTCGCGGTGGCCAACGCGTCCTGGGCCGGACCGGTGATGGGCCTCACCGCGGCCGATCGCGTGCTGGCCGCGCTGCCCCTCGCGCACTCGTTCGGCCTCAACGGCGCGCTGCTGGCTCCGCTGCTCGCCGGGGTCACGGTGGTGCTGCAGGAGCGCTTCGCTCCCGAGGAGACGCTGCGCGCGATCGCCCGGCACCGTGTGACCGTGTTCCCGGGCGTCGCCACCATGTTCGCGCGCATTCTCGAGTCGCCCGCACTCGACGCGGCGGATCTGTCGAACCTGCGCCTCGCCGTCTCGGGCGCCGCCCCGTGCCCGTGGACGCTGGCCAGCGCATGGCAGCGCCGCACCGGGGTGCGCATCGTGCGCGGCTACGGGATGACCGAGCTGTTCCGCCCCATCTCCTATCTCGCCGCGGAGGCGACCGACCGGCCCGACTCGATCGGCCGCGCGGTGCCCGGCGTCGAGCTGCGCGTGGTGGAGGACGAGCTGTGGATCCGCTCGCCCGCCGCGATGGACGGCTACCTGCGCGCGCCGGCGGAGACCGCGGCGGTGCTGACCCTCGACGGCTGGTTCCGGACCGGCGATCTGGCCACCATCTCCGACGACGGCTACGTCAGCATCGTGGGGCGCAAGCGCGAGCTGATCCTGCGCGGCGGCTACTCGGTGGTGCCGGGCGAGGTAGAGGCGGCGCTGCTCGGTCACCCGGCGGTGGCGGAGGCCGCGGTGATCGGCGTGGCGCACCCCGAGCTGGGCGAGGAGGTGGCCGCGTTCGTGACCCTGCGGCCGGGGGCCCGCGCGGAGGCGCCGGAGCTGATCGCGTTCTGCCGCGAGCGGCTGGCCGGCTACAAGTATCCGCGGCGCGTGACGGTGGTGGAAGAGATGCCGCGCAGCGCGACCGGCAAGATCCTGAAAGCGAAGCTGCGGTAGGGAGGCGAGCGGCGTGGAGGTGCTCCCCCCACGCCGCCCCTATGTGAACGCGCGACGCTCGCCGCGCGGCTGGTTGGCGCTACTTCTTGGGCTGCTCGGGCGTCTTGGTGTCGGGGGCCTTGGTATCGGGAGCCTTCGCCGCGTCGCCCTCACCCTTCTTGGCCGCGTGCTTCTTCTTGGCGGTGTGCTTGGCCGCCCCCTTGCCGTCCTTTTTGTCCATCTTGTCCATCTGGGTGTCGCCCTTCGACGGAGCCGCCGGCGCGGGCGCCGTGCTCGGAGCCGGAGTGGTCGGGGTCTGCGCGAGCGCGGGACCGGCGACCCCGAGGGCAAACACCGTCGCGGCCACGAGGGACATCACGTGATTCGTCTTCATGGAGAACTCCTCTCTCTTCATTGAGTATTGGTTTGTGAGTTATTGGAACAGGTTCGTGAAGAAGCTCTTCACGCTGTGGCCGAACGATACGGCCCCTTCCTTGGTTCTGGTCCAGGCCGACTTCGCCTCGGGCTCCGCGGCCCGGCCCGCCTCCTTGATCCGATCTCCCGCGGTCTCGGCGCCGCCGACCACCGTCTTGCCGATACCCTTCGCGGTATCCTCGACGCCGCGCCCGATCTGCTTGGCGCCGCTCTCGACCTGCGCGGCACCTTCCCGCGCCTTGGTGTCGTCCGCCGCGCCGGCCGGCGCGGCCGCCGCGATCAACGCCAGCAATGCGACGAATCCGCTGAGCCGGCTCTTCACCGCCCTCTGCATCTCCGTCCTCCTTGTCTCGAGGGTGTAACTTTGTGATCCACGAGAAAGTTCACCGGCAACCCACATGCCAGCGAAGATCGGGAGCGGGCGAGGCAAATCGACCGTCTGTGCCTCGATTGGCGAGGCGCCGTGACGAGCCCTTGGGAGGAATTACACGGCAGCGTGTAAGGATTACCAGGAGAAGACGTGCGTGGGCGTCAGCTCGACGATGACCGAATCGGTCTCGCCGAGCGCGGCCTCGCGCGCGTACTGCGGATACTTTGCGTAGAGGCGGCGGCGCAGGCCACGGAAGCGCGGGCCGCGCTCGATCACGCGCGCGCGGCCCTGCACCATCACCCCGGTGATGTGCGACCAGTCGTCCGAGTAGAGATCGACGGTGAGCGCCAGCCGCGGGTTCGCGCGCACGTTGAGGACCTTGCGGCCCTTGCGGCCCGAGCCGAAGTAGATCTTCCCGCCCGCCATCACGTGGCAGACCGGCACCAGATGCGGCATCCCGTCGCCGACGGTGGCGACGCGCGCCACCCGCTCCCGTTCGAGCATCTTGGCCTGCGCCTTCGTCAGTCGCATGGTCGCCTCCTGTGAGGATCGAGTGTACTGCACGGGCGCATTGACCCCCGGTGAACGCTTGATGTAGATTCCACCGCATGAAAAGCAAGGCATCGACCAAGAAGTCCAAGACGTCGTCCGCTCGAGCCAAGGCCAAGCCCCAGCCGAAGCCGGCGGCCCGGAAGGCGGCGGCCAAGGCCCCCGCGGCCCGGGCCACCGTCGCCGCGGCCCCCAAGGCCCAGGCCTACACCCCGAAGCCGATCGAGGGGATCGGCTGGGCGCCCTTCCGCTACAGCCGGTAGCTCCTCCCACGCGCGCCCGGAGTCCCGGGCGCGCTCGGGTCGGGGGCGTGGCCGTGCTGGGCGCCCTCCTCATGCTGCCCCTGGCCGCCGGGTGCGCGGCGCTGGAGCGGCTTGGCCAGAACTGGTGGGAGCTTCGACGGGACTCGTCCGGCCAGGCCCCGGATCCCGCCTCCACCCCGGACCCGGTCATCCAGGTCTACGCGGCCCGCACGGTCGGCTGGCGCGGAGTGGTGGCCGTTCACACCTGGCTGACCCTCAAGCCGGCCGGGGCGCCCGCCTATACCCGATACGAGGTGATGGGCTGGGGGGTCGGCAACGGGGCGCCCGCCATCCGGGTGAACCGCAGTGGGCCCGACAACTACTGGTTCGGGAGCCGGCCCGAGCTGCTCGTCGACCGGCGGGGGGAGGGTGTCGACGCGCTGATCACCCGCGTCCAGGCGGCGGTCGAGAACTATCCCTACCCGGCCAGCTACCGGACCTGGCCGGGGCCCAACAGCAACACGTTCACCGCCTACCTGGGGCGAGCCGTCCCGGAGCTACGCCTGGATCTACCCGCCACCGCCATCGGTAAGGACTTCATCCCGGGCGGGCGGCCAGCGGCCATGGCCCCATCGGGCACCGGCGTGCAGCTCTCCCTCTTCGGCCTGCTGGGCGTGCTGGCCAGCGTGGAAGAGGGGCTCGAGCTGAACGTGCTGAGCCTGACCTTCGGGGTGGACCTGAAGCGGCCGGCGCTCAAGCTGCCGGTGGTGGGCCGCCTGGGCTTCAGCCAGCGGCCGCCACCCCCGGTGCTAGACGAGCCCTAAGGCCTAATGCTTTGGCCCGGGGCACTGGCCGAAGTTAGTGCCCGCCTTCTCATCGTATACGCCACTACACCAATGCTCGGCGGTCGCCATGGAAATCTGAAACATCGACGCCATAAGAGTCAGGACGAGGACAAGAATGAACTGCCTCATATTTGATCTCCTCCTCTTGTCAAGACCACCTCTCTGCACCGCGCGGCCATCAACGCCCCAAGAGTATTGCACGCTGCGGTACTAGTCGTCCCGTCAAAATGTCCCGCGCAAGCTCCCTACCTGGCGGTCGCTGGCCGACGCGTCTTCAGCCAGCGGCCGCCACCCCCGGCCCCCGAGTGATCGTCTCCCAGCCCGCCTCGGCCAGCGGCCGCGCCCGCTCGCCGCGGGCGCGGGCATTGACGTCGTTGGCGGTGCCCGCGATCACCCGCCCCATGATGCCCTGGGCGATGGCGGCCAGCCGGAACATCGCGAAGGCCAGGTAGAACTCCCAGTCCGGGATGCCCGAGCGGTCGGTACGCCGGCAATAGGCGGCGACATACTCGGCCTCGGAGGGCAGGCCCATCTCGGCGAGCGGCGCGCCCAGCACCCCGCCGAGCGTGCTGGGTCCGAGACGGTACGGCATGCAGTTGTAGGCCAGGTCCGCGAGTGGACTCCCGAGAGTGGAGAGCTCCCAGTCGAGCACCGCCACCACCCGGGGCTCGGTCGGATGCAGGATCAGGTTGCCGGGCCGGAAGTCGCCGTGGACGACGGTGGGCCGCTCGTCGGCGGGCACGTGCGCGGGCAGCCAGGCGATGAGCTGCTCCATGGCCTCGATGCGCTCGGTCTCGGAGGCGCGGTACTGCGTGATCCAGCGGTGGATCTGCCGCGCGAAGTACGAGCCCGGCCGGCCGTAGTCGGCGAGCCCGGTCGCCTCGAGGTCCACCCGGTGCAGCGTCGCGAGCACCTCGTTCATCGAGTCGTAGATGGTGGCGCGGTCCGACGAGCTCATCCCGGGCAGGAGCGGGTCCGCGACCACGCGCCCGCGCACCCACTCCATGATGAAGAACGCGGTGCCGATCACCGCGTCGTCCTCGCAGAGTGCGTAGGTGCGCGGCACCGGCACCCGGGTCGACGCGAGCGCGGTGATGATCCGGTACTCGCGGTCGACCGCGTGCGCGGACGGCAGGAGCTTGCCGGGCGGCTTGCGGCGCAGCACGTACTCGCCCCCGGGCGACGAGAGCCGGTAGGTCGGGTTCGACTGGCCGCCCTGGAACTGGGTCACCGTGACCGGGCCCTTGAAACCCTCGACGTGGCCGGCCATGTAGCGCTCGAGCGCGGCCACGTCGAAGCGGTGGGTCTCGCGCACCGGGATGGTGTCGTCGGTGGAGCTCACCTCGGCGGTCTCGCGCGGGGCGGAGGGCGTGCTCATGGCGGCGGGTTCAGATTATGCGGCGCGGCCCCGGCGGGGGCAACCGCAAGTTTGCCTCCGCGGCGGGAACTTCAGTACTCGATCACGTGATCCGCCCGCAGTAGAAGAGACGGCGGGATCTTGAGGCCGAGCGCCCGGGCGGTCTTGAGGTTGATGACGAACTCGAACGCGGTGGGCTCCTCGACGGGGAGGTCGGCGGGCCGCGCCCCCTTGAAAATCTTGTGCGCGAGGCCGGCGGCGCGCCGGTACATCTCGGGGTAGTTCACTCCGTATGCGACCAGCCCGCGGGCAAACTCGGTGGATGCGTAGATCGCCGGGAGCCGATACCTCGCCGCGAGGTCGACGATGACTCCCTGGTTCGCCTGGGTCAGGGTGTCGAGGCCGACAACGAGCGCGTCGGCTCGCTGGCGCATCGCGCTCCGGAACGCCGGCTCCAGGTCGTCGGCCTTGCGCACGTCGAGCAGGATGGGCTCGATATCCAGGGAGCGGGCCGCTCGCTCGATCTCTCGCCACTGAGGAGGAAGCGCCGGGTTGCTCATGTTGAAGAGCCCCGCGATCCGGGCCGCTCTGGGAACCAGCTCGGCCAGCAGCTGGACCCGCTTGGGGTAGATCTCGGTCACCGCGGCGCTCAGCCCCGTGATGTTCCCGCCCGGGTGGGCGAGGCTCGCGACGAGACCCTGCCCGACCGGATCGCCGACCCCGATGATCACCGCCGGAATCGTGACCGTCGCGTTCTTCACCGCCAGCGCCGCCGGCGTGCCCCTCGTCAGGATCAGGTCCACCCTGAGCCGAGCCAGCTCACCCGCGAGGCCCGGGAATCGCTGGTCCTGGCCGTCCGCCGATCGGTACTCGAGGACGAAGTGCTCCCCTTCCACGTACCCCTGCTCCCGCAGTCCCTGCCGGAAGGCCTGGACGTTGGCCGCGTTGATCCCGATCGGCGTCCTCTCGATCATGCCGATGCGATAGAGCTTGGCGGACGGTTGCGCCTGCACGACGAGTGGAGCGGCGAGGCCGCCGCCCGCCAGACCCCGCAGGAAGGCGCGTCGGGTGATCGTCAACTGACTCGTGCTCGTCTCAGAGCTCATCCCTGGCTGGGCCTCCTCCGACCGCCGCGGGAACCGGAGGCAAACGAGATGCCACCGACGGCGCGTCGATATTGCGACGGGTTGGCGACGGCCCTCGTGCCGATCGGAATCGGAACCCGGGCAAAGATTCGGCTCGTCCGGGACTTGTGCCCGAGCCGGCGGGATGAAGAACGCGACGAAGTTGCGGTGGTGCGCTTACTGGGCGCTCACGGCACGGACGGCGCGCCGTCGGTCGCCGGCGGGGTACCGGTGCGAGCCTGCCGCCACGCGAGGGTGAGCGTCGTGATGAGCAGCAGGCCCATCGTCCCGCCTACCGCGCAGGCGCGCAGCACGCCCCAGCGCTCGGCCACCGTCCCCATGATCAGCGCGCCGATCGGAGTCATGCCCGCGAACACCAGCGCGTAGAGCCCCATGATCCGGCCGCGCAGCTCGTCGGGTACCGTGATCTGCACGGTGGTGTTGCAGGCGGTCATGAACGTGATCTGGGCGAAGCCGAGCGCCATCAGCACCACGACGGCCAGGCCGAATCGGTGCACGAACGAGAGCGCGATGAGCAGGACGGACGCGGTCAGGGCGGGCGCCACCACCGCCCAGAGCGGCGGGCGGCCCACCGAGAAGGTGGCCACCGCGAGCGCGCCGATCACCGCGCCGACCCCGAGCGAAGCCATCAGCAGGCCGAAGCCGTGCGCGCCCTCGTGGAGCACGTTGCGCGCGATCAGCGGCACCAGCACGTTCATGTTGACCACGAAGAGGCTCACCGAGAGCAGCAGGCCGAAGACGAGCGCGATGCGCGACGTGCCGAGCGCGTAGCGGACGCCCTCCGCGATCTCCGCGCCCATGCCGAGCCCGCTCCGCGGGCGCGGCGCCCCCTCGGTGCGGATCGCGGCCAGCGCCGCGATGACGGCCAGGAAGCTCAGCCCGTTGAAGAGGAAGGCGGCCGCGGTGCCGTAGCGCGCGACCAGCAGCCCCGCCGCGGCCGGGCCCACCACCCGCGCTCCGTTGAACACCGCCGAGTTGAGCGCGATCGCGTTCATCAGGTCGCCGCGCGGCACCAGGTGGGCGATGAATGACTGCCGCGCCGGCATGTCGAGGGTGTTGGCGAGCCCGTAGAGCGCGGCCAGCACCGCGACGTGCCAGAACTGCACGTGGCCGCTCCAGACGAGGGCGGAGAGGGTGAAGGCCTGGATCATCAGCGCGGTCTGGGTGCCGATCAGCATGCGCCGCTTGTGCACGCGGTCGCTGATCGCGCCGCCCAGGAACGAGAAGAGCAGGATCGGACCGAACTGGAGCGCGCCGATGAGCCCCAGCCGGAACGGGGAGTTGGTCAGCTCGAGCACGAGCCACGACTGGCCCACGCTCTGCATCCACGTGCCGATCAGCGAGACGAGCTGGCCGCTCCAGAACAGCCGGAAGTCGCGATGACGGAGGGCGCGCAGGCCCGCGGGAACGGCCATGGTCCGCTATATTGTGGTACACGCGGCGGCTGCGCGACGACGAAGTGATGGGGAGTACCCACGGCTCCTCAGGTCCCCCGATCCCCCCCGCTCGCCGGATCGCGGTCGTGGCGCCGTGATTGACAGGTCTCCTGCCGCCGCCTACCGTAGTCACCGACCGAGGGCTCGAGGCTCGGGCAGAAAGGAAGACCCGCAGCGATGACGCGCCGGAGGGACCGGATGGACTCTGTCTGCTTGCCTGAGATGCCTCGACGCGCCTTCGTGGCAATCATCGCGGGCGGCCTCCTCTCCGCGCCGCTCGCCGCCGCGGCCCAGCCGGCGGGGAAGGGGCCGCGCATGGGGTATCTCAGCAGCGGGCGCAGGCCCACCGCCCCCGATGATGTCTCAGCCGAATCGATCAGGATCATCCGCGAGAGCCTGGGAGCCTTGGGCTACGTCGAAGGGCAGAACCTGGGCATAGAGTATCGTTTCGCGGAGGATCGAAGCGAGCGGCTGCCCGCTCTCGCCGCCGACCTGGTCGCCCTCCAGGTAGATCTCATCCTGGCTATCGGGCCTGCCTCGATTCGGGCCGCGAAAGGCGCGACGTCGACCATTCCCATCGCGGCGCTCGATTTCGAGAGCGATCCCGTCGGGGCGGGGTTCGCCGCCAGCCTTGCGAGGCCGGCGGGGAACATCACCGGTATCTTTCTCGATCAAGCCGAACTGGTCGGGAAATGGCTCGACCTGATCAAGGAGGTCGTTCCCGGGCTCTCACGCGTGGCGGCCCTTCGGGAGGCGGGGGCCCCGGTGCTTCAGGTGAGATCGATCGAGACCGGCGCACGGGCGCTGGGACTCAAGCTCCAGGAGCTCGAGGTGCGGGAGCCGCGCGAATTCCCAGGCGCCTTCGCGGCCGCGACGCGGGGCCACGCGCAGGCGGTCGTGATCCTGTCATCGCCGACCATTGCTCGAAGCGGCGCGCAGCTGTCGAACCTTGCCATCCCGAGGCGCCTGCCTACCATCTCCCTCTTTCGGGAAAACGTGACGGCGGGTTGTCTCATGTCCTATGGACCGAGCCTCACGACGGAGAGGCAGCACGTCGCGTCCATCGCCGCGAGGATCTTGAAGGGAGCGAAGCCGGGTGATCTCCCGATCGAGCGACCGACCCAGCTCGAGCTGGTCATCAACCTCAAGACCGCCAAGGCCCTCGGCCTGACGATCCCGCCGTCGCTTCTCCAGCGGGCAGATCAGGTGATCGAGTAAGCGAGATGCCCCGGATGTCTCGCGTCGTCGCCGTCCCGTTCGGCGCGCTGCTGGGCGCGGTCGTGCTGATCGCGCTCCTCGCGCCGCCGGGGAGCCCCGCGCCGCGCAGCCTCGCCGGGCAGTTCCTCGTGGCGAGCGAGCGGCTCGAGCACTCGCCCTTTGCCCGCACCGTCGTCTATGTCGTCCGACACGACGCGGACGGCGCGTATGGCCTCGTGATCAACCGGCCTGGGCCCGAGCTGCCCCTCGCTCCCCTGCTCCGCCGGCTCGGCCTCGACGACCGCGGCGTCACCGGGCGCATCCGCACCCACGGGGGCGGACCGGTGGAGGTCGGGCGCTGGGCGGTGCTGCACAGCGGGGAGTACGCGGTGGCGGGCACCGAGCGGCTGGCTCCCGACGTCGCGCTCACCCCGGAGCCGGCGGTACTCGCCGACATCGCGCACGGGACGGGGCCGCGCCGCTACCGGCTCCTGCTGGGCTACGCGGGCTGGCGTGGCGGGCAGCTCGAGGACGAGATCGACGCGGGAGCGTGGATCACGGTGCCCGCCGACCTCGACATCCTCTTCGACGACGACTACCCAACCAAGTGGGAGCGCGGCACCGCCCGCCGCCGCCTGTCCATCTAGCCCGCGGTCAGTAGGTGGGAGCGGGGAGGCCGGCGATCGAGATGTTGAGGATCGCGGGGACGCCCGCGCGCATGGCGCGGTCGAGCGCGGGCGCCAGGTCGGCGGCGCGCTCGACGTGCTCGCCGTGGGCGCCGAGGGCGGCGGCCATCTGGTCGTAGCGCGACGGGCGCAGCGCGCAGCCCACCGTGCGGTCGGCCCCGTAGTGCTGGATCTGCAGCTGGTGCTCCGCGTTCCAGCGCGCGTCGTTGCCCACGACGGTGACCACCGGCAGGCCGTAGCGCGCGGCGGTGTCGAGCTCGAAGGCGTGGAAGCCGAAGGTGCCGTC
>Ga0070699_100005747_pt1 | contig 10857 bp, 11 predicted proteins | sample KBSK1503metaG_FD_65473 | JGI IMG/M metagenome (GOLD analysis project Ga0070699, IMG submission 65473) | Corn, switchgrass and miscanthus rhizosphere microbial communities from Kellogg Biological Station, Michigan, USA - KBS K1-50-3 metaG | ecosystem: Host-associated > Plants > Roots >...
CCTGATGCGACCTGCACCAGGTTGGATCGCGATCGCTGATTGAAGCAGTGGCGGAGGGGCAGGTGGCGGAGGGGCTGGGATTTGAACCCAGGATAGGCTTGCACCTATAACAGTTTTCAAAGGGCGCCGAATGAGTGTTCGTAGAAGTCCGCCAGAGTTCATTCTGTATTCAAACTCGGTTGGGTCACGCCCCCCGTCTGCAGAGATGCGCCGGCGTCCGCCGGTTTTGGCAGTCAAGCTGGCAGTCACCCCGACTTCGACCACCGCAGTCCGCAGCGGCGTCAGCCACATTTTTCTGCACGGAGCTGAAAAAAAGCCAGTAACGGTTTTCTTGACCGACGCCACGAAATCTCCGACCAAGAAACGTCGAGATCAGCTGGTGATGCGAGCAACCGCCAGGCCAAGTCCATCGTGTTCATGGCTGCAGTTGCGGTCGAGATCGACCCACAGATCGTCGAGCTTCGGCGTGGGTAGATGTCGCTGATAGCATCCATCACGCAGGCGCGCGGCGCCGACCACAAGGGCAGGCTCGGCCCGGTCACCTTACTGCTTGAGCTGCTGCTCTGCTTTGGTCGCGAAGTCGGACAGCGCCTCGGCGATGATGCGTTCGACCCAAGCGCGCACCTTGAACTGAAGCGCGGCGGTCGGCAGCGGCAGCATCTCGTCCTGCCGAGCCTCGACGAGGCGGCCGGACTCGATCAACTTCACTGCACAGAGATAGGTCCCTGTGTTGGCCTTCGCTGCGAGCGCCAGAACGTTGAGATTAATGATCAGGTGCGGCGACTGGCTCCACAGAGAGCCCATTATTAGGTCGCCCTGCCCAGTGGGCGAAGTGACTCGACGGTAGCGCTCGGATTCGTTGAACACGATGTTCGGCTGCGAGTAGTTCCTGCCCGAAGCCTGGAAGTTGACCCCGGTCGGGAACGACAGCTGCCCGAGCTGGCGCTGCAGCTCAGCTTGCACCACATCGAGCAGCTTGATCGCTTGCTGGTCGACCTCGGCCGGCGTCAGGCCTCCGCTGCCGCGCAGGACCGCCGTTAGGCGCTCGGCTTGCTGCCGCGGCGACGCGCCGAGGAGGTTCGACACAAACTCGAGACTGTCGCTGCTCCGTACCGTGATGAATGACACGAAGTCGGCGAAAAGCCCGAAGTCGGCTGCGTGGAGGGCCGCGAAATATTCATCCTTCTGGTCATCGAAGATCACCAGCGGAACGCCGGCCGCTCGGCAGAGGTACGTCGAAGCCAGCGCGCGCGCCACACGGCCGTTGCCGTCGGCGAACGGGTGGATCGCAACGAGACAAAAGTGCGCGTAGGCCGCCTGGATGGCAGCGTTCGCCGCTAGAAACCGCGGGTCCTTCAGCCACTCGATGAGCTTCGGCATCTCGTGGCGAGTGGCGTCGACCGAGGCGTAGGCATGGAACGACCCGTCGGAAAGCCGCACGTGGTTCGGGTGGTGCTTGTACTCGCCGACCGGCAGTTCGTGCTCCTGGGGGCCGACCGCCGTGATGACACGATACGTTCGCTGGCTGCTGCACAACTCCTTGTGCAGGTCGCGCACCCAGGCCTCAGTGATGCCCATGGGCGAGCGCGCGAGGTTCATCGCCAGGTCGTAGGCGCGCAACTGCGACGGGAACAGGGTTTTGAACGTCTCGGGCATTGAGTCAAGCATCGCGTCCCACCCTGGTGCACGCGTGGCGACCGTGATCGTGAAGTTCGCAGGCAGCGAGTAAAGGCCCTCTATGGCGCCCGTGTCGATGGCCGCCGCGCGCAGGGCGACCGCGACCGCTTCGCCAAGCGACTCCTTCGAAGATCCGGCCCGGCGATCCTCAAATTCAGCCAACTTGGCCGCCCAGGACTCGAAGTCGACCGATAGGCCGAGCCACTCCGTGAACGCCGGTATGCCCTTGAATTCGGCGTCGAGGGCGGCCGTCTGCTTCGGGTCGGTGACGAGAACCTCGACGGGCTTCGCCGGCGTTGGGCCCTCGACGGCCTGTCCTGGCATGGCGTTAATAGCGTCGCTGATCTCAGCCATTCACTCTGCCGCCCGCATCAGCTTGAATCCAAGCCGCCTGAACACTCGCCGGGCGTCTGTACTGTGGAAGTCGAGGCGGTCGAGGCCGGTGACTTGGCTAAGGGCTTGCTTTACCGGGAACATGTGCCGACCGACCTGCACGGCGTGCAACTTTGTGGGCTCGGGCTCGACCCCAGACAGCGCCTTTTCGACCTGTTCGCGGCTCAGTTTGAAGTGGCGACCGCTAATCGTGAACCGCACATGCCCAGCATCGACTGCGCTCATTGCCGACCCTCCGATGGTGGTGTAGGTAGTAGTAGTAGTAGTAGTAGTAGTAGTAGTAGTAGTAATAGTAGCGAGATTTACATTAGGGCAGCGATCGGGGATATTTGACTCTGGTTCCGGACCGTGACGCCCCGGGGTAGTCAGCGTCTCCAGCAACGCGTCGCGGCACCTCGTGTTCGATTATCGTCACCTTGGCCAGGTGATTCATATTCGGCTAGGTGGCGGAGGGGCTGGGATTTGAACCCAGGATAGGCTTGCACCTATAACAGTTTTCAAGGGCGGCGAACGCGTGTTCGTACAAGTCCGCCAGAGTCCATTCTGTATTCAAAATGGGCCCGCTCGGACCACGTCCGGTCCGCCGAGGTTCGCGAGAGTCCGTCGGCATGGCAGTCAAGTCGGCAGTCACCCCGTTTTTCGACCCTTACAACTTCGAACGACCATCAGCTCCATTTTTTCGCCCCCGGGATGGAAAAAACGGCTGTAACGGTTTTCCTGACCGCCGCCACAAAATCTCCGACCACTAACTTGTCCGGATCAGCCTAGGAAGCGGACAACAATCAAGCCGAGTCCGCCGAGGATCACGACGGAAGGTCCAACCAACTGGATGAGCACATACACGGGGCCGTGATCGGGGTAGCGAATCACCCACTGGTACAGCGAGTAGAGGTCGCGGCGATACCAAAGTGCAACGACGCCTAGCGCAACGAGGCCGAGACCGATTGTGAAAGGAGCGTTCTCGGGTGTTCCTAAGACGCTTCCACTCGATCCAGCATGGAACGTGCTCAAGCGCGCGTACCGGGGTTCTGCTCCATTTGCCGTTTGAACTCGCCTAATGCTGTAGAAATCTGGCCCTCGAAAGCCCTGCGCCACTTCCGATCGCTCCGATAGAAGCTTGTCAATTCCTCGCGAACCAACTCCGGGTGCTCGCCCACGATCGTTGCCAGCGGGCCTGCTCCGATCCGCCACAGTTGCTCGTCCGTGCCTGCGAACTCGACCAGCTTCTGGACCAGCCACCATCCACGCGTGGGATCGAGGTCAGTTTGCGTCAGCTCGAGGACCCGATCGTAGATGTCGTCGCTGGTCGGCGCTCGCCCGGGAGTGGCGAGCCAATCACGCGCTAGAAACTCGTCCTTCGACGCATCCCACCATGGCACACCCTGATCGCTCCAATCGAGGTTGTGGATATCGCCCTTCGCGTAGATTTCAATCTGATGCAGAGCCGAGGCAAGAACCTCCTGCATCCCCGCTAGATCGAAGAGCCGATGGGTCGCCCGCACCAGCGGTCCGGTTCGGACATCCTCAGCCGCAATATCGAGGGTCAGATTCCTCCGGAGTGCCCCACGGACCACCACCGGGCCGATCTCGAAATCAAACCGCACCCCTCCGTCGGCACTGTCGGACTCGAACGGCGTGAGTCGGACTCGGTACGGGGCTAGTGCCGTAGGGAGTTCGTTTCGATACGTCTCGTATGGGTTGTTCAGAGTGAGGCGAGATTACCTGAAGGGCACCGTCTCTCTTAGACGATGGCGGGACCGAACAGTCGCCAGCGCCAATGATGTGACCTTGCCGAACATAGGTCATGGGGCCGGCCGCAACGGCCGCACTCAGACCGTGCCGGCTTATATTCGGCGTGATGCGCATTGCTGCCGAGGTGTTAGGGGTAGTCGGACTAGCAGTAATTGGCGCGGTCATTGTCCGCTCCCTCGGCCGGCCGTTCTATCAATTGCCAACGTTTGCAGGCCAGATCCTGTCCGAACAATCAAGAGTGCCGAGGCAGGTCAGCATTCAGCTGGTGGCGGTGGTAGTCATTCGCGGCCTCGACGGCGCCATCTATGCGACCGGCGGCATATTTGCGACCCTTCTTGGTGTGATTCTCTTTTACACCACTTCAGGGATTGGGACACCGATTTCCGTGGCTTCATTTGTGCTTGGAGTGTTCTGCATTGGCCTTGTAACTCTTCGCATCATCACGGTGTGGAGTGCCCTCCGCGACGGCGAGGCGCTGCTTGTTGAAGTAACTGACGCCGAGGTTGGAAAGGCGCGCCTTTATGGCACGCCATGGGGCGACCTCGCGTCGGGAATGGCGGCTAGAGGCAATTATCTGGATCCGGAAACTGGGATCACTGGCCGCTACTACATGCAGCAGCGCTGGGCGACGCATCTAGAAGCTGGGATGCAGTTGTGGGTGCTACGCCAACATGGGCGCGACTTCCTTTATGCCCCACGTAATCCGTGCTGACCACGAACGGTCGCCTATATGGGTTTGGGTCGTCGGCGGGAAACCTGTATGCAATCAGCCTAACCGAGACTGGTGCCGCAGCTTTCGTATTTGCTGCCTCCGCCAGGAGGTCCAAAGGGGACGACCTTGATCCAGTGAACCTACCAGGGGTCAATCACGCTCACGCGGTGGTCGACCGAGGCCATGCCGGACCACGGTGTAAAGCCAACGGGTCGGCCGAATGGCCGGATCAAAATGTGTCCGACCGCCGCGGTCAGGTTGAGGTCGGCCCACCCGATCACCTTGCCGGGCGAAATAAAGGACCGGTGGAGAATGGCGCGCATGGGCGTTAACAGGAGCCACAACAACAAGGCCAAAGGGACGACCAGCCACAGGAGCAGTCCTCTCACCGCAAGAAGCACGAACCAGGCGATGGCTTCCAAGCCTCCGGCTGGACGCAAGTAGGCCGGATCGATTCTGGTTCGCTCTCCGCGACTGGTGGCCTTCTTCATTTGAATTGAGTCTACGTCGGGCAACTAGTGGTTCCTCGGACAATCGCGGGGGCCTAGGTCCGCGCCTACATGAATCAGTGCGCCGGAAACGGTCTGTCGTGGTTGGGCGGTGATGGGTTCACAGGAGCCCCTGACAGACTCGTTGCGTTTGATCGTTGCAGCGGAAGGCAGTCGAATCCCTAGTCGGAGTTAAGAAGGGTGACAGCCTTTCTCGCGAGCGCACGTCCCGCAAGAGAGGCTAGCCAGACTGCCACGCCGTAACTAATGGCAAGCGGAATCCCGACTACGATCCCAACAGCATCTCCAGTGTCGTTGTCGCAATTCCATGGCGCACTCGGCTCGGCACATGACACGTTGCTGCTCATGGCTATGCCAACAACCGAGACCGCGACCATAACTGAATACAGAACGCCAGCAGTCACGAGGGCCATCAACAGGAGTCCGGTCGCGTTGGACCTTCTGTTGCCCAACCCGAGAGCGAAGCCGGCAACCGCGGGAATTGCGAATGTCAGAAACAACCCAAGTACGGCCGGTGCCGCGCCGTTGGCAATCAGCACGATGTCTAACGCAATCGCGCCGGCGGTGCCGAGTGCCGCGCCAAGCGGCCAGAGCCAACGGCCAGCCGGTTGCATCCTCACTGGACATACAACAGCGATTGCTAGCTTTTCGGTTCGTTCACAGCCCTGCCCAAAGTCAGCTCCGCGGGAGCTCAGTCTGGCGGCCTGGTGTCTTGTAAATAGGCCTACGAGAACGCCCTCGGCGCGACAGCACCGATAGCGACGTAATCCCAACCTGCTGGCGCCAGGCGCCAGGCGCCAGCCCTACACCGTCAGCTTCCGAGGTATTGGTCAGCGGTCTCGGCCACGAAGCCATAGTCCCGCAGAAACCTCGTTAAGTTGCGGCGTACCAGTTCGGCCGCACCGACAAAGCGTTGTGGTCCGACACGCCTCTCGCAGGCGCCAATAAAGAGCTTCTTGCGCGCTCGCGTGAGGGAAACATAGAGGAGCCGTCGAGCCTCGTCGTAGGCGATACCGGTAGCGCCCCCTGGCAACGCCTCGTCTTCGGCTTGGAGTACGAAGACGATATCGGCACTAAGGCCTTTTGCACCGTGCATAGTTGTGATTGTCACGAACCCTGGATATGCCGGGGGCAACGTGTACGCGACCTTGCTCATCGAGGAAGCCATCGCTTGGGCGAAAGTCATCCCCTGGAGGCCCTCCGCGGCATGCCTCTCAATTTCGGCTTGCGCTTCGGCTCCTATGACGAGGACTGTGCTCAAATCGTCTCCAGCGATGCCGAGCGCGTCGGCAATTCGGGTCAGCCAGTCTTCGAAACTCTCGTCGATTAGCTGTACAAACTGCTTCGCGCGTTCGACGATCGCGTCGACAGCGGCTATTAGCCCAGCCACCCCCGCAGCCGGGAACTCCCCTGGGTTGTCCCGAAACCGATCAATTGCCGCTGCGAAACGAATCCCGCGCTCCAGGCTGTAGGTCGTTGCTGCCCAGAGCCGACTCGGCCCAATCCCATTAGGCTCTAACTGCAACAGAGATCGGAGTGCGAGATCATCTACGCGGTTCTCTTCCTCAAGAGCCTGCGACAAGATCAGGTACTCGAGCAGCGCTTGGATCCTCTCTTCGTCACCCTGCACGGCCCTAGGCAGATAAGCCTCAAGCCTTTGTCCCGCTAGAGCATCGACGATCGTTCGCGAAACCCGGCCGTCAGGGTCCGAGCGAAGCAGAATCAGAACGTCCTCTGGGTGGGTGCCAACATCTACCTCTGCTCTGATTACCCTCGCAATGTCGAGAGCCTCCACATTCTGGTCGCGGAATCTGAGGAGATGCACCTCACCAGGCCATTGGGTGACCGACACGAGATTCTTTGGTATACGTCCGGGTTCTTGAGCGATGAGCCAGTTAGCCAAGTCAACGATTCCTTGACCACAACGGAGACACTCCGTGAGGACCGGCTTGTTGGCGCCGGGGTAGTCGGTCTCGAAGTTGCGGATACCCACTGGGTGCGCATGGCGGAACGAGTAGATGCTTTGGTCGTCATCACCTGCGGCAAAGACTTCTGACTCCGCACGGTCGGCAAGCGTGTGGATAGTGGTGAGATCACACAGATTTAGGTCCTGATACTCGTCAACGAGGGCAATTTCGCAAGGCGTGGCTGGCGAAAAATTTGGATTGATCCGGAGTTCGCACAGCAGCTGATAGACGAGCTCTGGACGCAGCGTATAGCCATATACCTCACGGTGCCGCCGCCACGCATCCAGAAACTGTGGGTCGGGAAATCCGTCGTCCCATCCCTCGCCGTCAGCTGCCAACGTGTCCCAGTCGTCGGCGAGACGCAAGATCGCGTCGCGGATCTCGCGGACCATTCGACCGAGCATGCGAGCCAGCTCCTCAACAACTACCCAACGCTCTTCCCAGTCCCCAACGACCCGGACGGGGACCGGCAAGCCAGCGGCTCCCTGGCGGAGAAGTTCTCGCAAAGCGTATGAGTGCAACGTGGAGACTCGGACCGCCTGCCCGTCTTCCCCAAGTCGCCTAACGAGTCGATCGCGCATCTCAGCTGCGGCGGCTCGGGTGAAAGTTAGCGCGGTAATGTGTCGAGGGCGTATGCCGTGGACGTCGACGAGGAACTGGACTCGGCGCACGAGAACAAACGTCTTGCCCGTTCCCGGCCCTGCTAGAAGGACCGCGTCTCCGCGCTCAAGACCCGCAGCCTCGCGCTGCTGAGGCCTTAAGTCATCATCCCAAGCCATCGTGTCGCTCGGGCACGAAGTATCGCGTGAATGGCGCACCCTCGCGTCAACAACCTCGGCGCCTGGTACCGCCTGACTTCCTCTGCGCCGTGGCGCTTAACTTACTCCCTCTGAAAGAGGGCAGTTTGACTCCATCTGGAGTCTTTCTGGCTCCGCCCAATTCTTGCTGTGTAGCCCTCACGAACACGCCTGAAGCAACAGCGGAGCCGCAATCGGACCTAAACGCAGCGCGACTACATAGGGTGACCTGGGTGCCCGACTTGGTGAGGGTTCTCGTGCTCGGCGGGATGCCGCGCCACTAGCCGACAGGGCAGCACTGGTCGCGGACATACACGCCTAGCGAGGAGGAGTCAGGGCCCCGGAGCTAGCGGCTGAGTTCAGTAGTCGGTGAATAGTCGCTCAGTAGTCGCAAATCAGTCGCTAGTTCAAGTCCGTTTTGCCCGAGCGGACAGCAGATTAATGAGTAGATGGGACAGATCACCGGATTGGCTCAGCCGTCTAGGGCTGTGGCTTCCGCCGGCCCTTTCCGTGGGGATTCCGTGGGAGGCGGCGGTGTGGCCGCAGGGCACGCGCGTCATCGATGATTGCGTTAAGAGTCGGGCGGACGTCGGGATCTTCTAGTAGTCGACGGACGGCCATCCCGACCACATCGTTGATGCTCTCATCGGTTGCGAAAGCGAGCGCTCTGAGGAGGCGGTACTCGCTCTCGGGGAGCCTCAGCGTCAGCGCTTGCAAAGGCTCTTTTTGCGCGTTTTGCACCAGTGCACCATGACAGAAAAGAATCGGTCGGTGGGCATTTAGTTAAGTAGAGGGCTTTGCGCCCTGGCGACGGCGGCGCCTGGACCGCCGAACGGCAGGAGGGGCTATGACCGCTGGGTCGACCATCGGGGGTGACAGGGTGGTACGTCTTCAGGTTCGGGTCCCGGTCCAACTTCACCGAGCGCTTGAAGCGTGCGCCGAGCGCTCCGGCTTATCCACCGTAGGCCTTGTCCGAGTGATTCTCGAAGAGGCGCTCGCCACGTCGCCCGGGACGGCATCGGAAGCCCTCAAATCTCGGCGGGGCCCGGCAGATCTGGTGTCTCTGTCGGCTCTGGTGGCCAGCGAACATGCCATCAAGCTGTACGAGCTCGTGATGCCAGGAGGCAGCCGGCAATCACGCGAAGCACGGGGTCTTGCGTTCGGAGCGGCGGAGCAACGACTCGAAGACGTCCGCACGCAACTCGAAGAGGGCCGCTGATGGGGCCCAGGGCAATCCTCTCGGTGAAGTACCTGGCGATGCCGAGCGCCGGAGCGGCCCGCACCGCGGTCAATGGGTTCGTTCGATACATCCAGTACCGCGATCACCATGAAGACATCGCTGCCGACACTTCGCGCATGGTTCGGTACGTCGGTTATCGCGACCCGACGTCACAGCGTGGTCAGCTGTTCGACGGGGCCGGCAAGGCAGGAGACCTCGAGCGCAAGGCGCTGGTTGCACACGTCAGGCGATCGCTACGCGAGCTGCCCTCAGGCGCCCATCCCCAGCGCGCCGTTTATCGCTTAGTGCTATCGCCGGCTGACGCCTACGGACTCGATCTGCGCGAGCTCGCGCGCGCAACGATGCGTGGTTTGGAGCGTGACGCAGGCCCCCTTCCGCCCTGGGTAGCAGCCATCCATCGCAACACGCAACACCCGCATGTCCATATCGTCATGGCGGCCCGGCGCAAGGTTTCACCGGATCGCTTCAAGACCTTGATCATTACCCGGCCCCGACTGGCCCGCATGAAGGAGTCGCTCGCAGCGGAAATGTCAAGGCAAATCGATCGCACGCCCGGGCGTCGCGACGACCGCACAAGCAGTCTCCGCGAGCTCGTGCTGGTCGATCGCACGGCGGACGGCATCCCGCGTCCGACCGGTGTGCGCAGGTGGCGGCATCGGGCGGGCTTTCGTAATCGGGCACAAGCACTGGATGACATCGCGACGGGATTGCGCCGGGCAGCACGGCGCTACCAGCGACACATCGAACAAGAGCTGATTGAGGAGGAACGCCGGCGGAACCTTGAAAGGGGATGGGAAAGGTGAGGCGCGAGCCAAAGCACTGCAATTGCCTTTTCTTCGGCGAGGCGGAGGGTCCGGGAACCAGCCTCGCTCTGGTTCCCGGGCGCCCGGCAGCCGACGCTCCATCGCGACGCGAGCCGCTGCTGCTGCGACCGGTTGAGGCGGCGCGACTGCTTGGCATCGGGCGGTCGAAGCTGTTCGAGATGTTGGCTCGACAGGAGCTCCCAGTAGTTCGCTTGGGACGTTGCGTCCGCATTCCTCGGCGAGAGCTTGCGTCATGGATCAACCAAAACCTTGACCTTGAAACGGCAGCCCGGGATGCGTTCCTGGGTGCCGGATTCACTCAAACCAGCGCTGATATGAGCGATTAAACGCCGTCTTGGGCAGCCCCGAACAGGAGCCCGGACGCGATGACGGAGGGCCAAGCGGATATGAGAGCGCGCAGTGCGAAGATTTGCTCTATGCGTCCCAAATCGACGCCCTCGTCGCGTGCGGGTTTGAAAGTTGGGATCGGCGTCAGTTTGCTGCTCGCTCTCGGCCTCTTCACTTTTGCATGGCAGGCCGGGCTTTTCCGTCCCGGGTGCAGCGCCTACTTACAGAGTCGGCACGAGGCTGGAATGCTGCCTCCAGATGCGACCATCCTTCGTATAGATGGCATCGGCGATGGTCATGGTGCCATCGCCTTGAGCGGCGGCACTCCCGAAGCGTTTTTGATTTCTAGCCCTGCGGTGGGCCCGGCATATGCCCGATGGGATTTCACGATGCCCCTGGTTGACCAAGAAACGACTGACGCCGTCGTCGAATTTTATGGTTCACGCCTGGCTGCGCAGGGTTGGACTTCCGCCCCGGACTCAATGCCCCACGATTGGACGTGGCAACTTGGCGACCTTAGTTTCAGGCTGAATGCTCCGCAGTCGGGAGGGGTGGGTAGAGCGCAGAGTTTGGTTTCCTGGACGCGCAGTTGGGAAGTCACGGAAACAATCGGAGGCGAACGAGCACAACCCCCGGAGTGCAACTGGGATGGCCAGGAG
>Ga0070699_100005749_pt1 | contig 10855 bp, 7 predicted proteins | sample KBSK1503metaG_FD_65473 | JGI IMG/M metagenome (GOLD analysis project Ga0070699, IMG submission 65473) | Corn, switchgrass and miscanthus rhizosphere microbial communities from Kellogg Biological Station, Michigan, USA - KBS K1-50-3 metaG | ecosystem: Host-associated > Plants > Roots >...
CGCCCGCGCCATCGGCGGCTGGTCGGACGGCGTCCTGCCGCCGCAGCGACAATTCGCCGTCGGCGGAATCGGATCGGTTCACGGATACGGATTCAAGGAGCAAGTCGGCGATTCGCTTGCGCTGTTGAACCTCGAGTACTCCCTCGGATGGCACGGCGGCCTGCACGGGATCGGCTTCTTCGATCTGGGCCACACGACCATCCGTCAGAGTCAAGCGCTCGCAGCTCAAACCGCCGGCCGTCCGTGGCTGAAAGGCGTGGGGTTCGGCATCGGCATCGGCGATGTCCGCATCGACTTCGGCTACAAGCTCGACGCCGTTCCAAGCTCCCTTCAGGTCTTGCTTCGATTCGGTCGAACGTTCTGATGCGTCCTCGATCGCTCGCCGCGGTCGTCCTCGTTGCCGTCGTTCTGGTACTCGGACCTCCGATTCACGCCGGCGCGCCGCTCGACGTCAACGTGAAAGAGGTGCGCGCGCCGGCCTCGGCGGTCCGCACGACCGTCGAGGTGCGCGATCTCGTTCCGGATCGTTTCAGGAAGGTCATCGACGGCGGCGGTCTGCTTCACCTGCGCGTGCAGGCGGAGTTGTGGGAGAGCCGTCCGGTCTGGGATCGCCTCGTCTATCCGGCGATCATCAGGATGTTCCGCGTCGGACGCCGGCCGCCGAGCCGCGAGATCACGATCGACGACGCGTCCGGGTCCACGGCGTCATATCCTGCGGTCCCCAATCCCCTCGAGGTCATCCTCGACCTCGGCGCGCGCGATCGCGTCGCGAGCGCGCAGCAGTACTACGTCCATGTCATTGCGACGATCGGGACGCTGGCCGAGCGCGACGTCGACGACGTCGGCGACGCCGTGTTCGGCCGCGAGTCGGAGACGAACGCGCTCGGATCGTTCGGACGGCTCGTCTTCCGAACCGCGCTGAAGGTCAGCGACTACCTCCAGAGCATATCTGCGGAGACGCGGACATCGAAGCTCGCGGGCGCGTCGATCCTCACGCCGTAGGGCCCGCTGACCGGTTATTCCTCTCTGAGCGCGATGAGCGGGTCGACGCGGCTCGCGCGAAGCGCAGGCAGCAGGCTTGCCGCAGCCGCTACGACAACGAGCAGTGACGAGACGGCCGCGAACGTCAGCATGTCGGTCGGGCTGGTGGCGAACAAGAGCGAGTTGATCAACCGCGTCGTCGCGATTGCCAGCACGAGGCCGGCTGCCACGCCAATCGCCGTCAGCCGCAATCCTTCACCGAGCACGTCGGCGGCGACATCGCCCGGGCGAGCGCCGAGCGCCATGCGGACGCCGATCTCACGCCGCCGTTGTGCCACGATGAACGCCAGCACTCCGTACAATCCGATCGCGGCCAGCGTCACCGCGATCGCGCCGAAGGCGGTGAGCAGCGTCGCGCTGAACCGTCGGCGGGATACCGATCGGTTCAGCACGTCGTCCATCGTCAGCAGGGCGCCGACAGGCTGATCGCGGTCGACACGCGAAATCGCCAACGGCACGGCTCGCTTGAGTACGTCGGGTGGCGCCGACCCACGGAGCGCGAACGTCATCGCGGACCACGGATCCTGACCGTACGGAACATAGAACGTGGCGCGTGCCGGCGCCTCGAGCGACACGTGGTGAACGTCTCCGACGACGCCGGCAATCGTCATCGGACGCTCCTCGTCGATCGCCAGCCGGTGACCGATCGGATCGACGCCGGGCCAGTACCGAGCCGCCATTGACGCACTCACCACGGCAACCAACGGCCGATTACCGCGGTCGTCGTCGCGCACCGCACGGCCTCGGAGGATTGGAATCCGCAGCACGCGGAAATAGTCGGGCGTGACCGCTCGATAGTCAGCCGAGGCCGACGGCGTCAGCTCGCGTCCGTCGATGGTCAGGCCGCGCGAGCTGTTGCCTCCGGACAGCGGCAGGCGAGTCGTCGCTCCGACGACCTCGACGCCGGGCAGCGTCCGAAGCGACTCGAGCGCGCGATCCCAGAAGGCAGTCCGGGCGTCGGCGGTCGGGTAACGCGTCGGCGGCAGGTTGATGCCGAACGTGAGCACGCCATCCGGATCGAAGCCGGCGGGAACGCGTTGCAACCTGATGAAGCTCTTGATCGTCAGCCCCGCGTCGACGAGAAGTACGAGCGACAGTGCGACTTCGACCATCACGAGCGCGGCTCTCGCTCGCCGCTGTCGGACGCTCGTCGTACCGCGGGCCGACTGCTTCAGATCATCGTGCACGTTCAGGTCGGTGAGGTGGTGCAACGGCAGCATCCCGAACAGCAGGCCTGCACACAGCGAAACACCGAGCGCGAAGACGAGCACCGTAAGTTCGGGACGCACGTCGCCTGCGACACCCAAATCGCGCGGACCGATCGCGACGAGCGGTGCGATCATCCACAACGACAGCAGCACGCCGCAGGCGCCGCCGGCCACCGCGAGCAGAAGGCTCTCGGTGAGGAGCTGGGCGGCAAGGCGCCTTCGCGTGGCGCCCAGCGCCATTCGGACGGCCATCTCCTGATGCCGTCCACTCGCGCGCGCGAGGAGGAGGCCCGCCACGTTGACGGTGGCGATCAACAGTAGAACGCCGACTGCCGCGAACAGCAGCAGGAGGGTCGGCCGCGCGTTGCCGACGAGATCGTCCCGGAGTGAAACGAGCGTCGCGCTGGTGTTCTGGTCCTCATCCGGATAGTCGCGCGCAAGGCTGGCCGCGGCGGCGGCGATGTCGGACGCGGCCTTGGCGGTGCCGATACCGGGCTTGATGCGTGCGATGACCCAAAGGTACGAATGACCCCGCTGCGGCGACGGATCGGTGCCCATCGAGAGCGGATCGTCAGGGACGCGCCAATGCGGAGGCGTCCAGAGCGCGGCTCGATCTGGATAGTCGATCGCGGCCGGCATCACGCCGACGACGGTGTGCAGTTCGTCGTTGAGGCGCACGGTTTGACCGATGACGCTGGCGCTCCCGCCAAACCGCCGCTTCCAGAGGCCTTCGCCGATGACGGCCACGCGGGCAGCGCCGGGGCGCTCGTCCGCTGGCTTGAAGCCGCGCCCGAGCGCCGGACTGACGCCGAGCACCTCGAAGAAGTTCGCGTTGACGATCGCGCCGCTGACGCGCTCGGGCTGATCGCTCGACGACAGCACATAGCTCTCGTCGCGGAACGCCGCCATGCCGGTAAAGCTCCGGGCGCGCTCGCGCCAGTCGAGAAAGTTTGCCGGCGATGCGCTCCCGAGACCTCGTCGCGTCTGATCATCGACCTGAGAGATCAAGACCAGGCTTTCGGGATCGGCGAACGGCAGCGGCTTCAGCAGGACAACGTTGACGATGCTGAAGATCGCCGTCGTAGCACCGACCCCAATCGCAATCGTCAGGATGGCGAGGAGCGTGAACCCCGGTGCGCGGAGCAAGGTCCGGACGGCGTACCGGAGATCCTGAGCGAGCATTGGAGAAGCTCCAAAAGTCCGAGCGTCACTGATATCGCAACGCCTCGACGGGCGTGATGCGTGATGCTCTTCGCGCCGGCAGATAGCTGGCGAGCAGCGCGACGGCACCGAGCACGACGACGACGGCCCCGAACGTCAGCGGATCGGTAGAAGCCGTGGCGTACAGCAGCCCCGACACGGTTCGATTGAGGGCGAGCGCCAGCACGACCCCGGCAGCGAGGCCGAACGACGCGAGCTTCACCGCGCCGCCGACGATCATCTTCAGGATGTCGCCGGCTTCGGCGCCCAGCGCGAGGCGAATGCCGATCTCCGACGTCTGCTGCGTGACGGCGTACGCCATCACGCCGTAGATGCCAATGGCCGCGAGCAGCAGCGCCACGCCGGCGAAGATCGCGAGCAGCATCGAGCTGAACCGCGCCTGCGAGAGACTTCGGCCGAGCCACTGATCCATCGTGCGCACGTCCGAGACCGGCTGATCCTTGTCGAGCGTCTGGATCTCGCGCGCAACGACGGGCGCGTACGACTGCGGGTCCGACTTCGTGCGCACCGTGAACGTCATCGCGTTGTAGGCGAGCTGCGGGTGGGGCCAGTACGTGAGCGGCCGCGTCGGCGTGCTGAGGTCGACAAGCTTGGTATCGCCGACGACGCCGATGATCGTCGTCGGAACGATTGGATCGGTCATGTCGATTCTCAAGCGCTGGCCGATCGGATCCTCGTTCGCAAAATACAGGCGGGCCAGCGACTCGCTGATGATCACGACGTCCGACTGCCGCTCCAGCTCGGTCGCGCTGAAGAAGCGGCCGCGCTGCAGCGGCACGTTCATCGCGGAGAAGTAGCCGTTGTCGCAGACGAGCACGTCGGTCACGAACGAATGGCCAGGCAACGGATCCGGTCGTCCGACGATTGTGAATCCGGTCGCGGCGCCGAGGCCGGCAAAAGGCAGGAAGCTGATCACACCGGCCGATTGCACGCCGGGAATCTCACCGATCCGCTGGACCGCCGTCTCGTAGAAACGCGTCGCCTTGGCCGGCTGGTCGTACTTGCTGAGCGGGAGCACGACGCGCATCGTGAGCACGTCGTGCGAGTTGAAGCCCGGATTCACGCCGCGCAGCGTCGCGAAGCTGCGCAGCATGAGGCCGGCGCCGACGAGCAGCACGACCGCCAGCGCGATTTCCGACACGACGAACGCCTGACGCAGACGCCGCTGCCGCGCCCCGGCGCCCACCTGGCGCGAGCCATCCTTGATCGCGTCCTGCACGTCGGCGCGCGACGCTTCGAACGACGGCACGAAACCGCACACGATTGCCGTCACGATCGAGACGGTCGTCGTGAACGCCAGCACCGGATAACTGAGCTGAATGTGATTGGCGTTGGCGAGATCGACCGGGCTCAGCGCGAGCATCACATCGAGGCCCCACTGCGCGATGAGCAGTCCAAGCGCGCCGCCCGCCAGGCCGAGCACGAGGCTTTCGGTGAGCAGCTGACGCATGACGCGCGCGCGCGCTGCGCCGAGCGCTGCGCGAATCGCGAGCTCGCGCTGCCGTGCCGCGCCGCGGGCGAGGAGCAGGTTCGCGACGTTCGCGCACGCGATCAGCAGCACGAAGGCGACCGCACCGGCGAGCACGAGCAGTGCCGGCCGCACGTCACCCGAGAGCTCCTCGTGCAGCGGCCGCACCATGACCGTCCAGCCGGTATCGAACTGCGGGAATTCCGCGGTGAGCCCTGACGCGATCGCGCTCATCTGCGCCTGCGCCGCCTGCACCGAGACGTTCGGCCTCAGTCGGGCGACAACCGACATGAATCGACCACGGGGAATCCACCAGTCATCCGGCAGCACCCACGGCTTCCACAGGTCGATCGGCTTGCCGACGAGCGATCCCGATTTCAGCACCAGCCGCGTATCCTGCGGCATGACGCCGATGACCGTCACCGGCCGTCCGTTCAATCGAATGGCGCGGCCGACGATTCCCGGATCGCCGGCGAATCGGCGCTGCCACAACTCGTAGGTGAGCACCGTCACGTCGGCGTCGGGATCGACGCTCTCGTCGTCGCTGAACGTCCGGCCGATCAGCGGCGAGACGCCGAGGATCGAGAAGAACCCTTCGGTGACGTTCTGAACGACGAGCTCCTCCGGGTTGTCGATCCCGGTCAGGTTGATGCGCGTGTCGACGACACCAGCCATCTCTTCGAACGTGCTGGCACGCACGCGCCAGCGAAGATAATTGCCAGGCCCGACGGTGTTCGGTCGTCCGGGACGCCGCGACGACGACTCCCACAAGACGACGAGCCGCGAGGGATCACGGTACGGCAGCCGCTCGATGAGCACGGCGTTGACGATCGAGAAGATCGCCGTGTTCGCGCCGATGCCGATCGCAAGCGCGAGGACGGCGACGATCGTGAATCCGGGCGTGCGAACGCAGAGACGCAGCGCGTAGCGGATGTCCTGCAGAAGAGAGTCCATGTGCTTTAGCTTCCCGCCGTCTCCTGGAGCGCCGACCAGCACCTGTGGAAGTGATAGGGACCGAACTTGACGTCGACGTCGATTGCGAGGCGAACCAGAACTGGGCGGATTGTGATCGAGAACGGTCCATCGGCCGGCGCGGTCAACCCGACCGACACGATCGCCGTGCACACGATAAACGTGGCGGCGAGCAGTCGGGATGCATGTTTACGGAGCGGCACCACGGCGCGATAGGCCAACTCTGTGCCAGATGTGGGACCGGACCGCGCGTCGAATTGCGAGGAAAAAGCGGCCGATCGCAGAGTGTCGGCCTCTTTGGTGTTCGCTCGTGGGACGAGTCCGTTCGCCGCAGAACAGTCAATTTACAATCGGCATTTGACAATTTACAGAGTGCGGCCGTCCTTGGCCCTTTGCAAATTGTCAATTGTCAATTGTTAATTGAACCCGATGTCGCGCAGTCCCGGACGTACCTGGATGCTGACGCCAGCGGACGCCACTGGTTTGTCGCGCCGCTTCAGCTTGAACATCACGCGATACGAGCCCGCTCGGAAGATGTGTTCGACGGTGAAGCGCCGCTTGATTTCACTCTTGCCTGGTTCGTACGGCGCGCAGTCCGTCGTCGATTCCGATTGCGTTCCGTCGCCCCAGTCCCATTCGGTGGTGGGACAGTAGAACTCCTCGGCGTCGTTCGGTCCGCCGACGAGCTCCGCGGTGAGCACGACGCGCGATGGGGCCATGCTGATCACGGGCTGTGCTCTGAGCCGAAGCTGCGGGCGGCTCGCGTCCTGATCCTTGCCCTTCGAGTCCTTGTCCGCCTTCTGCGCCGACGCCGTGACGAGCAGCGCCGACGTCGCGAGACACACCGCGCAGGGCCATGCGAACCGCCGCAGGTGCTTCATCACCATTCCACCCTCAACTTGGCAGGACTGCACGAATTGTACTGGCGGCTCTGGAGGAGCACAAGCCGCATCAGCCATAATATTTAGATGCTTTCAGTCTCTTCGTCGGCGGCGATTCCCTGCACGTTTGGTCCGCCCGCCGCGGCGGAAGTCGACCTCATCCTGATTCCGTGGTACGACGACGATACGCCGGGCGCCCTGCCGGCCCTCGATGCCGCGACCGGCGGCGAAATCACGCGTGCGCTCAGCACGCGGGAGTTTCAGGCGAAGCCGTTCGACCTGTTCATCGCGGGGGTCGCCGACAAGAGCTGGCGGACGCGTCGCGTCGCGCTCATCGGCGGAGGAGGCCGCGTCGAATCGGGCACCGATATCGTTCGGAAGCTCGCGACCGCGGGCGGTCTTGCGGGCCGGCAGCGACGTCTCGAACGCGTCGGCTTCATGGTGCGCGGCCAGGGAGACGTGGCCGAGTTGACGCAGGCTGCGGCCGAAGGGTTGACGCTCGCCGAATTTCACGCCGGCAGCTACAAAACGACCGATCCGGTGCCGGCCCCGCCTCCCGCGTGGACGATCGTCGTCGACGGTGAAAACGCGAACAGCAAAGGCGGCGAACGGATCAGGGAGGCCGCGGCGCGCGGACGCGTGCTGGGCGAATCGAGCAACCTGGCGCGCGAGCTCGCCAACGAACCCGGGAACACGCTGACGCCGCGCGAATTCGCGATGCGGGCCGCGGCGATCGCGGGCGATGCGGGCGTGAGGGTCGAGATTCTCGACGAGCGGACGATCACGGAGCTCGGCATGGGTCTGCTGCTCGGCGTCGCGCGCGGCAGCAGCGAGCCGCCGCGGCTGCTCGTCTTTCGGTACGACCCTCCGGGCGCGCCGGCGAAGCCGGTGCTCGGACTCGTGGGAAAGGGGATCACGTTCGACACGGGCGGCATCTCGATCAAATCGGCCGAAGGCATGGAGCGGATGAAAGACGACATGGCGGGCGGCGCCGCCGTGGCCTGCTCGATGCGCGCCATGGCGCTGCTGAAGGCGCCTCAGCGTGTCGTCGGCGTCGTGCCCACGACGGAGAACATGCCGGGCGGCCGCGCCCTCAAGCCGGGCGACATCCTCAAGAGCGCCGACGGCAAGACGGTGGAAGTGATCAACACCGACGCGGAAGGGCGGCTGATTCTCGGCGATGGTCTCTGGTACGCGCGGCAGCTCGGCGCGACGCATCTGGTCGACGTCGCAACGCTGACCGGCGCGTGCGTCGTCGCTCTCGGTAAAATCACGAGCGGGCTGTTCGGCGCGCCGGCGCCGTGGGTCGAGCAGGTACGCCGCGTCGCCGACCGCGTCGGCGATCGCGTCTGGCCGATGCCGTTGTTCGACGAGTACCGCGATCAGTTGAAGAGCGACATCGCCGATTTCATGAACACCGGCGGCCGCGCGGCCGGATCGATCACCGCGGCGATATTCCTGAAGGAATTCAGCGGCGGGCTGCCCTGGGCGCACATCGACATCGCAGGGACGGCGTGGGCGGACGAGGCGAAGCCGTACCTTCCGAAAGGTCCGAGCGGCGTCGCCGTGCGCACGCTCGCGTCGCTCCCGTTTGAGAAATTCGACGTCTGAACGGTAGCGCAGCCCGTCAGGGCTGCCATGGTCGAAGCGTGATTCAGCAGTCCAACCCGGTCGTTGTCAAAATCGTCGAGCCGCCGCACGATCCCACGGGCATCTCGGACGTCATCATCGGGGCGATCGGTCTGACCGGATTCATCGTCCTGCTCGCGTTGCTGTTCGGCCTGACGTTCGCCGGAATTCTCGTCTGGTTTCGCCGTAGGTCCGTGTAGGGCCCTGTCACTGATGCGCGATCGCGGTCGGCGCCGGCTTCAATGACGTCTGGTATTTTTTGATCGCGTTGAACAGCGCTTCGGCGATTCGCTGCCGATAGAGATTGCCTTTCAACAGCTTCGCTTCCTGCGGGTTCGTCACGAACGAGATCTCCGCCAGCACGCTCGGCATCGTCGCGCCGATCAGAACGATGAACGGCGCCTGCTTCACACCCAGATCCTTCAGCGATCTGTTGCTGCTCCGCAGACGGGTGATCATCGCGCGCTGAATCTGCGCCGCGAGATCACGCGACTCATCGACTTTGTTGTTGAGCGCGATCGCCTTCACGAAGTCGGGCAGCGCGCCCATCGTCATCGCCGACGTGGCGTTCTCGCGCGCCGCAACTTGGGCGGCGTTCGGATTGTTCGCGAAGTTCAGGAAGTAGGTCTCGACACCGCGCGCCGCGGGATGCGGGCTCGCGTTCGCGTGGATCGACAGGAAGAGATCGGCGCCTTCGCGGTTCGCGATCGCGGGCCGCTCCTGCAGCGGAATGAATTCGTCGGTCCGCCGCGTCAGGATCACCTCGATGCCGCGCACCTTCTGCAGCAGCCCTTCGAGACGGAGCGCGACGTCGAGCACGAGCTCCGCTTCCGTGACGCCTTTGCCCATCGCGCCCGGATCGTGGCCGCCGTGGCCGGCATCGATCACGATGCGCGAGACACCGAGCCCGAGCTGCCGCGCCATCGACACCGATCCGGAAAGATTCTTGGGCGGCGTGGTCGGCGCCGCGGTTGGCGGCGTCGTCATCGCCGTCGGCACCGGGCCAGGGATCCTCGCCACCACGTCGGCGGCAGACATGGCCGCCGCGAGCATCGCCGTGCGGCGCGGCGGGACGCCCGGCAGCGCACGAAGTCCGTCGATCGTGAACGCCCGCGCACGAATTGGCCGAGGGTCGGCCGGGCGAACAGGAGCGGCCGCGGCCTTCGGCGGCCGCACGCAGTCGATGACGATGCGATTTGGCGAATAGAGCTGGTACACGCTGTAGCTGGAGACGCCATCGGCATCCAGCACGACTCTCGTGATGTTGTTCGGATGTCGTCCGATCCGCACCTGCCGAACGACGTCGGCGTCGGATTCGAATCGGAGCGTCCGGTCGACGAAGCCAGGTCCGGCGCGCGTGCCCGCAAGATCGACGAATACGCGCTCGGGATCAGTGATGCGCTCGTCGTGGAATGACGCTTCACCGTCGAGCTCGATAGTCACGCGCACGCTCTCCAGCGTGAGGGATCGTCTGATGTCTTTGATCGTGGCGACGGCACGCGCCCGTTCGGGTCGCGCGACGTCTTCCACCGACGAATTTTTCGGCGGAGGTGGAAAGGTTCGCGCCGCCGGAACTTCTTCGAAGCGCGCGAGCTGCTCGGGCACTTCTTTCACCAGCTTGCTGCTCGGATAGCCGGCCGCCAACCGCGTGAGCACCCGAACACCGGCATCTCTGTCCTTCGGTTGCTTGAATTTCGCGTACGCGTCCAGCAACAGGCGTCCGGCCTGCCACAAGGCGTTGTCGCTGTAGCCGCTGGCAGGGTAGTGAGCAACCAGCGATTCGTACGACGCCACGACGGCGCGCACGTCGGTGAGGATTGTCGAGAGCGCATCGTCGGAGGCCAGCGCCGCGCGCACGGCCTGCTCGCGCGCGAGCGTTTCCATGTACATCGTCCGCGCCGACGACGCGGCGTACAGCGTCTGCGCAATCAGCGCGACCATGACGAGCGCAAGCGGACGGCTATTCATGATTCACCGCAGCTGAGCGTCGACTTCGTCGAAGTAATGTTTGTCGACGAGCACCTCGCGCGGCTTGCCTCCGGCTGCCGGCGAGACGAGTCCTTCCATCTCCATCATGTCGACGAGGCGCGCCGCCCGGCTGAACCCGATGCGCAGTCGCCGCTGAAGGTACGAGATCGATGCCTGGCCGCTCTGCACGACGATGCGGGCCGCTTCGTCGTAAAGGTCGTCCTTCTCGAGCTCGAGCGCGGCTTCGGGCGCCGGCTTCTCGTCCTGCGTGATCGACTCGTCGTAGGTCGGCTTGCCCTGCTTGCGCAGGTAGCTGACCAGGCGCGCGCTTTCCTGTTCCGAAATGTACGGACCGTGGAGGCGGATGAAGCGTGAGGAAGCCGGCGGAAGCAGGAGCATGTCGCCCCGGCCGAGCAGCTGCTCCGCGCCGTTCCCGTCGAGAATCGTGCGCGAATCGATCTTCGACG
>Ga0070699_100005750_pt1 | contig 10854 bp, 10 predicted proteins | sample KBSK1503metaG_FD_65473 | JGI IMG/M metagenome (GOLD analysis project Ga0070699, IMG submission 65473) | Corn, switchgrass and miscanthus rhizosphere microbial communities from Kellogg Biological Station, Michigan, USA - KBS K1-50-3 metaG | ecosystem: Host-associated > Plants > Roots >...
CCGGCCGTGCTCACGGTAAAGATGAGACGGCCGCGCAAGGTGAGGCGGTCGGCGGCGGCCTTCACCGCCGCGAGCGCTGCCGCGAGCGACCCTTTCTGCTCCGACACGCCGCGGCCGCGCACGTAGGCTCCGCTCGCACCGTCGATCAACTCGCCCGCATAGGGATTGGGCATGCGGTTGGCGGGATGGGTCATAGCGTAGGCCATCAGCATCAGGCTCTTATCGGCGCGCTGGGGCCCGAGCTCGATCAAGAGATTGCCCATCGCGTCGCGCCGCCAGGGCAGGCCGAGTTCCTGCACCAGCGGAACGACCCGTTCGCCGATGAAGCTCTGCACCTGCGGCTCGTGTTCGAAGCGCTCGGTCTGCGGACTGGGATGGCGAACGAATGCCCGCGTCCACTCGACGATATGCTCCGTGGGAATGCCCAAATGTTCGTTGACTTGACTGACCATCACGGCTCCGTTGACCAAAGCGCCGGCCCCTCACGACTCCTTCGAGGCCGCCGTCGGCGGACGGTCGGGCTCGCCAAGATCCCAAAACAATCCCGCCATCGCGCCCAGTCCTTCGCGCGCGATCGGCGCAAGCAGATGCTCGTCCGGCGCGTGCTGCGAACATCGGGCATAAGAGTGCGGGATCCAGATCGTGCGCAAGCCGAGCACGTCGGCAAAGCTGTCGTTGGGCAGCGAGCCGCCGAAATTGGGAAGAATGGCCGGCGCGCGTCCGGTCGTGCGCTCGATCGAACGGGCGGCGAAACCGACCCACGGATCATCCGGGTCGAGCCGGCTGGCGCGGAAAACTCCGCGCTCGCCACGGCGCACCTCGACTTGGACGAAGCCGTGGCGGTCGAGGTGGCGGCGCAGTGCCGGAATGATGTCGTCGGCGTCCGTTCCCACCACGTACCGCAGCTGGCAATGGGCGCGGGCGTGGCCCGGAATGGCGTTGACCGGACGGTCCGGCGTGCCGGTGGTGAAGGCCAGCACCTCGAAGCTGTTCCAGCCGAAGACCCGCTCCGCCGGCGTAAGCTCCGCTTCGCCCCAATCGCGGTCGACGGTCGGGCCGTTGCCGCCGCCGTCGACCTCGACGCCGGCAAGCAAGCGCCGCACCGACGCCGGCAACGGCGGCCGCCATTCCAGCACCTGGATCGTGCCGCGCGCATCGGTGATGCAAGCCAGCGCATGCGCGAGGATGATGCCGGGATTGGCGAGGAGGGCGCCCCAATTGCCGGAATGATGGGCGCCCTCGCGCAGATCGACGATGAGGTCGATCGGGTGGCCACCGCGGGCCCCGAGAAACAGCGTTGGCCGGTCGGGCGCGATCCGCGGGCCGTCGGAGGCGATCAGCAAATCCGCCCGCAAGAGCTTGTGCTTGTGCTCGCCGCAAAACTCGTGCAATCCGGCGGAGCCTACCTCCTCTCCCATCTCGATCAGAATCTTCGCGTTGAAGCCGAGGCGGCCGCGTTCGGCGATGACCGCGGCGAGCGCGCCGATGTTGACGCTGTGCTGTCCCTTGTTGTCGGCCGTGCCGCGGCCGTAGATGCGCGTGCCCTCGACCGTCAGCACCCAGGGCGAAAGGCCCGGCCGCCACAGATCGTCGAGGCCGCGCACGGTATCGCCGTGGCCGTAGATGAGAACGGTGACCGCGGCATCGTCCTCCATGCGTTCGGCCACCAGGAACGGAGGACCCGATGGGTTGTCGAGAACGCGCGACGTGAAGCCGAGCGGGGCGAGGCTCGGCACCATCTCGTCGTCGAGATACCGGCGTAGCGCGGGGGCGCGTTCGGGCTCCTGGCTCGTGCTCGGGATGGCGACCCGCCGCCGCAGATCGACGAGAAATTCCCCGCTGTCGAAATAGCTATGCGCGCGAGCGATAGCGGCGACGCGGCTCATGATGTCGTCCTTCCGCGGCTGCGCGCTTGAGTCGATCCGAGTGGCCGATTACGGTTTGCAGGATATTGCATGCGGGCCGTTGCCGCGGCAAGGACGGTGGGAGATCGCGTGTTCAAAATCCTGCATCTGGATGAATGTCCGGCGAGCCCGATGGAGCCCGGACGGGGCGAGCAGATCAAGCTGATCAATTCGGGCCTCGGCACCGAGAAGGTCGACGTCCATCTCAACCGGCTGGTGGCGGGTGGACCGCGCGGCAAGCGGCATCACCACACCAAGGCCGACAACGTCTATATCGTCAAGCGCGGCGAGGGCACGCTGACCGTGGACGGCGAGACCCACGTCATCCGTGAGAACGACGTGGTGTACATTCCCGCCGGCATGACCCATTCCCTTGCCAATCTCAGCGCTAGCGTGTTCGAGATTTTCGAAATCTACGCGCCGGCGGGGCGGCAGTTCGATTTCGTGGTGGACGAGTGAAACGCTGGGCGCCGGCCGAGCGATCGAGAGATGGTCACGGCCGACAACAGCTCATCAGCCGGATTGAGACATGACCGATAGCAGAGGCGTTCTTTTCGTCCCGTACCAAGACACGCTCGCCTTGCTGAGCGTCGAAGATGCGTTGCGTATCTGCGAAGAGGTCTATGGGATGCATGCCCGCGGCAGCGTGGTGTGGTCGTCCCCGGCGAGCTTCAAGCTCGACGTGGCGGAGGGCTTCAACAACCATTGGCACGTGAAGTCCGCGTTGCTGAAGGACATCCCCACCACCGGCGTTCGCCTCTACAACTACTATGACGATGGCGTGCGCAACACCGTCGGCGATCTCGGCTGCACGCGCTATATCGTGCTGTCCGATCCCCATAGCGGCGAGCCGATTGCGGTCGTCGACGAGCACTGGAGCTACGCCATCCGCAGCGCGGCGGCCGCGATCCTCGCCTGCAAGTGGATGGGTCCCAGAAACCCGAAAATTCTCGGTCTCGTCGGCGTCGGCACGATGGCGACGAATTCGCTGCGCTGTCTTTGCACTATGTACCGGTTCGAGGAGATCCGTTGTACCTCGCGTCGGCCCGAGACGCGGGCGGCGTTTGCGCGGAAATGGTCGCAGGCGCTTGGGATTGCAGTCGTGCCCAAGGATTCGATCGAAGAGGTCGTGCGTGGCGCCGATATCGCCGTCGGCGGCACCACCTCGAGCGACGTGGTGAGCCGCGAGCCTTGGCTCAAACCCGGCTCTACCTTCATCTCGTTGGCGCGCCGCGAGCTCGATCCGGCGGGCTGGTCGAAGATGGACAAGGTCGTCATCGACAGTTGGCACTTCAACATGCTGCAGGGCGAGTTCAAGCGGATGATCGAGTCGGGCCAGTTCTCGCGCGAGCAGCTCCATGGCGAGATCCACGAGCTGGTATCGGGCGAGAAGAAGGGCCGCGAGCGCGATGACGAGCGAATTTTGATCCATACTACCGGCCTTGTATCGCAGGACATCGCGCTGGCACACTTCTTGTATCGAAATGCGCTCGACAAGGGTCTCGGGACGTGGCTGCCCAGGGCACGCCCGGTAGCTTGCGCAGGAGGGACGGGCGAGAGGAGCACGACATGAGCGGCAAGCTGGGGATGGATCGGCGCGGTTTCTTGCGTAACGCCGGGAGCGCCGCGCTCGGCGCCGCCGCGGCGGGGAGCATCGCGCCATTGAGTCCGCGGGCCTGGGCGCAGGAGAAGTTTCCCGCCCGCGACATCAACTGGATCATCTACCAGGCGCCCGGTGGATCGATCGACACGACGGCGCGCATCATCCAGCCCTACCTTGAGAAGAACGGGGTCAAGACCAGCCTCGACTATGTCTTGGGAGCGGGTGGGCGCGTCGCGCGCAGCAAGCTCTACACCGCCCGGCCGGACGGCTACGTGATCATGACGGAGTCCGCGCCCGGCGGCGCGATCGATGAGGTCATCAGGCGGGCGGGCTACAAGGCGAGCGAGTTCATCGCGATCTTCGGATGGAGCGTGGTGAGCTGGCAGCTCTGCGTGAAGAAGGATTCGCCGATCCAGACCTTCCAGCAATTCGTCGACGAGTGCAACAAGCGTCGCGTGGTGGTCGGCACCATCGGGCGTTCGGGCTCAAGCCACATCCAGCTCGCGGCGTTGCAGAAGGAATTGAACCTGCCGTTCGGAATGGTGCATTTCGAGGGTTCGGGCAAAGCCTATCCGGCTGTCATGGGCGGCCATGTCGACGCGGCGATCAGCGGACCGGGATCGGGCTCGCGCATGCGCGAGAGCCTGCATTTTCTCGCCGTCACCGGCGAAGAGCGCGAGAAGGCGCTCCCCGACGTGCCGACGCTGAAGGAATTGGGCTTTCGCGTCACGCCCATCGATCAGATCTGGTACGCGATGACTACGCCGAAGGTGCCGGATGATCGCATCGCGATGTTGTCGAGCGCATTTGCCAAGGCGTTCGAAGACAAGATGTTGTGGGAGCAGATGCAGAAGGCCGGCGAATATCTCAAGCTGCTCACGCGCGCGCAGGTCGAGGAGATGGTGGGCAAACAGACCGAGGTGATCGAGAAATACAAGGAGCTGTTGGGGTAAACGCCCTGCCAGAAGGCCAGTCGTTGAATGTCGACCGATAGCAGAGGTTATTGGCGGGAAGAGTTGTCTCTGATCGCGGTCCTCCTCCTGTTTTTCGTCGGGATCGTTGCGCTTTCCTATCATCTGCCTTTCGACGCACGGCTTTTCCCAATGGTCATCGGCAGTGCCGGCATCCTGCTCACGCTCGGGATTGCCATCGAGCAGGTGCGCCGGCACGGTGCGCGCGACGCGTCGACGGTGGATGATGACGATCCCGCGGCCAAGGCCGACTGGCCGCGCTACACGACCGCGCTTCTCGCCGCGCCGGCGTTCGGCCTGATGTTCTGGCTCGTCGGCTTCATCGTCGCATCGCTCGCGGCGATGCTGCTCATCCCGGTGTTGATGGGATATGCGAACCGGCGGCAGCTCGTGCTCACCGCGCTCCTGACGGTTGCGATCCTGGCGCTCATCGGCCCCTATCTCCTCAATGTCGACCTTCCGCACGGCCTCGTAGGGGATTGGCTCATCGACAAGTTCGCGCTGCGCGCGAGCTGAAGCTGCGTCATGATCGACAACCTCATCCTTGGCCTGACCGCTGCCCTGCAGGTGAAGCAGTTCATATTCATGGTCCTGGGTACGGTGATCGGGCTGTGGGTCGGCGTCTTGCCCGGCCTCGGCGGCCCGGTGGCCATGGCGATCCTGATCCCGTTCACGTTCTCGATGGATCCGCTCTCCGCGCTGCTGATGCTGGCGTCCATTTCGGTCGGCGCCGCCTTCGGCGGATCGGTCACCTCCATTCTGCTCAATATTCCAGGCGAAGCATCATCCGCCGCCACCGCCTATGACGGCTATCCCATGGCGCAGCAGGGCAACGCGAAGGTCGCCATGGGATTGTCGGCCGGCGCCTCCATGGCGGCGGCGATCGCCGGCGTGCTGATTCTGATGTTCGCCTCGGGCCCGGTGGCGAAGGCCGCGCTGGCATTCAGCCCGGCGGAATATTTTGCCCTCGCCATCCTGGGCCTCACCGTGGTTTCGGTTGCCGCGCTGGGCTCCACCATCAAGGGATTGGCGATGGGGGCGCTCGGGATTGCGATCGGTCTGATCGGGATCGATTCGATCCTCGGGTCGGAGCGCTACACGTTCGGCTTCGTGTATCTGCTCGACGGCATCAGCTTCGTGCCGGTGATGGTGGGACTGTTCGCGATCACCGAACTGACCAGCATGATCCTCCAAGGCGGCACCATCGCCAGGGCCGGCCGGCTGGAAGGATCGCTGTGGGATGGATTTTGGGACACGTTCCGATATCCGTTCACGCTCGTTCAGAGCACGGCGGTGGGCGCGTTTCTCGGAATGATTCCCGGAATAGGCGCGACGGCGGCGAACTTCCTCGCCTATAGCGTGGCGCAACGCTCCTCGCGGCATCCCGAGCGCTTCGGCAAGGGCGCGCCCGAAGGCGTCATCGCGCCGGAAGCGTCGAACAATTCCTGCATTCCCACCAGCCTCATCCCCGCGCTCACGCTCGGGATTCCCGGCGGCGCGACCTCGGCCATCCTCCTGGTCGCGGTGACCCTGCAAGGGTTGCGCCCGGGTCCGATGCTGTTCACGTCGAACCCGGAGCTGATCTGGGGCTTCTTCATGGGCCTGCTCGTCGGCGCGGTGATAGCGACGGTGCTCTATCTCGTCATGATTCCCTGGTTCGCGCTGATCACCATTGTGCGCGTCGAGTTGCTGGCGCCGATGCTTTTGATCATCACGCTGTTCGGCGCCTATGCCAACGAGCGCAACATGATGGATGTGTTCGTCGCGATCTTCTTCGGCCTCCTCGGCTATTTCCTGCGGCGTCACGGCTATCCGCTCATCAGCCTCGTCATCGGACTCATTCTCGGCCGGCTCGCGGAGGGATCGTTCCACCAGGCGCTGATGATTTCGGATCACGATTACTCGGTCTTCATCCTGCGGCCGTTGTCCGCGCTGATTTTCGCGGTCTGCCTGGTTCTGGTGCTGTGGCCGGGCGTGAAGACGCGGCTCCGCCGGGGCGGCGCCGAGGCCACCTGAGCGGAAACGCCGATGCATGAAAGCGACATCAAGAAATTGCTCGACGCGCGCATCTCGCGCGCGCGGGCGAAGGAATTGTTGATCGCACTCGTCAAGGTGCCGAGCCCGCAGACCGAGCGGCTCGAGGACGAGCCGCTGCTCAAGGCGTTCATCACCTCGGCGATCGAGCCGCGCCTGCGCACCATGGGTTTTGTCGACATCCGCCACGACGCAATGGGCAACCTCATCGCCGCTTACGGCGCGGGGACGAGCAACAAATCGCTGATGTTCATCGGCAACGCCATGAACCAGCCGGCCGCCACCATGCCCAACCCCTACTACGGCGACGTGGTCGACGGCGCGGCCTACGGTCTGCCCGGCGAGTGCGTGATGGGGAAGGGGGCGAGCGAGCAGAAGGCGAATTTGGCGGCGATGCTGCACGCCATGGAAACCGTGATCGCGAGCAAGGTCGCGATCAAGGGCAAGCTCATCTTCACCTGCTGCCTCTCGGGCGAGACCGGAAAGCACGACGCCATCAAGAGCGTGGTCGAGGGCGCGGGCGTGCGCGCGGAGATGGCGGTGCTGGGCGCGGCCGCATCGATGTGTTCGTGACGGTGAAGGGCTCGCCTTGCCATTCGTCGCGGCCGTGGGACGGCGTCAATGCCATCACCGGCGCGACCGAAGCGATCCGCTTGGTGCTCGCCAAGGTGAAAGTGGACAAGAGCCACCCGCAGCTCGGGCGGCAGTCGTTGACGGTCAACCACATCCGCAGCTTTCCGGACTCGACCCACACGGTGCAGGAGCGCTGCGAGTTCACGCTCGACCGGCGCCTGCTGCCGGGAGACGACCCGAACGAAGCCTTCGCCGAGATCGAGCGCATCGCCAAGGAGGTCGAACGGATCGAGGATCCCGTCAGCGGCAAGAGCTATGGCGTCGAGGTGCGGCTCGGGCCGTTCATGTATCCGTCGCTGGTGACGACGGACTCACCCGTCGTCAAGGCGATCCTGCGCGCGAGCGAGGTCATGTTGGGCAAGCCGGCCGAGACCTACTACTCGCCGCCCGCCTTCGACCAGGGCTACCTCAACCACGTCGGCATCGTGACGGCGAATTTCGGCGCCGGCGAACATCAATACGCCCACACCGATTACGACATGGCCTCGGTCGAGCGCACCGGCGATGCGGCCAAGGTTTACGCGTTCATGATGCTGGATTATCTGACGTAGCTCTCTCAATCCCGCGCCGGACACAGCGGACGAATGTCGGTTCCGCGCCTAATCCGCGATCGCCGGCCCGTCACCCTGCGCGCAGTAGCGGCGCAGATGATCGCGGTGGCGGTGGAAATTCATCACGGCGTCGGAGATCGTCTCCGAGCCGTACCGACTATAGAGATAGAGCATCTCGTCGTGCTGGCCGCCGCCGTTCTCGCCATAAGTCCAGAGCCTCAGCAGGATATCGGCCTGCTCGCTGCCGAGATGATCTTCCAGGAATTCGGCCGTGCATCCGCAATTGAAGACGGAGCGGTGCAAGAGGTTACGGCATTCGGCTTCGACGCGATCCTCTTGCGCCTGCGCGATGCCGGCGACGGTCGAGACCATCGCTATCGCCATCGCAATTAGCCATGCGCGGCTGCGCCCCGTGCGGGAGGCGCGCATTCGCGCGCCGGCGAGGCGGTGTCCGCTTGTTTGAGTTTCCGTCGGTGGCGATGAACGCGCCCAGGCCCGCAGCATGCGGCCGGTCTACCAGCGAGCGGAGTGACAAGCTTGCAGGCGGCCCTGAGCTTCCTTGGAGATTTTCTGGAGTTTGTATCCAATGCGGCAATCCAATACCGCTTTGCGCGCGGTCACAACACCCGGCTGCCGGAGTTTGTGGCCAGGTCGCGATGCGCGTCGCCGCTTATTATCTTACTCCGCCGCCGCCATCTTCGCGACCGCCGCCTGCTCCTCCTGGTAGAGCCGGTCGAGGATGCGACGCGCCTGGATCACGCCGGCGTCGGCGTTGATGTCGGTCTGCGGCGGATTGGGGATCATCAGCAGATTGCGCTGTTGCGCCTCGAACACGGCAACGTCCTCGAGGAACGCGGTCCTGATCTGCTCGATCAGCATCTCGGTCGTCTTCGGGTTTTTGACGTCGAAGTTGTGCGCCTGGCCCCAGAAATAATGGCTCGTGGTCTCCGTTTCCGGCGTGATGGCGTTGAGATTCCACATGCCGATGCCGCCCACTCGCTTTCCCTCGGGCGCCCCGGTGCCGGTCGGCGTGGCGCCGACGTCGAGACGCAGGAACGCCGGCGGGGTGAAATTGATGATCTGCCAGCGATCCACGTTGGCGGTGAAGCCGCCCGCCTTCACGAAGGTCGGCGGCGGCGGCGCGTCGACGATCCACCGGGTGACCGCGACGCCGTCCTCCGTGCGTTGCACCTTGACCTGCGCCTGCTCCACCAGCGCCGGGTTGCCGATCGTGGTCCCATGCACGAAGGCCAGATGCGTGAGATCGAGAAGGTTGTCGACGACGAGCTGCCAGTTGCCTTTGACGTGGAGGTACTCGCCCTTGGCTCCCCAGTTCGGATCGTCGAACCAGTGGAAATCGGTGATCTTGTCGGGATCGGCGAGCGCGGGATCGCCCATCCAGATCCACAGCCAATGGTAACGCTCGACCACGGGATCGCTCTTGACCCGCGCCGAGCGTGGAATCGTGTCCTGGCCCGGCACTCGCACGCATGTGCCGGTCTTGTCGTAGCGAAGCCCGTGGTAATGGCACTGCAACGCGTCGCCGACCAACGTCCCCATGGACAGCGGCAGATGACGGTGCGCGCAGCGATCCTCGAGAGCGACCGGCGTGCCGTCTTCGAGCCGATAGAAGACGATGGGCTTGCCCAGAATGATGCGGCCGAGCGGGCGCCGTCCGATCTCGTGGTCATAGGCCGCGACGTACCAGTAGTTTCTGAGGAACATGGGCTTTCCTCCCGTTCACTCGCGGCCGAATTGCGCGACCAGATAGGCGGAAATCGCCGTGACCTCGTCGGGCGCCGACATGCCCCAGCGCTCGTACATGTTGGCGACGACCGTCTCCCAATCGTGCTTTTGCCGCTTGACCACGGTGACCCGCTCCAGGTTGTGGCAAACCGCGCAGCGGCTCTCCACCAGCTCCTTGCCCGGTCCGCTCGGCAGCGCGGACGCGGTTGCGGCCGGCGCGGTAGGCCCGAAATTGGTGATGAGATATTGGATGACGGTGTCCGCCTCGCGCGGCGTCAATTGCGTGCCGCGCAGCACCATGTTGTAGACGTGCTTCTTCCATCCGACCGGACCGTCCCGGCCCGCCATGATGACGCCCAAGGTGTGGCATTGCGAGCAGGCGGTTGCGACCAGCTCGCGGCCCTCTCCCGCCGGCAAGGCGCCGGCGGTCTGGGCGTGAAGCGGCGTGTCGGCGCCGAGAACGAGCGCGGTGAGGGCGGCCACGAGCGCCAGGCGCGGCATGGTCACACCTTGCGCTGGCGCAAATCCGCGACCGAATAGGGCGGATGCCAGCTCGAGGCGGCGCCGATGCCGTCGCGATAGGTGTGGACGTCCAACAGATAGGGCCGTCCGTCAGCGGTCGCGCGCTTGGCGCGCTCGATCGCACCTTTGAGCTTGTCCGGCTCCTTGACCACCTCGCCCTCGACGCCGAACGCGTCGGCGGCCTTGGCGTAGTCGACGTCGGGGCTGCCGAGATAGCAGGTCATGTCGCGCCCGGTCTGGAACTGCCGGCCGCCGTAATGCCAGATGCGGTTGCGCTCGTTGTTGTAGCTGTGATTGTTGAGCACGATGTTGATGACCGGCGCCTTGTAGCGCGACTGGGTCCACAGCGGCTGCGGGCCGGAGAAGCAGAAGCTGCCGCCGCCGACCACCGCGACCACGGGCACATCCGGCCGGGCGAGTTTGGCGCCGAACGCCGCCGCCAGGCCCCATCCCAGCACGTTCGGCCCGGTGCCGATGTAGTGCTTGTCGGCGCCGCCGAAGGACAACAGCGGGTCGATGGTCTTGCCGGAGTCGACGTCGCAGACGTAGCAGGTGTCCTTGTCGAGCCCGCTTTCAAGTTCGAGCCCGATCCGCTCGAGGCTCACGGGCGTGCGCTGCGCGTTTTCGCGCCCGATGGTCTGGCGGAACTCCCGCATCTCCGTGCTGTAGGCGCGGGTGCGGGCGGTGCGCTCCTCGGCGATCTCCTTGAGCCGCGCGGGTGTCGCGAGGTCGCGGACCGCCGCCGTGAGATCAGCGGCTGCGAGCCGCACATCGGCCACCATGCCGAAGTCGACAGGCCCGCCGCGGGCGAGACTCGTGGGATCGAGACGGATCGAGATCAACTGCATCCCGGGCGCGGCGCGCTCGCCGTAGCGGTTGCCGAGGTTCAA
>Ga0070699_100005754_pt1 | contig 10848 bp, 7 predicted proteins | sample KBSK1503metaG_FD_65473 | JGI IMG/M metagenome (GOLD analysis project Ga0070699, IMG submission 65473) | Corn, switchgrass and miscanthus rhizosphere microbial communities from Kellogg Biological Station, Michigan, USA - KBS K1-50-3 metaG | ecosystem: Host-associated > Plants > Roots >...
AATCTCGTTCGCCATCGTCATGAGCGTCGTTTCCGGCGCCATCGCGACGACCAATGCAGGATTGAATTTCGTTCGGTGGCTGCAATGATGAGAACTGGAAGAAGGAATCGTCCGATGTTGCGCGCTCTCACCGCATTGCTGCTTGCCACGTCGGTCGCGATTGCCGCCGCCCCGCAGCGTCCCACCTCCGATCACGTGAGATTTCGCGACCTGTTCAAGGAGATGGTGGAGACCAACACCAGCTTGTCGGGAAGCTGCACCGCGCTGGCCGAGAAGATCGCGGTCCATCTGAAGGGCGCCGGCTACTCCGCGTCGAACATCCACCTGTTCTCGGCGCCCGACCACCCGAAAGAAGGCGGCATCGTCGCCGTGCTGCCGGGCGCGAATCCGCGTCTGAAGGCGATCCTGCTGCTGGGCCACCTGGATGTGGTGGAAGCCAAACGCGCGGACTGGACGCGCGATCCCTATCAGTTCATCGAGGAAAAGGGGTTTTTCTACGGCCGCGGCACCGCCGATATGAAGTCCCAGGTCGCGGCCTGGGTCGACACGATGATGCGGCTGAAAGAGGAGAAGTTCCAGAACCAGCGCACGATCAAGATGGCGCTGACGTGCGGTGAAGAAACCAGCACCGCATTCAATGGCGCCAAATGGCTCTCCGAGAAGCAGCGTGACCTCATCGATGCCGAATTCGCGCTGAACGAGGGCGGCGGCGGAGACAACGACGACGCCGGGAAGCCGCTGCTGATGGAAGTGCAGTCAGCGGAGAAGTTTCCACAGAACTACACGGTGGCGGTCACGAACCCGGGTGGCCATTCCTCGCGTCCGGTGAAGAAGAACGCCATCTATCAGCTCGCGGCGGCGCTGACCAAGATCAGTCAGTATCAGTTTCCGTTCGAGTCGAACGACATCACCCGGACGTTCTTCGCCAAGATGGCGCCGCAGAAGGGCGGCGACATCGGCACGGCCATGGCCGCCTTCGCCAGCAACCCGAAGGATATGAAGGCCGCCGCGCGCGTCGCCGAAGATCCCGACTTCAACGGCCTGGTTCACACCACCTGCGTTGCGACGCTGCTCTCGGCTGGCCATGCGAACAACGCATTGCCGCAGCGCGCCGAGGCCAACATCAACTGCCGCATCTTCCCCGGCACCACGCCAGAACAGGTTCGTTTCAAGCTCGTCGAACTGGTCGCCGATCCCGACGTCATGGTGACCTTGACCGATCATCGCAGCGAGGTCCCGAAGGGGCCGCTCCCGCTCAATCCGAAAGTGTTCGGACCGGTCGAGAAACTCTCGGCCAAATACTGGCCGGGCATTCCGGTGGTACCAACGATGTCCGCCGGCGCAACCGACGGTGCGTTCCTGACGCCGGTAGGCATTCCCACGTACGGCGTGTCGGGCATCTTCTTCGACACCGACGGAAACGGCGCGCACGGGCTCAACGAGCGTGTGCGCGTGGACTCCGTGTACAAGGGCCGCGACTTCCTCTACGACATCGTCAAGATTTACGCGAACCAGACGTGAGCGCCGTTCGAAAGTGAACGCGTCCGTCCCGCTCGCGAACATCACGTATCGCCGTTCGCTCGCTGACGTCACGTCCTGCGTGTGATCCGTCGTGGTGTGCTCCTTGCACTCACCACTCACATTGTGAGTGGTGAGGCGGCGGAGGTCCGGCGGTGACTGACCTGAATCTCGTCCCACTCCTCAAGGGGACTGTGGACCTGTTGATCCTGCGATCGCTCCAGCAAGGGCCTTCGCACGGCTACGAGGTCTCGCGATGGGTTCGCGAACGCACGGACGGCGTGTTGACGCTCGAGGACGCCGCGCTCTATCAGGCGCTGCATCGCCTCGAGGACGAAGGGTCGATCAGCTCGGAGTGGGGAGTCTCCGAGAACAACCGGCGCGCCAAATACTACGCGCTGACTGCCAAAGGTCGACGACGTCTGTGGCGGGACATCGCCGGATGGAAGCGTTACGCCGCCGCCGTGTTCAAGGTTGTCGAAGCGTGATGAGGCGTCGATGAAGCGACCCGGTGTGAAGCGACTGTTTCGGTTTCCGACTCGCACACCTGCTGAGATCGGTGAGGACGTGGCGGAGGAGATCCGCTTCCACCTCGAGACGCGCATCGAAGTACTCGTCGATGCCGGTCTGTCAGAAGCGGAGGCGCGGACGCAAGCGATGCGCGAATTCGGAGACGCTCGCCGCATGAACGAGGCGGTGCGGCACCAGGAGCGCATCGAGCGACGACGACGTTTGTTCCGGTGGTTGGAGGATCTGCACCAGGACCTTCGTCATTCGTGGCGGTCGTTGCGCCGCACGCCTGGATTCACAGCCACCGCGGTGCTGATTGTCGCGCTCGGCATCGGCGCGACAACGGGACTCTTCAGCGTTCTCGCCGCGGTCCTGCTGCGCCCGTTGCCGTACCCGGACGGCAACCGGTTGGTTCAGGTGCGGGGCACGAGAACCGACGGTAGCGAGTCAGGTCAAGCGACGGCCTTGCCCGACTATCGCGCGATGCGCGATCGCAGTCGATCGTTCGAGGCGCTCGGAGCGTTCAGCGGTTCCGCGTTCATCATCACCGGCGGCGATCGCACCGAGTTCGTACAGGGCACGTCGATGACCGCGGAGATGTGGCGCGTGCTCGGCGTGCCGCCGCTCCTGGGCCGTACCTTTGTCTCCGCCGAGCAGGAGTGGGGCCGTCATTGGGTGGCGGTCATCAGCGAGGGTCTGTGGAAGCGTCGCTTCGGCGGAGCGGCCGACGTGATCGGCAAGCAGCTCCAGAGCGGACCACAAACACTGACCGTGATCGGCGTCATGCCGTCCTCGTTCGGCATCGTCGGATTGCGCTCGGACATGTGGGTGCCGCTCTCGTTTCCGCCGGGCAGCGTGATGGACACGCGGCGAAACCGCTTCGCCAGCGTGCTCGGACGACTCCGGCCGGACGTCACGATCGAGCAGGCGCGACTCGGTCTCTCGGCGATCGCCGCGCAGCTGGCCGCCGAGGAACCGCAGTTCAACGCGGGGCGTGGCGTTGCGCTCGATAGGTGGCAGGACGCGATCGTCGGCGACGCACGCTCGACGCTGCTCATGGTCTTCGGAGCTGCATGTGTCGTGATGCTGATCGCCTGCGCGAACCTTGCGAACTTGTTGATCGCGCGCGGCGTTGGTCGTGAGGACGAGCTCCGGGCACGGGCGACACTTGGCGCCAGCCGCGGGCGGCTGATTCGACAGATGCTCGCCGAGGCGCTGGTCCTCGTCGCCATCGGCGGCGCTACCGGCATCGCGCTCGCGATTCGTCTCGTCGATGCCGTTCCGACGCTTGGTCCCATCGGCTTGCCGCGGCTGGACGAAGTGACGATCGACGGGCCCGTTATCACATTTGCCCTGGGCGTCATGGCAGCGACGACGGTGCTGTTCGGGCTGTGGCCGTGTTGGCGCGTCGCGCGTGCGGGTCACGTTGCACTCATCGCGGCGTCACGGACCATCGCCGGTGCGCGCATGCACCAGCGTACCCGGCGCGCGCTGATCGTCGCCGAGGTCTCGCTCTCGCTGGTGTTGCTCATCGGCGCCATGCTGTTGATCACGAGCCTTCGACGACTGCAGCAGGTCGATCCCGGATTCGAGACGCCGCAATTGCTCACGGCAACGGTGAGCCGCTATCGACCCGATGGTCGCGACGTCTTCGTCCAGCAGCTCGTGGAGCAGATCAGCGCGATTCCCGGTGTTCGCGCCGCCGCCGCGGTGACGAGTCTTCCGCTGGATGGCGGCGGGTGGGGCAAGCAATTCAACGCGGACTCCCTGCCGCCTCCACGATCGATGGCCGATGTGCCGAACGTCGACTATCACCACGTGACACCGGACTATTTCACGGCGATGGGCGCCCACATCCGTCGCGGCCGTGCCTTCACGAACGACGATCGAGCGAATCAGCCGCTCGTCGCCATCGTCAACGAGACGCTCGCCCGGCGCACCTGGCCCGGCAGCGATCCAATCGGACAGCGCATGTCGCTGTATCCGCCAGAGTCGCTCGCGGCGCACCTCCTGCCCCTTCCGGATGGACGCACCACGTTTCCGCGTCTGACCGTGGTCGGCGTTGTCGGCGATTTCCGGGACGACGGGCTGGACCGCGCGGCACGTCCGAGCGTGTTCGTGCCGCTCGCGCAAGGCACGCAGGCAGCAACTGGCGATCAGCTCCAACCGTTCCACTACATCGTCGTGCGCACATGGGGTGAGCCGCTCGCGATGACAACTGCGATCGAGCAGGCTGCAAGACAGCGCGACCGGAATGCAGCGGTGTCCGATGTGCGAACGATGGAGAGTCGCCTGTCCGATTCGATGGCACGGCGACGCTCTGCGACGCTGCTGCTGGGAGGATTCGCGGCGGTCGCACTGCTGTTGTCGGTTGTCGGGCTCTACGGAGTGATGGCCTACACCGTCAGCCAGCGGCGCGACGAATTGGGCGTGCGGGCGGCGATCGGCGCGACCGCTGGAAACCTTCTCAGTTTGGTCATGGAAGACGGCTTGCGCATGACGGTCGCCGGCTCGGGAATTGGATTACTGGCCTCGGCGGCGCTGTCGAATCTGCTGGAGTCGCAGCTGTTCGAAGTGCGCGCTCTCGATCCATCAATCTACGCCGCCATGACGGTTGTTCTGGTCGGCGTGGCCGCCGTGGCGTGCCTGGTGCCTGCCGTCCGCGCCGCGCGTGTCGATCCGGTGAAGGTGCTGCGGCGCGACTGATCCACCATCTGGGATCCCCCCCACTACCCACCAGCCACCATCCGCCAACCAGCTTGTGGCACACTTCACCGGTCATGACGAACAGATATGTGACCGGCGTCGTCGCGGCTGGGCTCTTCCTCCTCCTCTGTGGAAGTCGCGTGGCCGCCCACCACTCCTTTGCGGTGTACGACCACACGCAGACCTTCACCGTCACGGGGACGATAACGAGGTTCCAATGGACCAATCCGCACGGGTTCCTGGAACTGGATTACCGGGCTGCTGACGGGTCGATGAAGCACTACACAATCGAGCTGACGAGCATCAACATGCTCACGCGCGCCGGCTGGACGTCGCGGTCGGTGAAGCCCGGGGACGAGATAAAAGCGATGGTGGCACCGCTGTTGAACGGTGAGCCTGGGGGGTTGCTGATGGAACTGTCGTTCACCGACGGGCGCAAGCTCGAGTCGCCCGTGCCCGCTCCCGGCACGTTCAAGCGCACACCCGAGCAGGAGTTGAAGTGATGACTCGCATGACCATCGGCATTGCGGTCGCCGCGTTGGCGTGTGCGACAGGCCTCACGGCAATCGTCGGCGCACAGGCGAGGGGCCGATCGAATCCGCCGAACATCACGGGCTCGTGGGAGCGGATCGGTCCCGGTGCGTTGTCGACAGCACAAGCGACGGGGCCGCGGCTGCCGGCGGCGACTCCGCCGCCACTGAAACCGCAATTCCTGAAGGAGTGGCAGGCCCGTCAGCAGGCGGCCCGCGAGGCGACCGCGAAGGGACAGCCGTTCGGCATCAACTGGGTCAACTGTCTCCCAGACGGGATGCCTGGAATGATGTCGGGCCCGTTTCCGATGGAAGTCCTTCAGACGCCAGGACAGGTGACGATCATTCAGGAGTCGTTCACACAAATCAGGCGGATCCTGCTCGATCGGCCGCAGAAAGGTTTCACCGACATCGATCCGACCTTCTATGGCAATTCCGTCGGCACGTGGGAAGGCGACACGCTTGTCGTCGACACGATCGGAATCAAAGAACAGGTGCAGTATCAGAACGTGCCGCATTCGGATCAGATGCGGATCAAAGAGCGGATTCATCTGGTCCAGGGTGACGTCCTGTGGGACGAGATCACCGTCGAGGATCCGATGACGCTCGAGAAGCCGTGGACGATTACCTTCGCGTATCGGCGGATGCCGGACTATACGCTGCTCGAGTACATCTGCGAGGACAACCGCGAATACATCGACGACCAAGGGCGTCAGCGAATTCGCTTACAGTCGCCCTCGCAAAAGTAGCGCCCCGTACATGGAAAGGGCCGTCACGGCGACGGCCCCTTTTGGTTCGCGGCGCGCGTGCTTGTTGCGGTCGGTTTCAGCGCGCGGGCGCGGGAACGTTGACGGCGAACACGAAACGCTGACCATCGCTGGTTGCGCTCTTCCACTGGAGCGGGTTTCCCGCCACGGGCCCCTGGAGTTTGAACAGGAGTCGGGGAGTGCCCGCCTTGAAGGTCGGGGTCGTGCTGATATCCACGGCCATGACGTGGACATCGGCGGTCTTCGGATCGGGCTGAAGGAAATACATCTCCTTGCCGTCTGCCTTCCAGCCAATCATGCCGATGGTGTCCGCGGAGACCTGAACGATGTCGCCCGGTGGCGGAGCTTCGGGCTTGGCGGCATCGAACGGACGAACGTAGAGCTGAAGCTTCCCGTTCTCCTCCTGATCCGTGATGTAGGCGATGTGGCGCATGTCGGGAGAAAAGCGCCCGTGGAGCACGTTGTACTCCTCGCGCAGCCATTCGATCCCTTTGCGCTCCGCGGCGCTTTGACCTGCCAGCGGCACGACGACGAGCACCTGGGTCCAGAAGGCCATGAACTTCCCATCCGGAGACCAGTCAGTGAGAACCATCCCGGCGCCGGGGGTATAGGTGAACAGCTGCTCTGCGTTTCCGGTGCCGTCCCATGCCTTTCGGTAAATCGAGGGCATGCCGCGTTGCGTCGTCGACACATACGCCACCTGCTTGCCATCGGGCGACCAGATGGGCGCGTTCTGGTTCTCGGTGTCGTTGGTAACCGGGTAGCCCTTGCCGGTGGCCACGTCGTACGTCCAGATGTCGAGTTGACTCGTCTTCGGATCGTTGCGCATCGCCACGACGTGCGCGCCATCGGGAGAAACATTCGCCTGGCTATAGTTGCCAGGCTCTCCCACTTTGCGCAGCATCTTTCCCTGACGGTCGAACACGGTGATCTGCTGGAGTCGCGGTTTCTCCGGCGCGGCCACCACGAATCGCTCGCCGTCGCGACTGATGCTTGCTGTCCCGACGCTCACGCCCAGCCCGTCGGGCAGACGGAACAGCAGCCTGGGTTTGCTGAACTCGAACACGTCGGAGGTGCTGACGTCGACCGCCATGAATCCCCGGTCGGCCGCCAGGTAGTAGAACTGTTTGCCATCTGCCCGCCAGAACCCCATGCCCAAACCGCCGTCGGTCGATATCTGCCATGGGCCGCCGCTGGCCGTTCCGCTGCCCGACGCATCAATCGGCCGGACGTACATTTCGGGCCGACCCGATTGATTCGACATGTAGGAGAGAAAGCGGCTGTTGGGAGAAAGGCGCGCGCCCTGTACGGTGCTTGTACTGCGGAACGCTTCGACAGGCTTGCGGTCGCCCGAGCCCTCGAGCGGCAGCAAATACAAGATTCCGCCTGACAAGTCGGTGGTGAAGTAACTCAGATACTTGCCGTCCAACGACCATCCCATGAGGTTCATTCCGAAGCCGGCATGCTTGTAGAGGAGTTCCTCGGTTCCTTCGCCATTCGAAGCCTTCCGATACAAGCCTTCGGTGCCGCCGCGGAGCGACACGTACGCCAACTGCTTCCCATCCGGAGACCACACCGGTGCTCGCGACAGCTCGCGACGTTGGCTGGCAGTGGTAATGCGGGTGCTCTTGCTCGTCGCGACATCGGTCACCCAAACATCCTGGGTTTCGTTTTCCGGGTAGCTTCTGATCACCGCGATGCGCGTGTTGTCGGGTGAGATGGTGGGCTGGTTGTAGAAATCGCGCTCGTTGATCGTGGCGACGAGCTTTCCCTGACGGTCGTACATATGGAGAACCTGCGAGTTGTTCTCCCGATTCAGGGCGATGCCTCTGGCCCTCTGCTCGGCCCTGGCTTTCGCCTTGTCCGCGTCAGACTGGCCCGATACGGAAACCGGTGGCAGCAGGAAGACGGCGGTCAGCGTCGCGACTGCCGCGATCATCGCAGTCCTATATCTCTTCATAAGAACTCCGTTCGAATGCGGCGAGGCTGGTCGACCGTCAGCAATTCTGCGGACACGCGGAAACGACCTTGCCGCTCGCAAGCGTCATCGTCCGCAGAAGTCCCCAGGCGGAGCCGTCGCGGGCGCGGCTGGCTTCAAACGTGACTGATTTGCCGAGGGCTCCCTCGAAGTCGGCCCTGCTGATCTCGCGATCCCGGAAGAAGGCGGGGGATGGGCCTTCCAGGCGCCAGGCCTGGACAGCTTCGCCGTCTTTCGCATCGACCATCAGCTCGATGTGGGGGTTTCTCCAGTCGACCTTGCCGAGTGTGCCGGTGAGCGTCACTCGATTGTTGAAGTCGAAGTAGGCCGACATGTTGTGGTGCGCCGACACCGAACCGGCCATCAGCAGGATCGCCACGACGCCCGAAGCAATCATGCGAGAACTCATTGGATGCTCCTTCGGCTGCTTAGACGATTTCCCGGGCGAAAGGTTTGCGGCTTCTAGCAGGCGGAGTGTAGCAGGATCACCACCGGTCCCGCTTGCAGGGCCCGTTACAAAAGTAACGGCTTCCGATCAGCGGGCGAGGAGCCGCTCGCCGCCGGCCTGTCGGAATGCGGCCAGGGCACGATCCCGTCCGGTTTCGGCATCGGCGAGCAGTGTCTGGAAGGCCGGGACGTCGCGCAGCGCATCGAATTGCGGCCGGTGTGCCAGGGTCGGTGCAACGAAATATCCCCTGGCCACGGCCTTCTGCAGGAAGTCGAGGCCGCGCTGGTGATCCCCCGCGTCGCAGAACAGCCATCCCTCCTGAAAGATGGCCTCGGGATCGTCGAAGATTTTCAACGACGCGAATGCAGAGAGCGTCGAGACCATATCCTCGACCCGGCGATCGAGCCACGCATCGAGGTGTGCCTTCCAATTCCGGAACACCTCGAGACGCTGCTCCTTGCCCATCCTGGCGAGGATCTGCCGTGCCTCATCGGTGCGGCCCGAGAGACCCAGACCGATCACGCGGATCCCTTCATCTGCCCCTGGCTCTCGCTCGATCGGGTCGACGGCGATGAGCTGATCGATGTCGCCCTTCATCAGCAGCGTCTGCTGGAAACTGGTGTCGATATTCGGGTCGAGCCTTCTGGCCTCGGCGTGCGCGGCGAGCGATTCCTCGAACAGGCCCGAATAGCGGCACGCGTGCACGAGTCCGGCGAAGAGTTCGGGGTCGGTCCCGTGACGTGTGGCCTCGTGCAACAGCCGCACGACAGCTTCACTGGCGCGACCCGTATCGGCCTCGAGATTCGCATAGAACTTGTGCGCCACCGACAGCCGCGGGTTCAGCGCGATCGCCTTGTTGAACGCCTCCTCCGCCTTGGCGTCGCTGTCCGGCGACGGTTCGAGATATTTACCGATCACGCGATGGCACCGACCGAGGCGAGCCCATGCCGGAGCGAAGCTCGAGTCGAGCTCGAGGCATCTCTGGTACAGCGCGCGAGCGTTTGGCAGTTCAGCGTACGTGCGGCCAAGTCCATTGGCGCGCAGGTAGAGCTCGTACGCCGTGGCGTTGCGTGGAGCGTCCGGAGCCGGTGAACGCCGCTCGCCGGCGAGCGGAAGCGCAAGTCCCTCGACGAGTTGGCGGGCGATGTCGTCCTGCATCCGGAACAGATCGCCGAGCGTCGACTGCACCGTGTGCGACGTGATCAACGTTCCACCAGGTGCCTCGACGAGCTGCGTCGTCGCGCGCAGCTGGTCGCCCGATCGAAGCAGCGTGCCCATGACCACGCGATCGACGTCGGCTTCAGCCGCCAGGGCCTTGATGTCGGGCGCGTCCCCCGCAAATCGCGCCGCGGTCGCACTCGATCGAACGATCAGCGGACCGATGCCTGCGAGAGACGTGGTGATGGCATCAGGGAGACTGAACGCGAGAAAGTCGATGTCGGGATCCGGACGCAAGACGCGGAACGGCAACACGACGACGCGCGTCAGCGTTTGCGCGATCCCTGGAGCGTCGTGGCCCTCGAGCCGTCGGACGGCAGTCAGTTCGTCGGCCATCGCCATCGCCGAGCTCGGACGTCCGGTCGCCTTCTTCGCCAGCGCCCGCCGGATGACGCGATCCGCCGCTGCCACGGCTGGAGATCCGGTCAGCGCAGGGGGCTGCTCGGAGAGGGTGGCGTTCAGGGTCTCGGCAACCGTGCGGCCGTTGAATGCCGGCCGACCGGCGAGCATCTCGAACAGGATTGCGCCGACGGCAAAGAGGTCGCTTCGCGCATCGACCGTGTCGCCGGTGATCATTTCGGGCGCCATGTAGCGTGGCGTGCCCATCGCGATGCCGCTGCGGGTCAGGCCGACCGCCGTATCCAGCGTCGGTTCGGTTCGGGCCAGCCCGAAGTCGAGCAGCTTGACGCCGTGACGGGTGAGATACACGTTCGACGGCTTGAGATCGCGGTGGACGATCCCGTGCGCGTGGATCGCGTCCAGCGCGGCCAGGATATCGACGGTGATCCCCACGGCCCGCTCGACGCTGAGCGGCCCGTTCTTGAGATGCTCGGCGAGCGGCTCGCCGTCGAGCAGCTCCATCGCGATGAACAGCTGGCCGTGGTCTTCGCCGACTTCGTAGATCTGACAGATATTGGGGTGATTGACGCTTGCCGCCGCGCGCGCCTCGCGCCAGAACCGCTTTCGCGCGGTCTCGTCGTGCTCGAGCGAAAGCATCATCTTGACGGCAACCGTGCGCGCCAGCCGCTCGTCACGGGCCTGATACACCACGCCCATCCCGCCCGCGGCGAGTCTTCGTTCGATCGTGTAATGGCCGATCCGCGATGGCGTGTGATCTGGCTGGTCCGAGGCCTCAGCCGCGCGTGGCGATCCGGTTGGTGGCGTTGTCCCGAC
>Ga0070699_100005756_pt1 | contig 10846 bp, 10 predicted proteins | sample KBSK1503metaG_FD_65473 | JGI IMG/M metagenome (GOLD analysis project Ga0070699, IMG submission 65473) | Corn, switchgrass and miscanthus rhizosphere microbial communities from Kellogg Biological Station, Michigan, USA - KBS K1-50-3 metaG | ecosystem: Host-associated > Plants > Roots >...
CCGGCGAAGCCGGGCGTCTGGCGGGCGAGCAGCTCGACGTTGACGTTGTCGCCGATGGGCACGCGCCGCGTGTGGACGCGGAGGATGCCCTCGCGACCCTTCACGTCCGGCCGCGGCACGACGACGCGGCGGTCGAAGCGGCCGGGGCGGAGGAGCGCCGGGTCGAGCACGTCGGGGCGGTTGGTGGCGGCGATCAGGATGACGCCCTCGTTGGTCTCGAAGCCGTCCATCTCGACGAGGAGCTGGTTGAGCGTCTGCTCGCGCTCGTCGTGCCCGCCCCCGAGGCCGGCGCCGCGGTGGCGGCCGACGGCGTCGATCTCGTCGATGAAGATGATGCAGGGGGCGTTCTTCTTGCCCTGCACGAACAGGTCGCGCACGCGCGAGGCGCCCACCCCGACGAACATCTCGACGAAGTCCGAGCCCGAGATCGAGAAGAAGGGGACGCCCGCCTCGCCGGCGATGGCGCGGGCGAGCAGCGTCTTCCCGGTCCCCGGCGCACCCACCAGGAGGACGCCCTTGGGGATGCGGCCGCCGAGCTTGGTGAACTTCTTCGGGTCCTTCAGGAACGCGATGATCTCCTCGAGCTCCTCCTTGGCCTCGTCGATGCCGGCGACGTCGTTGAACGTCACCTTGTGGGTGTTCTCGGAGAGGAGCTTGGCGCGACTCTTGCCGAAGGACATCGCCTTGCCGCCCCCCACCTGCATCTGGCGCATGAAGAAGATCCAGACCCCGACCAGGAGGAGCATGGGCGCCCACTGCACCAGGGCGACGAAGTACCAGGGCTCGGCGTCCTCGGGACGCGCGTCGATGGTGACGTTCTTCTCGCGCAGCAGCTTGACCAGGTCGGGGTCGTCCGGCGCGAACGTCTTGAAGCCCTCGCCCGCCTCGCCGTGCTCGCCCCGGTACCGGCCCCGGATGTTCTTGCCCTGGATGGTGACCTCGGCCACCCGCCCCTCGTCCACCGCCTCGATGAACCGGCTGTAGCTGACCTCGGGCTCGCGCGGCTGCTGCTTGGTCACGATGGACCACAGGAGCAGGCCCATCAGGAGAAGGAGAAGCCAGAGCCCGAAATTGCGGGAGATGGGATTCAACCGTGCCTCGGCGCAGAGAAAAACGCTGACGCGATGCTAACACACGGTCCCACCAGCGGCAACGCACAACGGGCCAGCACTGCCCTCATCCGATGGGCTCGAACACGCCCTCGACCACGCGCCTGGTGGCCGCACCGAGCGGCGCGCAGGCGCCGCGGGCGACACCGGCCACCCACAGCACCTCACCACCCGCTGCCAGGACCGCGACGCCGGGGCGAGCCTCCCGCGGCACCTTGGAGTCGACCAGGACGTCCTGCAGCTTCCGCGTGCCTACCCCCGCGATGCGCAGGCGGTCGCCCGGCTGCGGTGAGCGCACGACCAGCGGGCCCGGCAGGGCATCGGCGTCGAAGAGGGCACGGCGCGAGTCGGCCGGGCGGTCCTCGTCCGCGCGTCGGACCCGGGCGGGCGACAGGCTCAGCCGCCAGCGGCCCGCCGGGTCGACGATCGTGTCGCCCGGCGCGATCGGAACCGAGACGGCCAGCGGCGTGCGCGCCCGTCCGGACCTGCGCACGAGATACTCGCCCTCGCGGAGCACGCGGGCAGGCCCGGGAACCGCCACCGCACCGCGTTGCGCGCCGCCCGCGAGCGCGAGCACGCGCTCGACGTGCGGCGCCGAGGGGTTCCGGCGCGCGCCGCGCTCCAGCCACGCGCGCACGATGCGGCGGGCGAGCGCCGCGGGTTCGTCCGCCACGCGGACGTGGAGGCGGTCGTCGGTCCCGAGGGCGGCCATCCGTGTCGCGGCTGCGGCCGCGAGGAAATCGTCCTCGTCGCGCAGCCGAGCGGCGAGCCGCGCCAGGGAGGCCCCGAGGCGCGGGTTGAACTCCGCGGCGAGGAAGGGGAGCACGAGACGGCGAATGCGGTTGCGGGCAAGAGCGAGATCGGCGTTGGTACGGTCGACCACGAAGGCGAGCCCACGATCGGCCAGGAAGCGCCGCACGTCGGCCCGGGTAGCGTCCAGCATCGGGCGGAAGAGTCGGCCACGCACCGGCCGCATCCCACCGAGTCCGCGACGACCCGCCCCGCGCATGAGGCGGAAGACGAGCGTCTCCGCCTGGTCGTCCTGGGTGTGGCCGGTCACGATGCGGCCCGCGCCCACCTCGGCCGCCATCGCGGCGAGTGCGGCGTAACGCGCGCGCCGGGCGCGCGCTTCGCGCCCTGGTCCGGGCGAGACCGCGACGATCCGAGACACGAAGGGTACCCCGAGCTGCCCCGCCAGCCTGGCGACGCGCGCGCACTCCGCAGCTCCCTCGGTCCCCCGGAGCCCGTGATCCACGTAGGCAGCCGTCACCCGGAGGCCCCGCCCGGGGCCTAGCGCGGCAAGCCCGGCCAGGAGGGCGGTCGAGTCGGGCCCCCCCGAGACGGCCGCCAGCAGGTGCTCGCCCGCCCCTGGCCCGCCCGGGCCATCGAGTGCCGCAGCGAGCCTTCGCTCGAAAACGCCGATCGGCTTCCCTCCAGCCATCGGGCTCATTCTAGCCTCCCGGCGACTTCCATGTTGATCCGCCAGCCCGGAGCGCGGTATGCGGTGCCCGTCGATGGCCTGGCTCCCTGCCCGCGCTGAGCTCGCCGGTCACCCCGGGCGCGCGCTGGCCGGGGGCGCCGTTGCGCTTGCCGTGGTGGTGTTCCTCGTTCACGGCTATCCACCCGGGATCATCTTCGAGACCCCGGTAGACGCCTATTCCACGGCAAAGTTCTCGCGCGGCTCGCTGCTGCCACGGCGCCAGCTGGCGCTCTACCTCGCCCTCTCCACCCCGGTGGGTGCCGCCCTCGTCCGTGACGTCGAGGCGGAGGCCATGGTGCACGCCCAGCTCACCTACGATGCGGTGCGTTCCAGACGATCCGCCGACTGGCGGCCGGTGACGCCAGCGGTCCGGGACCACCTGGTCGACACGGCCCGCGGCCGGGTGGAGCGCTCGTGGACGAACCTCTGGGCGACGACGCTCGTCATCGACCTTCTGTTCCTGATCGCCCTCTGGTGGCTCATCTGGCAATTCGCTCGGGTCGCCTCGCGTCGGACCGGGGCAAACCCCGGGAGGGACACTGATTCCTCGTTGACACCGAACGCACGAGGAGTGTAGCTGCCGCCGCCGGGGAATCATGAGGCGCCTTGATCAGCGCGACGAGGCCGAGGTGATGGCGTCGTCGCCCTCCCGGCTGTCGCGTCCCCTGCTACTTCGCGATCCCCTCCTCGTCCTGCCGTTCACGTTCGGCGCCTCTTCGATCGCCACGCTGCTCCTCTATTTCTACGGCCTCGCGCCGCTCGCCAGCAGCGTGCGGCTGCTCCTCCTCCCGTCGACCGCCGCCCTGATCGTCTTCACCATGTGGGCGAAACGCACCGGGCGCCTGGAGCTCTACGACCGGATCATGGGCGGGCTCTGGGCAGGGCTCATCGCCAGCCTGGCCTACGACATCGCCCGGGTGCCGATCGCCCACGGGGGCGTGCCGGTCTTCCGCGCCATCTCCTACTTCGGCACGGTCTTCCTCGGACAGTCGAAGCCGACGCTGGCCTCCGAGGTCGTCGGCTGGACCTACCATCTCTCGAACGGCGTCGGCTTCGGCCTCATGTACGCGACGCTCGTCTCGCGTCCGCGGTGGTGGACCGCGGTCGCCTGGGGCGTCTTCCTCGAGCTCACGATGCTCTACACGCCGTATGCCGAGATCTTCGGCTACCAGCGCACCTCGACCTTCTTCGCGATCACCATGGGCGCGCACGTCTGCTACGGGCTCGGGCTCTATGCCGGGCTCCGCGCCTGGCTGGCGCGCGGCGACTTCGGAACGCCTTCGGCGGCGAAGCGCCCGCGCTTCGCGTTGCTGTGCGGGTTGACCGCCGTCATCCTCGGGGCCATCGCCACCGATTCGCACGCGCTCTACGCGCCGACCATCCCGCCCTCGCCACCCGGCTACCTCGGGAAGCATCTCTACACCACGTGGGACTCGCTCGAACCCGATCGCCTGGCCGTCATGTGGGTCTACCAGCGCTTCGTCGACCCCGACGCGTACTTCCACTTCGTCCGCCCGTTCTCCCCGACACCCGACCGGAAGATGTTCGGGACGGCCTTCGACACGCCCGAAGCGGACGTACGGCGGACGGCCACGGAGTCGGCCGCCGAGAAGCTGATCGTCGATCGCGGGCTCGACAAGGACCCCCGGCTCGCCTTGATGGCGCGCCTGGGTCACGTCTGGGAGATCACGCCGTGGGCCTATGCGACCGACGTGCCGGTCAAGGAGCTCTCGCTGCGGATGTTCGCCGCCAAGGGCGCCTGCGAGCTAGAGGACGTCGCGCTGTGCGCCGAGCGCGTGATGCGCGCCCTCGACGCCTGGTACGACGAGGCCGGCGCGGGCCGCTGACGCCGCGCGCATGAAGATCAGGGCGGCGGTCTGCTGGGAGCCACGGACCCCGCTCGCGGTCGACGAGGTCGACCTCGCCGGGCCGCGCACGGGCGAGTGCCTGGTGCGGCTCGTCGCCAGCGGCGTGTGCCACACCGACGCCTACACGATGAGCGGCCGGGATCCGTCGGGGCTCTTTCCGGCCGTGCTCGGCCACGAGGGCGCGGGGATCGTCGAGGAGGTGGGGCCCGAGGTCCGCAGCCTCGCGCCCGGCGACCACGTGATCCCGCTCTACATACCCGAGTGCCGGAGCTGCAAGTTCTGTCTCAGCGGGAAGACGAACCTGTGCAGCGCGCTCCTGGCGACGCAGGGCAAGGGCCTCATGCCGGACGGCACGAGCCGTCTCTCGCACCGCGGCCGGACGCTGCACCACTACATGGGCACCTCGACGTTCGCCGAGTACACGGTGGTGCCCGAGATCGCGCTCGCCAAGATCCGTCCCGACGCGCCGCTCGACAAGGTCTGCCTGCTCGGTTGTGGCGTCACGACGGGCGTCGGCGCGGTGCTGAACACGGCCCGCGTCCCTCCGGGTGCCACGGTCGCGGTGTTCGGCCTGGGCGGCGTCGGACTCTCCGTGATCCAGGGCGCCGTGCTGGCCGGCGCCGAGCGCATCATCGGCATCGACCAGAACCCGAAGAAGTTCACGATGGCGCGCCAGCTCGGGGCCGCCGACTGCCTCGATGCGACGAGCGTCCCGAGCATCGCCGAGGCGGTCATCGAGATGACCGGGGGCGGCGTCGACTTCTCCTTCGAGTGCATCGGCAACGTGGAGGTCATGGGCCAGGCTCTCGCCTGCGCGCACAAGGGCTGGGGACAGTCGATCGTCATCGGCGTCGCGGGCGCCGGAGAGGAGATCCACGCCCGGCCCTTTCTGCTGGTCACCGGACGCAGCTGGCGCGGCACGGCGTTCGGCGGCACGCGCGGGCGGACCGAGCTGCCGCGCTACGTGGACTGGTACATGAACGGCCGGCTGAAGGTCGACGAGCTCATCACCCACACGATGCCACTCGAGGAGATCGACCGCGCGTTCGCGGCGATGGAGCGAGGCGAGAGCATCCGCAGCGTCGTCCGGCTCGGTTCCGAATAGGACATCGGTTGCGCCCGCTCCGGGCGCCTCTAAGATGCCGTCCCATGCCGGCGCCTCCCGTGGTGGACGCCCATGGCCTCATCAAGGTCTACGGATCGCGCCGCGTGGTCGACGGCCTCACCTTCGCGGTCGCGTCCGGCGAGGCACTCGGCCTGCTCGGGCCGAACGGCGCCGGCAAGACGACGACCATCAAGATGGTCACCTGCTTCGCGCCGCCCACCGCGGGTACGCTCGAAGTGGTCGGCTTTCCGATGGCGCCCGCGAGCCACCCCGCGATCAAGGCACGCCTCGGCATCATGCAGCAGGAGGAGAGCCTCGACCCAGATCTGAGCGTCGAGAAGAACCTGACCGTCTACGCGAGCTACTTCGGCCTCGGGCGCGCCGAAGCCGCGCGCCGCGCCGACGAGCTGATGCGGTTCACGGAGCTGGCCGAGCGCCGGGGCGAGCAGATCCGAAGCCTCTCGGGCGGCATGAAGCGGCGCCTGATGCTCGCCCGCGCTCTGCTCAACGACCCGGTGCTGCTCGTGCTCGACGAGCCGACCACGGGCCTCGACCCGCAGGCCCGGCGTCTCGTATGGGAGCGGGTGCGGGCGCTCAAGCGGCGCGGGACCACGATCCTCCTGACCACGCATTACATGGAGGAGGCCGCGCAGCTCTGCGACCGCCTGATCATCATGGACGAGGGCCGGATCGTCGCCGAGGGCCGGCCGGCCGACCTCGTCGCCGCCCACGTCGGGAGCGAGGTGGTCGAGGTCTACGTGTCGGGCGGCGCCGACGAGCGCCCGCTGGCGCGGCTCGCGGACGGGCCGTGGCGCAGCGAGCGGGTGGGCGACGTGTTCTACCTCTACCTGCGCGACGGCCAGGCGAGCCCGGCGATGTTCTCCGCCCTCGAAGGGCTCGACTTCACGCGCCGGCGGGCCACCCTCGAGGACGTCTTCCTGACTCTCACGGGCCACGCCCTCCGAGACTGAGGACGACGATGCTGCCGACGAGCCGAGCCTTGCGTGTCTGGCGCCGCGACCTCGAGTCGTGGAAGCGGTTCGCGCCGTCGTTCTTCATCGCCGCGCTCAGCGAGCCGATCTTCTACCTCCTCGGCATCGGCTACGGCCTCGGCCGCTTCGTCGCCGCGTTCGACGGGACGCCGTACGCGGTCTTCCTCGCACCGGGGATCGTCGCCTTCGCGGCCATGAACAGCGCCACGTTCGAGACCACCATCGGGGCCTTCACCCGGATGGTCGAGCAGCAGACCTACGCGGCGATCCTCGCCACCCCGTGCTCGGTGGCGGACATCGTGGCCGGGGACGTCCTCTGGGCCGCGTCGAAGAGCGTACTCGCCGTCTCCCTGGTGCTCGCTCTCTGCGTGCCCTTCCACCTGGTCCAGAGCATCTTCGCGTTCCTTCTGCTGCCCGTCGCCTTCCTCGTTGGACTCATGTTCGGAGCGCTGGGCATGGTCGTGACGGCTCGGGCACCCTCCTACGACTTCTTCAACTACTACTTCTCGCTCGTGTTCTCCGTGATGTTCCTCTTCTCCGGAGTCTTCTTCCCGCTCGAGAGCCTGCCGGTCTGGGGGCAGTGGCTCGCCTGGGTGATGCCGCTCACGCACGCCGTCCGGGTCTGCCGCGCTCTCGCGACGCCTGCGTCCGGCACTCCCCTCCTCGGATCGCTCGTCTGGATCGTGGCCGCGACGGTCCTCGCTTTCGTGACCGCCGAGCGGCTGGTGCGACGTCGGATCCAGATATGAGGGCTCTATCGGCGCGGTATCGCACCAGGGCGATTGAAGATCGTCGCGGCATCCGCCATCAGGGGCGAAAGGGAGGAGAGAACGATGTCGGATACAGACATTCGGTTCGTATTACCGTCGTTCCTGGCGCTCTGCCTCGCCGCATCCGCAGTTCGAGCAGCCGCTCCCGTGACGGTCACCGGGCAACAGGTCGTCCCGTCGAGCCGGCTGGCCGAGCGCGTTGCCGTCCGCGACGTCCTTACGCATGACGGCGAGGTCTCGGGCGTCGTCGTCAACACGTCCGATCGTCCGCTACGCGATGTCCAGCTTCTGATCTCGTACCAGTGGCTGTGGAACAACGAGGTCCACCCGGGCGAGGCGGGCCCGGGCCGGGCGGTCTTCTACACGATCCCGCAGGAGATCCCTCCCGGGGGTCAGGTGCCGTTCACCTACCGGCCGGACGTCGCGCTGTCCGAGCGGCCCGACGGCCGGTACATGACCACGGTGTCGGTCGCAGGGTTCACCGAGATCACGCCCACGACGACCGGGATGAGCGAGCGCTAGTCGTCAGAAGGCCAGCTTCAACCGGGTCAGGATCCCGTCGTCGTGATCCTGATGCATCATCGGCGCGTAGGCGCTTCGCTCGTAGTGGAGCTGGACAGCCAGCCCTCCCCCGAGTGACCAGCTGACGCCGGCCTCCGAGCGCTGGAAGTGCGGGGCCGACAACTTCTGCCCCTCCACGCGGAGGGGCGATGACTGGTAGGCGAGAGGCATCCCGCCGAACGCGACACCACCGGCCGCGGAGATTCCGAACACGAGCCGCACCAACCACCCCATCGTTCCTCCTCTCCAGCCCCGCGCGAGGGTACCACGCCGCCGGTGTCGGAAGAAATACGCGAGTCGCATGCGTGGTGCGGGCTCGGGACGTCCCCCTGGCCGGGGGATATCGTCGAGAAAATCGACAGGAGTGCACCGTCTTCGGCCGGCGGCCAAGCGGTTCGGCCGTTGCTTACGGGCCCCGTCACCACCCCCCATGGCAGCTCTTCTCGCCCATCTTGCCCAGGAGGACAGCCACCTCCCCCCGGGGCCCGAGCACATCGGGTCGGTCACACGTGTCGTCCACGAGCTGACGGTCCGCCTCGCCCGCCGCCATCCGCTGATCCTCGGTGCCGTCCACCATCCCGGCGACGTGCGCGAGGAGGAGGCCAACGGCGTTCGCTACCTCCGCTTCGGGAAGGGCGCCGACACGGCAGTGCTGGGGTCGCTGTATCGCTGGCGAAACCGCATCGGCCGGTGGTTTGGTATCGAGGAACGCCCTTACGCCGCCAGTCGCGCCTACTTCCATACCTACATCCGCCGGGTTGCGCGCCGCCTCGCACGCGAGGACCCCGACCTGGTCCACCTGCACAACGTCTCGCAGTTCGTGCCGCCGCTGCGCGATGCCTTGCCGCGTGCGCGCCTCGTGCTGCAGATGCACTGCGAGTGGCTCGTGGAGCTACCACCTCACGTCATCGCGCGGCGGCTCGCGGCCGTCGACCTCGTGCTCGGCGTGTCCCAGCACATCGTGCGGCAGATCCAGACGGCCTTTCCGGAGGTCGCTGATCGCTGTCGCGTACTCCACAACGGCATCGACCCGGTGGCCTTTCCGCCGCGAGAACGCGTCGCGGCCAGGCGCGGCGCCGAGCTCGCCGCGCTGAGAGCCGGGTACGGAATCTGCGGACCCGTCATCCTGTACGTCGGTCGGCTCTCCGCAGAGAAGGGCGTTCACGTACTGCTCGAGGCGTTCTCCCGCGTTCGCGTGCAGCATCGGACCGCGACCTGCATCCTCGTCGGGCCCGACTGGGGGCCGATCCGCCGAGTGCGAGACACGAGCCGCGACCCGGGGTCGCTCGCCCGCCTCGATCACGACTACGTGGGTCATCTGCGGCGCCAGTCGGCGCCGCACGGCGATCGAGTCGTGCTGGCAGGGGCGGTGCCCAACCACGACCTGTCGGTCTACTACGCGCTCGCCGACGTGCTCGTGGCTCCGTCGTTGATCGAGGCCTTCGGGCTCCCGGCCGTCGAGGCCTCGGCGTCCGGTCTACCCGTGGTCGCGTCGGCCACGGGCGGCCTGCTCGACACGGTGGTACCCGATCTATCTGGTCTGCTCGTCCCACCCGGGGACGCTGCCGCGCTGGCGCGGGCGATCGAGCAGGTGCTCGGCGACCCCGCCCGCGCCTCCGCCCTCGGCCGCGCCGGCCGCGACCGCGTGCTGGCGCGGTTCACCTGGGATCGCATTGCCGAGACGCTCGCGGCCTACTACGAGAGCATCCTCGGTCGGGCGCCCGCAGATGGCGCGCATATCCTCGCGTCACGCGCGCCTTTCGACGCCGGACGTCTCGCGGCACGCGCCGCGCCTTGACCGGCCGCCGTCCCTCCGGCATCCTTCGCGTTCGTCTCGGGGGTTGGTGGGGTGAGGGACACTCGGCTCGCCCGCTGTGGGCCTATCATGGATGCTCTCCTGCACGGAGCGTGTTGAGACTATTTTGGAGCGGGCGATGCCGCAGAGAAGCATTCTCGTCGTCGAGGATGATCCGGACGTTCGCGATGCGTTAGCCACGGTCCTCGAGACCGAAGGGTACGAAGTCGCGAAGGCCTCAGATGGGCAGGATGCCCTGGGTCAGCTACGAGCGTCCCCCACCACCGCTCTCATTCTGCTCGATCTCTACATGCCGGTCATGAACGGCTGGGCCTTTCGCGCCGAACAGCTGCGCGATCCGAAGCTCGCGTCGATCCCGGTGGTCGTGGTCTCCGCGGACAGCATGGTGGCGAAGCGCGCCGCAGACCTGGGCGCTGCGGGTTACGTCGGCAAGCCGATCGACTTCGACCGGCTGCTCGCGCTGGTCGCGACTCACTGCGCGTGATGGCCGCCGGGATCGCGTGGTGAGCGCGCCCAGCGGTAGCGAAGCCAGTGGGACATGATGGCGGCGCGCGGAGTCGAACCGCGGACCTAGGGATTATGAGACCCTCGCTCTAGCCAACTGAGCTACGCCGCCGAAGCGCCTCACCATGGCGGGCGCTCCTCTGGAAATCAAGCGCGCCGCCGCTGCTCGGCGGGCAGCGGGCCCTCGCGGACCTTCCGCTCGCCGAACCGCACCTGATAGAGACGCCGTTCCCGCAGCTCGAGTCCCGTCAGCACGCCGCCGTAGACGCAGCCCGTGTCGATCCCGATCTTGTACGGCAGGTCGACGAAGACCGTACGGCGCGGCGTGTGTCCGAAGACGATCGTCTCGGGCAGGCTGTGCGGCGCCAGGATGAACTCCTCGCGGATCCAGAGGAGATCCTCCTCATCCTGCTGCTCCCACGGCCGGTCGGGGCGGATGCCGGCATGGACGAGCAGACAGCCCTCGGTCCGGTGCCAGAGCGGAAGACGCTCGAGGAACTCGAGGTGCTTCGGCGGGAAGCTCGCCAGGGCTTCGCTGCCGGAGGCGCGCGCGTCGACACCGTAGCTGCGGAGGGTGGCGACGCCGCCGTTGCCGAGCCAGGCCTCGCCGTAGTGGCCACTGCGGCCGAGGTACGCGAGGC
>Ga0070699_100005757_pt1 | contig 10844 bp, 20 predicted proteins | sample KBSK1503metaG_FD_65473 | JGI IMG/M metagenome (GOLD analysis project Ga0070699, IMG submission 65473) | Corn, switchgrass and miscanthus rhizosphere microbial communities from Kellogg Biological Station, Michigan, USA - KBS K1-50-3 metaG | ecosystem: Host-associated > Plants > Roots >...
GCGCTGTCGTAGAACAAATGTGTAGAGAAGGATTCCAAACTGGTTTTCTCGCACGGGTTATACGTGAAGCATGCTTACGCGTGCAAGGCAATTTAGAAACTGCTGTAGAGTTCTTACTGCCGTCTCCGTCGACCGGGGCTCTCTCTGGTGGATCACTGGCTCCGGCCCCAACCGGCGAAAATGGCTCCCTTTATCACCGGCCCTGACACCAGAGCATACGGTTGTAATCTGGCAAAGCTGGGCAGTTTGACTACCGCTGAGCCAGTGATTTGGTGGATGTCAGCCTGGACGCGGGCTGGTGTGCCGCCGAAATAGAATTGTGTGTTGCGGTCGTAGCGTAGTTCGCCTCGGCCGCGAGCCAACGATTGAAGTTGTAACGATAACCAACCAGAAATCCTCCCGTCTCGTTGGCACGTTCGAATACGCCGTTGCCTGCGGTATCCTTCGTGAAAAATCCCGCGCCCTGGATGCTAATTTCTGATCGGTTCCCTGTGCGACTGCAATGAGGGATACGAGTGCCAGAAAGCCCAAAATCACAGCCGCTCGTTGTATCGAGTACTTCAGTTCCATCTTGGTCTCCTTTTGATTTCTGCGATACTCGTTTTTCGCGTTTGGCAGCAGTATTAGCGCTGGTATCAATGCTAGCGCCGCGCCGGGTTATAGCTCCGATCAGGCAACGGCGGCCCTGGAAGATGTTTTCAAACAGACCATGCCCCGGGAGATGGGTTTCGATTACCTGGGTATGTCTTACCAGGAACAAAAAGCGCGGCAGGGAGTGCCTCCGTCCGTCATCTTCGGATTTTCGCTGCTGTTCGTTTTCCTAATTCTGGCAGCTCTCTATGAAAGCTGGACAGTGCCTTTTAGCGTGCTGCTCAGCACGCCGGTCGCAGTATTCGGCGCCCTCGCTGCGCTCTGGCTGCGTCGAGTCGTGCTCAGCTTCTTCCTGCCTCAGTACATGGTTCAAATCGAGAACGATGTGTACGCGCAGATCGGCTTGGTGATGCTGATCGGACTGGCTGCCAAGAATTCGATTTTGATCGTGGCATTTGCGAAAGAGGACTACGAACGCGGCATGTCCATCGTCGATGCGGCACTTTCCGCCGCGAGGCTTCGCTTCCGGCCTCTCATGATGACCGCGCTCGCCTTTATTCTCGGCTGCGTGCCGCTCTGGACAGCTTCCGGAGCAGGCTCGGTAGCACGCCAAATCATGGGCACGGCGGTAATTGGCGGCATGGTGGCGGAGACCTTCATCGGCAGATTCTTTGTTCCGGCGATTTTCTATGTAGTTGAGAAATTGTCAGGCGCCGAGCGACGGAGAGCATTGCCACTCACGCCCGCCGAGGCGCCCAGTCAGGGGGACTAAATTATGAAGAACACTACACTCTTAGGAATTCTAGCCGTGCTGGTTCTGGAAGCCGGCTGCATGATGGGGCCGAAGTACAAGCGGCCGACTGTGGACGTCCCGCAGGAATATCGTGCGCCCGCGCCGCAACAGGCCGCCCAAGCCTCGTCGCTGGGCAATGAAGGATGGTGGCAGGTCTACCAGGATCCAGTTCTGGCACAACTGATCCACACTGCCATTGCGGACAACTATGACGTGCGCATCGCCGCCGCCCGCGTTCTTGAAGCCCAGGCGCAAGTCGGGATTACGCGCTCCAACCAGTTCCCGTCGGCGAGCGTCGGGGCGGATGTCTTCAGCCAGCAAAACGCTAAGGTGACAAAGCTATTTCCCGCATATCAGGTCAATGGCGGCGAACTGAATCTCTCGGTCATCTGGAATCTGGACTTCTGGGGGAAATACCGCCGTCAAACCGAGGCGGCTCGTGCCCAATTACTCGCAACCGAGTGGGGACACCGAGCGGTGCTGTCTTCGCTAGTCGCTAATGTAGCGACGGCTTATTTCCAACTTCGCGCACTCGACAGCGAACTCGAAATCTCGAAGCACACCCTGGCATCGCGGCAGCAATCCCTTAAGTTAACTCAAGTGCTTGAGAGCCATGGCTCAGCCTCAGGACTTGACCTAAGTCAAGCGGAGCAACTCGTCTACACGGCTTCGGAGACGATCCCGGATTTCGAGCGGCAAATTCAGCAGCAGGAGAACGTGCTCAGCGTTCTTCTCGGCGAGAATCCCGAATCCATTCCCCGCGGACGCGCGCTGACCGAACAGCCCGTCCCCCAGAACGTTCCGGCCGGCCTTCCCTCGGAATTACTCGAGCGCCGGCCGGACGTCCGCCAAGCGGAAGAGATCATGGTCGCTGCCAACGCGCAGATCGGAGTCGCCAAAGCCTCATTCTTTCCTAACCTGTCGCTCACCGGACTGGGAGGACTGGAAAGCAATGCCTTGCACCAGTTCATCACCCAGCCCTCGGAGATGTGGTACGGGGCCTTCAGCGTGAGTCAGCCCGTCTTCTAGGGCGGGGCGCTCCGCTCTCAACTCAGGCTCGCCCGCGCCAACTGGCAAGAAGCAGTGTTCTCCTACCAGCAAACCGTTCAGAACGCCCTTGAACAGGTTTCCAATTCACTGGTTGCTTCTCAAAAAGACCGTGAGTTCCGGGAGCAACAGGAATTGCTCACACAAGCGGCGCAGCAGACCGACCAACTGTCCGAGGTTCTCTATAAGAACGGCGGCGCGAGTTACCTCCAGGTGCTGACCAGCGAAACAAATTACTTCTCAGCAGAACTAAATCTGGTGCAAGCCCAGCTCAACGAGCGATTGGCGCTCGTGCAGCTTTACCAGGCCGTTGGCGGTGGCTGACAACAATAAGGGAAGGATAAAGATGTTTAAGAGAATTCCGGTTGCGTACGACGGATCTCCTGAATCTGGACCTGCATTATGAAACGGATCGCGTCTCTTTCAATCCTCTTCGCCGCGCTCATTGAGTTCGCCATCGAGCGTGCAAGGTCCGACTTGTGGATCGTGACGGTAGTTGCGATCGTGATCCTACTGTGGAATGTCGTGGGACGAGCGCTTCGCTCTCATATGGACTCGCAGAAGCACGACAACAATGAGTCCGTTCCCAGGGGATAGTTGCAATGTTGATGAATGTCTGAGCACCTGATCGTCGCGTACCGCTCCGTTGGGAGCGCGTTTTGATGGAGTGTTCGGGGAAAGGTAGTTTGAAAATGAAGAAGAAGTTGTTTTTTTCTCTCCTCCTGTTGACTGCTGCTGTGGCGCCTGGTGCGCTAGCGGCTACCGACGGGGGCGACAGGAATTTTCACACAGGAAGGGGTCAATTGCTGGTCACGTCGGTTGACGACCCAGCAGTCAAGGATGTGCCAACAAGTCCCGCAGTGGTGCCGAACGATCCAAAGCAAGTGCTGCAGGATTATGACTCATTAATGATTGCTCTCACACAGAAGTTCTCTGCCACACTCGCGACGATTGCAGAAGCTGCCAAGCGTGGCGACCTAAGCAGCGAGCAGGCAAGAGAAATGAGTGCCGAAATATCAGGTCACTCACATGCAGTTTGAACTACTCAGTCTGTGGCGTGGAATCGAAGAACAGGACTTGACGAGAATTCCTGATGTTGAAGCAAAACCGGATTCAACACAAGAAAGCGAAGTCGTAATGGTGGCGTTGCCGTTCTCATCCCTTCAACTCAATCCCTCTTTGGCTACATATCTCAGTTTGACGTCCTCCCAAGTTGAAGCTATCCAGCAAGTAATGATGCGGGAACAACATAGTCTCGAGCCTTTGATGACGGCGCTTCGAACTGCACGAGAGAAGCTGCTTGCAATCGGCAGTGAACACGTAAATGAGAAGCAGGTCAAAGCTCTCGCCGATACAGAAGCAAGTCTGCTGGCAAGGCTGATCGTCGCGAACGCCCGCATGCAATCCAAAATTTACAAAATTTTCAGCCCCGACCAGCAAAAAAAGCTCAGCGATCTCGAACGAACGCAAAGCGCAGTCACATCGGATAGTAGGTAAAGGAGCAATCACTGTGAAATACAGATTGGAGGCTACGCGCGTCAGAGCCGATGCGGACGCGGAAATGGTTGTGCCGCACAGCCTCGACCTCATGGGTAAGACGACTACCTTGCAAGCGACCGCACAATCTCTAGCGGTTTCTGTGTTGGATCTAGTGGCCACGCGAGCGAGTGAGCCACCGGGCAGCGCCATTGCGCGGTCGGTGGAATTGGCGCGGCACGTTGAGCAATTGGGATACAAACGCTACTGGGTGGCGGAACATCACGCCATTCAGGGACTGGCTTGCTCAGCCACGCCGGTGCTGATCGGACATATCGCCGCCGCGACGAAAACGATTCGAGTGGGCAGCGGTGGAGTCATGCTGCCAAATCATGCACCGCTGGTGGTAGCGGAACAGTTTGGCACGCTGGAAGCAATCTATCCGGGGCGAATCGATCTGGGGCTGGGACGAGCTCCGGGTGGCGATTTTCAAACGATGCGCGCGTTGCGACACGGTTTGGCTCAAGACGGCAATGACTTTCCGTCGCTTATTGAAGAGTTGCGCACATACCTGGGGCCTGAAAGACCAGGTCAAGTTGTGAAGGCGGTGCCCGGACAAAATAGCAATGTGCCAATTACGGTGCTTGGATCGAGCGGCTTCAGCGCTCAATTGGCAGCGACATTAGGGCTGCCGTTTGCGTTCGCAGCCCATTGGGCGCCTGAATATTTGCATTCGGCAGCGCAGCTCTATCGCTCTATCGAGAGCGCTTCCGGCCGAGCCATGCATTACGGAAGCCGTATCTGTTCGTCGGTGCAGGTGATTGCGGGCGGAAACAGATGCCGCAGCTCGGCGACTGTTCACTACTCCACAGCAGCGTTTTCTGCGAGCGATTCGGGGCGAGCCGGCGGAATTGTTGCCTCCCGTCGATTCAATGGAGCACCCATGGCATGACGCAGAGCGAGAGGCTGTGGAGAACAGATTATGCGCGGCGATCGTGGGATGGGATGCAACCGTGCAGGCTGGGCTGGAGAGACTGGCGAGTAATACGCGTGCCAATGAAGTGATCGTTTTGACGGAGACGCATGAGCACAGTGACCGGATTGACTCATATCGACGCGTAGCTCGCATTGCAGCGAAAATCTTGGCGCCGACAGGTGAGGCTTATGCGGGGTGACGTCGGCGGTCGGCTTTCTCCATACTCGACCACACCCCGGTATCGAGCGGTTCGACCCTAGGCGAGGCCTTCTGGCATTCCACGAGGCTGGCCGAGCTCGCCGAACAGGTCGGCTATGAGCGCTATTGGGTGGCCGAGCACCACAATATGCCGTGGCTGGCCAGCTCCTCGCCGGCGGTCCTGGTCGCACACGTAGCTGCCCGAACCACGAGCCTGCGCGTCGGCTCCGGTGGCATAATGCTTCCCAATTACGCGCCGCTCGCGGTCGTCGAGCAGTTCGGCATGCTTGAGGAGCTGCACCCCGGCAGGATCGGCCTGGGTTTGGGCCGGTCGTCCGGGGGAGACCAGATTGCGTCTCACGCACTCCGGCGCACTGATCAGGACTATGCGCCATTGCTCGCTGAGCTTCTGGCGTTTTTCCGGGGCGAGTTTCCGGAAGGCCATCCGTACGGCAGCGTCACCGCCGTCCCGGGCCAGGGCGTTGCCCATTGATATCCGACTGACATTCCATCAGTCGATCAGCCATTAGAATCCTCGCTTTGCTTCGAAGGGAGTGTACCGACGGTGTGCCAGATCCTGCCCCAACAGGCGTCTGCTTGTGGGACCGTGGACCTAGGTCTGGTCGATATCGCGTGGCAACTCCACCTCTTCCACTGCACGAACAAAACCCGGCCCGGAAACCAGTTCCGGTATCTCATTGATTCGAAACAATCAAGAGTGGGTTTCGGAGTACCTAGAGAAAGTTTCGATTGCATCGCTTGACACTTCACATATTGTGAAGTATTCTTGGTCAGTGCATATCGTTACGCGTAAGCATCTGCGGCAGGCGATGGAAAGCTACCCAGATGCGGCGAACGAAATCAAAGCCTGGACCGCCATCGTCGAGGTGGTTCGCTGGCGTGATTTTCAAGATGTTCGCAGCGTGTTCAAGGATGCCGATTCTGTGGACGACTACGTGATCTTTAACATCAGGCACAACCGGTACAGGCTAATAACCGTGATCCACTTTGCGAAGACGACGGGCGAAATGCAAACAAAAGGGCACGTCTATATTCGATCTTTCTTGACACATAAGGAATACAACAACCGCAGTAATTGGGATAAGAGGTACGGGAAAAAATGAGCACAGTTCTCTCAAACCCGGCGGAAATGATTGCGCATGGCGCTCCCCGCATCATACACAATGATGCAGAGCTGGAAATGTATACCGATGCTCTTTTCCGACTAACCGCGCTCGAGAGGCCTTCTAGCTCTGAAGTCGAAGCAATCGAACTCCTAACCTTGCTCGTGGAACGTTATGAGCAAGAGCATTACTCCATTCCCGAGGCTGATCCGGTTTCAGTAGTGCGATTTCTCATTGAACAGCAGAATCTGACACAGCGCGATCTCATTCCTCAATTTGGATCGGAGAGCGCGGTTTCCATGTTCATGACAGGAGAGCGCAATCTCACCATAGAACAGGTGCGGAAATTGAGCACTCGGTTCAAACTTCCCACTGACGTTTTCATCCCCAAGGCGTCCGTCAAGCACAGCCCAAAGCGACGCGCGAAGGGACACTCGCGTCCTCGATAATCGTCCGTTAGGACGCGACGACATGCCTCAGTTGCTGGTCAAATACCCGGAGTTGAGCGGCGACCACGTGCATCGCTCTTTCGCGGTGAGACGGTAGCGTCCGCACTTGGGACGTCTAGCAGACAGAAGTTCAATAACCTACGGCCGATCAGCCATTTTTCAGTCAATCAACTTAAATGTCCGCGCTTTGAGGCCCAGTAGTGCTACGTGTGTGCCTCGTTGCGTCCAAGGAGGAAACTCTCGGCTCGTAAAATTCGCCAGATCATCGCACGAGGCGACCACAGATGGCTCATTCGGCTTTATCTGACCGCGATTACGAAAACCAGAAACGCAAATACAACAACCGCAACGAGCAACGGACTCGAACCGCGCCACTGATTGAAATTGGTTGTGGGGGATTGAACCCCGACAACGGACGCATTATGACTTTGCAGTCACTTTAATCGGGCATGGGGCTCGGGGAGCGAGTACGCCCCAAGGTGGACAGGAGCGGCTCTGAAACTGGTATCGTTTGAAGGTAATGGTCCAGTTCAGTGACCTCGACGCGATCGTGCGCTCCAGGGAGTTCCAGCAGAAAACCCAGCGGAGCCTTGGGAGCTCGACTGTTGCACTGTTTGCGTTATTGCACGACCACGGAAGAGAGCCGCTCGATCCGGCTGGCACCGGGACCCTAGTTGTCATTGGACGGCGTCATTACATTTTGACTGCCGCGCACGTTTGGGACGTGCTCAAATCTGCATTGAAATTAGGAATCACGCTAATCGACACCAGAGATCACAAGACGTGGATCGACATTAACACAATCGTAGCAACCTTGGTACAACCACCCGGTTTACTCTGGAGTGAATGGGGGCCGGATTTGGCGCTGCTCCGCATTCCCCCGGTGTTTGTTGGAGGTATTGAAGCGTTCCATGTCTTTGAAGACCTAACAGCACCAGGCAAGATGCTGAACACTCCGTGCATTCAGTTTTGGGCAGTGATGGGTACACCGCAGGAGCTCGGCACGTTCACCCCACACCACGCCGAAGCGCAGATCGCTGCTGCGTTTGGCGATCCGAAATATCACCGCCGCGGTGAACACGACTACATCCTGCTTTCCGAACCCATTTCCTGAGTCGTGATAGTATATACTTGCAATATATATCGGGAGGTTTGCAATGGCCAGGCCAGGAATCGCCAAATTGTTTCGTAACGGGCGTAGCCAAGCCGTCCGATTGCCTCGCGAGTTCCGGTTCGAAGGGGACCGGGTTCGCATTCGCCGGGTCGGAGGAGGAGTGCTGCTGGAGCCGCTCAGCCTAGATGCAGCCCGTTGGTTTGATGAACTGGATCAATACAACTCCGAGCCGTTCATTCCCGGTGGCCGTCACCAGCCACCCACACCTAAACGCGAAATCTTCAAATGAACTACATGCTGGACACGAATGCCTGCATAGCCCTTATAAATGGAAAGCCAGCATTGGTCCGCACACGGTTTCAGAAAGTAACCGCCGCCGGCGCGAAAGTGTTTGTGTCGTCGGTTGTGGCCTTCGAGCTCTGGTATGGCGTCTCGAAGAGTTCACGCGAGGAGTTCAATACCAAGCGTCTGCGCACCTTCTTTGCAGGCCCGATCAATGTCGTTCCGTTTGAAGAAGAGGATGCCAAGATCGCCGGTTTCGTTCGCGCCGAGCTCGAGGTCTCCGGCAAGCCGATTGGGGCTTACGACCTTCTCATCTCGGGCCAAGCGCTACAACGCCAACTGACAGTGGTGACAGCCAACGTCTCCGAGTTCTCTCGGGTTCGAGGCCTAGCTTGGCAAGACTGGGCAAAGCCCTGAGCTTTTTGCGTTGGAAGCATGACAGGAAGAAAGCCCACGCGGTCATGGGACGCAGGACGTCGGAGACTGTGGAGACCCAAGGAATGAAAGCCTAAGAAAATTACCGGCCGTTTTACCGGCGGTTGGCCTCGCCTGCAGTGACTAACAGTGACTTGGAGCGCAGGGAGGCACCTCTACATCGTTGTAAGCGTGACCCTGAAAAGGCTGGCGTCGGCGGTTCAACTCCGTCCCTGGCCACCATGTTTTCAATCACTTGCAAGAAATTGTTAAACCGCGTTGCTGGCAAAATTACCTCGCTATCATGGGTGCAAGAGTTTTGGGCAGCCCACCGCTACAATGCCCGATCCCATTGAATTGGTGAAAGTTACTGCTGAGGCATTCGTTCGAGAGCGCAACCTTTGAGATGATTTTGCGCTCTGATTTTCGAAGTGGCGCAGAAGCTTTGTGTTACGCGGAAAAGTGAATGTACCCGGGTTTTGAATTGGGATCCTGCAATCGGGACTTTGCGAATGAGAGTATTTGTCAGACGAGAATTGCCAATACGAATAGTGCGAACCAGCATGTGTTCTGCTGTCAGGGAGGCCGCAAACAAAAACCGTACGCAACGTTCAATCGATGGACCGTCTCACGTCGATTGCATCGACCTCGTTTTCCGCAAAGGCGTGCTGGTCCCTGGGCTCGAGGAAGTAGCGACCTCCTGGCGGCGTTGTTTAACCGCACATCACCTCGATCCGGAGATTCAGGGCGCACCGCACATCATCACAGAGAAGGAAATAAAAGACTCCAGCGAGCCCTTGCGCAATGTCATTTTGCACGCCCAGGAGGAACTTGATCGTCTGTATGCCATCGTCGGACCACAACAGTACGTGGTTCTGTTATGCAACAGGGATGGGGTTGCGATTCACCACCGCGGGGATGAGTCAATTGCAGATGCTTATAAAGATTGCGGGATCTGGCTAGGTGGGGTCTGGTCGGAGCAAATTGAAGGCAACCAACGGAATCGGGACCTGCCTTTCAGCGTTCTTGCGAGTGCGATGCAGCCCTGAAGGCGGATAAAAAGGAGAAGTCTTATGCAGCCTCAAGGCGTGCCGGCGATTGCCCTGCCGATAGCCCCTCCTCCTCTACTGCGACTTACCTCCTGCGGTGCTTATTATTTCTTCGCTTCCGGTTCTCCACGGCGTACCGTTCCTCTTGGTCCTTGCGACCGATCGGTGCGCCGCTCGTGAGCCTGCGGGAAGCCCTGCATAGATCCCATCGAGTATTGGCAAGTCCCCGCAATCCTGAAAACGTGAGCAACGGTTAGCTCAGGGTGATTGGTCTGCCACCCATGTTTAGAGATGGATCGTCTGGATTCGCTGGGCGGAAACGGGATACCTAACGGCCTGCTGAGGGCTTAGCCGAGAACATGAGAACTCTGGGCTGATATTCCGTCAGCCAGCCACGCAGGGACAAACCGCGGTAAGTCGCTAAAATGATTAGGGGTGATTAGGGGCTTGACAAACCTGATATGCGTGCCTTATGTCTCGTAAGATTTCAAGTCTGCGCGGTCCCCACGAGGCAGTCCCATGGCGCAGGTGAATGCTCTTATCGCCAGCCTCTCCACGCGCGATTCTTCGCTGCAAATCTCCTCCTGTCCCAAGCAAGAAGATCTAGCCGTGCCGGGCTTGCTCTCTGACAGGAAGAAGGTAGTGGATGTGATTTGTCGGCCTCGTACTTGCAAACGGCGCCTGACAGGTGCAGACTCTGTGAATCCAAAGACCACCAAGCGTTAGAATTCACGTTCAAAATTAGGAGGTGACGTCATGGCGACCGAAGCACGGATGGCCGGTGTCGATGTCGTTGGCGACGTGGCGGCCTGGGGAGCCCACTTCTGTCTTTTCTACGAGACGAAACAGGATCTTCTCGACACCTTGATCTCATATTGCAAGTCAGGTTTGGAAAGAGAGGAGTATTGCCTCTGGATCGTTGCCGAACCCTTGACGATCGAGGAAGCCAGAGCCGCGCTAAAAAATGCGGTGCCTGATCTTGATCGATACTTCGCGGGTTCCCGTTTAGAAATTGTGCCAGCCCGAGACTGGTTTCTGCAGGGTGGCGCATTTGACGGCAAAAGACTGACAGCCAGTTGGTATGAAAAACTCGCTAGCCTATCGGCCAGAGGTTACCCGGGCATGAGAATAACCGGGGATACGACCTGGCTCTCAAAGAAGGAATGGACGCACTTTTGCGATTATGAAGATGGTCTCAATGAGGTTATCGGGAATCAGCGCCTCGCGGTGCTGTGCACGTACCCACTTGCGGCGTGCGGGGCTCCTCAAATCCTGGATGTGGTGCGTACACACCAGTTTGTGCTCGCAAGGCGACACGGCAATTGGGACGT
>Ga0070699_100005759_pt1 | contig 10840 bp, 12 predicted proteins | sample KBSK1503metaG_FD_65473 | JGI IMG/M metagenome (GOLD analysis project Ga0070699, IMG submission 65473) | Corn, switchgrass and miscanthus rhizosphere microbial communities from Kellogg Biological Station, Michigan, USA - KBS K1-50-3 metaG | ecosystem: Host-associated > Plants > Roots >...
CTCAGCCGAGCCGCGATGACCCGGCCACGACCCCCACGGCTGCGGCGGAGACATGTCTACGCCGCAGAAATGCCCGCCTACCAGGCATTATCTACAGACGACTTCAGATAACCGCCGTTCGGGACGTCCTGGCGGGCGACCAACATGGTCGTCCAAGGCGAGCGAGAACTGATGTTCTGTCGCATCGCGCCGACTTGGCCGAGGGCGGCAAGTCAGCGACTTCTTGAAACTCTGACCGCCGGCCGGCCAGAACGCCGGGCCTGGCCGCGTTTTCAGGCTAACTCGAAGGCCAGGTTCGGCGGGGCACGCGGCCGGGCCTGGGATCCGGTGGTGTCAGTCGGTCCGGTTGGCGAAGGCGCGGGTGACGGCGGCGGTCCGGCTGGAGACCTGCAGCAGGCGGTAGATGTTTTCCAGGTGGGTGCGCACGGTTCCCTCGGATATGCCCAGGCGGCGGGCGATCTGGGCGTTGGTGTGCCCGGCGGCGACCAGGGGCAGCAGTTCCCGCTGCCGGGCGGTGAGCCGGGGGGCTGGGTGGCGGCGGCGCTCGGCGTCGAGGTAGGCCTGGTGCAGGTGCGGGCGCAGCACGGTGAGCAGGTCGCGGTGACGGTCGGAGAAATCCGGGCCGGGTCCGCGGATGAAGACCAGCCGTAGCGTCCGCCCGGGCCCGCCGGTCCACCCGGGGGTGGCGGGCAGGCACAGCATCAGCTCATGCTCGATCCCGTACGGCCGGCAGCAGTCCTGGTACATGCCGGTACTGTGCCATTGCCTGGCCGAGTAGAAATCCGAGATCAGCACGTGGCGGCGCAGGTCGCCGGTGTGCTCGGGGTAGCTGCAGGGGCTGTTCCAGTAGTGGGACCAGAACGACGCCTCGTCGAACTCGGGGTCGTGGGCTTCAGTCGGCACTGTCTGCCCGAACCAGTCCACCCGCCGGCTGCTGTCGGTGCCCGAGAAGACCACGAGATCGCCGCCTACCAGTCCCAGCAGGTCACCGAGCAGGGACGGCACCACCCCTTCGGCAGGGGGCTCGCCGCGGTCATCGCTGACGATCCCCGCCAGGGTGCGCAGGTCCCGTCCGCTGGCTGTTACCGGGCCTCTCATCACGCCGTCCCTCCCCCCGTCCCAGGTTACTCCGGCCGCGGCCGCCAGGACATCCGCAGAACGTCGGATAGCGGACACGGACGGGACCTGGACACCCTGGCTGGTGAGCGGCCCGCGGCCGGAGCAGGTGGGGGATGTGGACGAGATCAGCCAGGACCCGAAGCGATGCGTCCGCTTTCCCCGCAGGCGCTGGCTCGACGTCGCGGTGGCGGTGGCCCTGATCGCCGCGGCCGCCCTCGCGGTGATGACCGGCCGGGGCAGCCGGCCTGCCGCGGCTCCCGAAGACACACCCGGCACGGCGGCGGCCCCGGCGCTGCTGCCATCGACCGTGCGGACACAGATCCCGCTGCCGTCCGGCCAGCCCGGCGGGATGACCATACTCGGCTCCACGGCCTGGATCTCGGACTGGTCCGCCAGCCAGATCGCCGCCGTCGACCTGGCCGCCGGGCGGGTCACCAGGACGCTGCAGGCCGGCAGCTGGCAAGATGAACCTGTCAGCATGACATCGGGCGGCGGGTCGCTCTGGGTCCTGGACTTCTCCGGCCCGCTGCTGCGCATCGACCCGGCCAGCGGCGCCATCACTAGGCGCTTCCCGGTCCCCGGGCTGGGCGCCGACGTCGCCTACGGAGACGGCTTCATCTGGGTAATCACTTACGAGCCCGCCGCTGACGGCGGCCACGAGTACCTGTCCAAGATCGACCCGTCCCGCGACGTGATCGTGAAGACGGTCCCGGTCCCGGGCGCGGGACCGGCATGTGCCGCGTCCCCCGGGCCGCACGGCATCTGGATCGGCTGCGCCGGCATCGACCACATCACCTTGATCAACCAGGACTCGCTCAAGCCGGCCCAGAGCCTGCCCGTCGACAGCGGCGGATATACCCCGCAGATCGTCCCCGGCCGCAGCGCCGTGTGGGTCCTCACCCCGTCCGGGCTGGCCCGGGCGGACCCGGCCACCGGCCGGATCACCGCGATCATCCACACCAGCTACGCCCCCAGCACCATGTCGGCTCCGGCCCTCATCATGGACCCGGCAGACCGCCTGTGGATCACCGGCTCCCTGCTGACCGTCGTGATGCCAGGCACCCTGACCGCGTACCCGGTCGCGCACACACCGGACCTGATCAGCGCCGCGGCAGACGGGCCGGCCATCTGGCTCCGCACCGGATCCACCCTAACCAGGCTCCAGCTCGACACTCCCCATGCCACAGGCGCCTCTGCCAATCAGCGGCCGCCGCGAAGCAACAGCCGCCCGGCCCATCCGGCGTAATCAGAAAACAAGCGAGACGCTGACCGGGGAACGCCGGAACCGCCGTTCGGCACGGCCGACTGGCGCGTGACGGTGCCACCCCTGTGGGCGCAGATCTGGAAGATCTGGCGCAAGGTCCATGGCGTCTCGATCGGCCTCGATAGCCGCAAATATTCGGCAGGCGTTTAGGCGGGGATTCAGCACTGTGCGGTAGTTGACCCTGCGTGATGGCCATGGTTTCGGTCTGGGGACGGCGGCGGGTATCCGGCAGTGCCTTGCCCGCGTTGCCCGTGCAGTTCTCCGAGCTCCGGCGGACCGCTGTGTCCGCGCGGGAGGTGCGGGAGGCGTGATGGCCGGGTCAGGTGCTGTCGTCCATGATGCGGTCGTAGCTGCGGCGGGCTCGGGCGCCGCGGGCGCTGGCGGCGTACCGGGTGAGCATCTGGGGGGAGGTCCAGCCGTTGAGTTCCATCAGGTCCCGTTCGGCGCCGCCGCGGTCCAGCCAGGTGTGGCTGAAGTGGTGCCGGAACCGGTGCGGGTACACGGTCACGCCGCATTGCCGGCCGCGGCGGGCGACGATCTGGTAGATGCCGGCCGCGGTCAGCGGCCCCCGGTTGTTCACGCCGAGCCACAGCTGGGGCTGCCATGCCTGCGCGTGCCGGGCGCGGGCCCGCAGGTAGCGGTCGAGGCTGCGGGCCGCCTGGTGGCCGATCTTGACGGTCCGGGAAGTCCTGCCCTTGCCGCGGATCCGGATCTGCCGGCTGTGCAGGTCAAGGTCGTTGCGGGCGGGGTCGCCGGGGTGGCAGCGGATCCCGGCCAGCTCTGAGAGGCGGATGCCGGTCGCGGTGAACACCGCGATGATCGCAGCGTCACGGCGTGCGGCGAACGACCGGCCCTGGCAGGCCTTGTTCAGGTCCGATAGTTCTACGCTGGTGAAAACCGGACCGCCGTCACCCTGACCTTCGGCGCCCGGAGCCGGGTCATCGGGTCGGGGGACTGTTCCTCGCCTGCCCGCCACTTGAAGAACTGCCGCAGCGCCCGGAACTGGATGCTGGCGTAGGCGCCGCTGTACCGATTCAGCAGCTGGGCCATCCGCTGCTCGATGTCGTGGCCGCTGACCTGCTCCCAGCTGGTCTTTCCGGCCTGGGGAGCAGGTAGCCGACGGCGAACCAGCGCACCGCGCCGGTGTAGCCCTGGACTGTCCGGGCTGCCTTGCCCTCGGCGGCCAGGTGCAGCCGGAACGATGCGATGTCCGCGCTGAGCGGGCCCGCGTCCGGCTGCCCGGCTGGGCCGTGGCGCCGCTGCTGCCCGGGCATAGTTTCCTCTCCTCCGCCGGGCCGGCGGCCGTAGCGTGGTCCGCAGCCCGCCGTTCGGTCGGGTGACACGGGGCCGGGTCGATGCGGTTCGAGGGCCATGATGACCTCAGCTTTCCGGCGTACGCCGCAGGTAAGGCAGGCTGTCCGGCTGCCGCTGGCCGGGTGGCTGCCGGGACGAGCGTCCGCCTGAAAATTCATCCCTGGTGATCTGCTGAGGGGCTCCGGTGACGGCCAGGGCGGCGGTCTTATGTGTCGATCATGATGCGGTCGTAGGTGCGGCGGGCGCGGGCGCTGCGGGCGCTGGTGCCGTAGCGGCGGAGCATCTGGGGTGAGGTCCAGCCGTTGAGTTCCATCAGGTCTCCCTCGGGGCCGCCGCGGTCCAGCCAGGTGTGGCTGAAGTGGTGCCGGAACCGGTGCGGGTAGGCGTCCACGTCGGCCTGGCGGCCGCGGCGGGCGATCATCTGGTAGATGCCGGCGGCGGTCAGCGGCTCCCGGCTGCCGGCTCCCAGCCACAGCTGCGGCCGGTGCGCCTGCGCGTGCCAGGAACGGGCGCGCAGGTACCGGTCCAGGCTCCGGGCGGCCTGGTGGCCGATCTTGACGGTCCGGTCCTTGCCGCCCTTGCCGCGCACGGTGATCTCCCGCTGCCACAAGTCGACATCACCGGATCGCAAGCCGGCCAGCTCGGACAGCCGGATGCCGGTCGCGGTGAACACCGCGATGATGGCGGTGTCCCGGCGCTGGGTGAAGCTGCGGCCCGCGCACGCCTGCTCCAGCCGGGCCACCGGCGCGCTGCGCGCGCGGATCGAGCGGTTGCTCGCGCGCCGCATGTCGGCCCGCCGGTACCTTCCGTGTCGGCAGCCGACTGGCAGGGCCCCTTTCGCGCGGCCACGGACAGCCCTCGCTAGCCGCGTTCCGAACGCAGTGCCGCTCAGGGTAGCTGAGCAGGCTCGCCACAATCGCGTGTACCTGGTGACACCAGTCTCACCGTATTCGGTCGTGTACCTGATCGATCTCGGCTACCCGCCGCCTGCCGTTTCATGCGGCTGGTGCCAGAAAGCAACGGCCGGCATCCTGCAGGCACTCCAGGACTGGCTGCTCAGGTGAACGTGGCGCTCGCTATCTCGGTGCCGCCCGGTCCTACCAGCCGGGCCCCGGCCAGATCGCGCGGAGGCATGGGCGGCCGGATCACCCAGACCCCGCCGTCTCGGCCAACATGGAACGCTCCGGCAAACGCCTGCCGCCCGCCGGACGTACGCAGGTAACAGTGGTACCAGCCGGGTGCCGCGCCCGGGTTCAACACCATCACCAGCAGGGGCTGCGGCGCACCCGTCACCGCCACTTCGCCAGCAGGCGCACCTGCCGGCGTGCGTAGCGCGGCCACCACCGCGCCGCTGTAAGCGGGCTCTTGCGGTGCGCCGATCTGGTGGAGCCCAAAGCCCAGCGCGCCCGCGGCAGCCGCTGCGGCGGCGGCGAGACCGGCTCGCCGCCACCAGCCCGCCAGCCTGCGGCATGCTGCCTTCCCCCGGTGGCACCGGCCGGCTTGTCCCGGCACCGACTGGCGGAACGCTGCGGCCATCCGGCTTTCGAACCCGTCCGGTGCGCCCCGCGGCGGGACGAGGTCCAGCAGCCGGTCCGCAGCCACGGCCAGCGAACCCACCTCGGCCTGGCAGCTTGCGCAGCGCTCCATGTGCTTCAGGGCAACCGCCCGGTCCGGCCCGGTCAGTATGCCGAGCGCGAGTTCCGCCGCGGCATCCTGGAACACCGCGCAGTCCATCTCGCTCATCGGCGAGTCTCCTCGGCCAGCATCGACCGCAACCGGAGCATGCCGTCGCGGATGCGGGTCTTCGCAGTGCCAAGCGGGATCTGCTCCATTCTGCTGATCTCCTGGGCGGTCCGGCCAAACCAGGCCGCCAGCACGACTGCCCGCCGCTGCGGCGCTGGCAGCTCCCGGACGGCGGCGCGTACCAGCTCGGCGTCCTCGAGCCTGGTGATGTGATCAGACAGGTCGCCGTCGGTGAGTGCGAGTTGCGCCAGCAAAGCGTCCGGATCCACCGGCTCCGCCCGGCGCATCCGCAGCGTGTCGATCGCCAGGTTCCGGGTGATCGTGCACAACCAGGACCGCACGCTGCCCTTGCGGGCATCGAAGCTGGCACCATGAAGCCACGCGCGCAAGAAAGTCTCCTGAACCACGTCCTCGGCTAGGCCGGGGTCACCTACCAGCACCCAGGCCAGGCCGAACACCCGGGACTGGTGCCGTCGGACGAACGCCGTGCCGGCAGCGACTGTTCCGGCGGCCATTCCGGCGAGCAGCGCCTCGTCGGACAGCCCATCCGGCAGCGAGTCATCCGGTGCCATCACACTCATCCACATCAGGTAGTACGGATGCTCACGGCTTCCGGATTGATCTGCTGCCGGCGATCTCCGCCAGATTGCGGACGCTCCTTGCCAGGGCAGTCTGAGCCACCATTGCCAGGGCAAAGTCGCCGAGTCAGCCACGTCGCTAGCGCGTAGCCGGCAGGGAGCTGCTCCGCTTACGGTCGGCACTGTCCTTGGTAAGGAGGCTCGTCCCGCACGCGCGCCACAGGCTGGGCTGCCGCAGTGACCGGGGGCAGAAATTTCGCCGCCGCACAATCCAACTGCGGGCCTGGCTCGTTATTAACACTGCCGGGCAATTCCGGCTTGAGGAAGGAGAACGCGCACAGGCCATACCGGGTCCGGCTTTGAAGGATTGCCATACTGGTTGTCCTTGTTGCCTTTTCGGCTCGCTGATGGGCGCGGGATTCGCGTCCGGCCAGTCGCTGTTACCAGGTAACGGCGGCGTCAGCGGACCAGAGGTGCGTGATGTTTTCTGTCAACTCGGCGTTGGGTGAGGTGAAATGGGAGATGGAAGCCAACGATTACTGGACGTTCGTCGGCTTGGTGATAGGCGCGTTCGCGATCGTCGTTGCGCCAAGGCTGTTCCAGCCGGGGCACACGGCCAATTCCGTGATTTACCTCACCGGTGGCACGGTGGTGCTAGTGGTGGCCTCGATCGCGCGCTGGCGGACTCGGCGTAAAGAGACCGAAGCCGCTGAATCCACCGCTCATGACCTGCGTAGCCAGGGTGCTTTCCAATGACGCTGGTCCAGGACGGCCCGCCGGTACACGCCGATAGCCGAGGGGTCGCCGCCCAGCCGCGGCGGCAGTTGCTATTCGACTGGGTAGTCAAGCGAGGTGTGCTACTCGTCCTGGTGACGGCGCCCCTAGACTCGCTGTTCCTCGGCGTGCTCCGGATTACGCCGCCGCGGATGGGATACCTGTACCTTTTGCTGGCCTCGATCGCGTTGCCGGCGTTTGTGGCCTGGCGGCGGGCACGATCGACCGATCCGGATGAGCCCGCCCAACACTTCCACCGGTACGCGCTGTATTCGCTTGTCCCGGTCGCCATGTTCAGCCTGGTACGCATCCCGGCGTTGTCGTTGACCAGGTTCGTGTTCTGGATGCCATGGTACGGATTCGGAGTGGGCGCGACCGGCCAGCCCCCTGGAACAATCGGTTCGCTGCTGCCAGGGGCTATGCTGTACCTGCTGCAGGGTTGGTCGCTCGGCATGGTGTACTACGTCTTGTTCAAGCGGCAAACTCTCCTCAACGCGATGCTGTTGTACACGGGTTTCATCTCGTCGCTGTACTCGTTCATCTTCCCCGTGTTCATCATGGTCGGGTTGCCCGCCACACCGGTGTTTCATCTCACCAATTACTGGGCGCACACAGCGATGGGTCTTACCGCTTGGTTCATGCCCCGATTCTGGCAGCGCACCTGGCCCCGGCTGGCTCGACCGGTGCGCGCTGGCGTGATAGCCGGGCTGGCGCTGGTGTTCGCGGCACCGTTCACGTACGTGCTGGCCACGGCAAATCTGTGGCAGTTCGGTGCGCAAGCGCATATCGAGGCAACCGCGTTTGACCGGGTGCAGGCTTCATTGAGCGGCGGCCCGGCGGTGTCGGTCGAGAGGGGTCAGGCGGAGTACGCCTACGTGCTGGTGCTCGGGCCGCGCGCGTACCGCAACTACGGCGGGGCCTACCGGGCGATAGACGCGACCGGAGTGCAGGTGCGAGGCCAGCTCAGCCGTGGCCAGCAGGTGATCGCCTGGTGCGCGGGTGATGTGGATGCCCTGCCGTCGGTACGCACCGTAAGGGATCCAGAGAGGTTCTTTGCGGCACTGTGGTCAGTCAACTACACCCGAGTTTCGGTTCGCTGTGCCGGCCCAGCAGCCGGTATCGGGCCCGGCCAGGTCATCAACGTGAGCTGGACCGCGCAACTGCTCCTGCAGGGCGAGCGGAGCACCGATCAGCGCACGCTCACCGGAGAGCAGCCAGCCCGGCTGACCGCAGGTACGCCCGCCAGCATGGCACCGGTTCCCGTCAACCCTGACCAGTAGGAGGGCGCATGTCAACGATCGCGCTGCCCACCACGACCAGCGCGGCGCCCAGCCCGGCCCCTCCCGGCCGGTTGGCGGCGCTACGTACCTGGGTTCTCCAGCGGGGCGTGCTGTTCGTGCTGTTGACGACGCCGATGCTCGCGCTGTTCGGTGGTTTCCTGTTGCGGTACACCACGCTACCGGTGTCGACGCTCCTCGTGTTCGGGTCATTCGCCCTGCTGCCGTTGTGGATCAGCTACCGTCGCTCGGTATCGCGCGACCCGGATGAGCCGGTACACCACATTCACCTGTACCTGAAGTGGGCCGTCTTGCCGTACGTCACCTTCAGCGTCGTCCGCATCCTGCCCTTCTACCTGTTCGGCATCAACTACTGGGGGGTGTGGTACAACTTCGGGGCTCAGCTCACCGGGGAACGACCGGGCACGCTCCCCGCGCTCCTCGCCGGCATGGCGATGTACACCATCCAGGGCATAGCCTTGAACACCAGCTTCTTCGTGCTGTTCCGGCGGCACTCGCTGCTCAACGCGCTGCTGTACATCGGCGTCTGGTTCTCGTCGCTCTTCAACTTCGTCTTCCCGGTCTATTCGCTGGCCGGTGACAAACTCACCCCCACCTGGTACGCCATCGACATCGTGGCCCACTTCGCGATGGCCCTGACCGCGTGGTCGATGCCCGGCCTGTGGGAAGGAATCCTGCCGCGGCTGCGGTTTCCCGCCCAGGCGGGTGTGCTGGCGGGCGCCGCCGTGCTGGTGATACTGCCGTACGGGTTCGGGATCGATCGCGCGGTGCAGTGGCAGTTCGCCGCCCAAGCTGCGGTCGAGCGCGCCGCGATAGCCCAGGTCACGATCGGCACCGAAGCCGGCCCGGTTCGGGTCACCGTGGGCGGCAACCAGGCCCGGTACGAGTTCGGCCTACAGGTTGCCCACCGCACCTACCTGAACACCAACGGCCTAGAACGAGACGTGGGGGTCGGGCCGGTGCAGGTTACGGGGCAGATAATCTCGTCTGGTCGGCCCGTTGCCTGGTGCTACGGCTACGCCGGGCCGCTCCCCTCGCCCAACAAGGTCGCCGACCCTAGAAGCTTCGCCACGGCCCTCGCCGAGGACGTACGTGTCACCGTGCCCGTGGTCTGCTATGGACTGGCGAACAGCTCCCAGAGCGCCCAGCAGGTCGTCGTGGAGTGGACTGCCCAGGCCGCTCTGGCGGGCGACCGGACCCAGCAGGTTCGTGACTTCCGCGGCCAGGAGTTGGTGGCGCTGGACCGGGCTGGCCCGGGCCGGTGACGGCCCCACCGGCCGTGATGCTGCCGGACGGAGCTACTGACATGACTGGATCCACCCTTGCTGCCATCCTCATCCCGCCCGCTGGGACGATCTTCCTCGTCGCGTGGCTGGCGGTGGTGTTCTACGCCGGCCGCGACCACCCCCCCCGCGGGCCGGCCGCAACCCGGCGCCCGGCCGCCAGAGCCCCGGCACGGCCGCGCCGGCTAGCCGGCGCCAGGCAGACGCCCGCCCACCCGATCGGGGGCGCGTGGCGGTGACAGCGGCCCGGTCCGGCAACGCCGCCGGCTGGCCAGTCCCGGACCAGGCACGACGATCGCCGCCGCCACGCCCGCCGGAATCGTCGCCGCCCAGATCGGAGGAGGAAACCATGCACCCCGAACTCCCGGAGCTGTCCCGGAGTGCAAAGTAGTTCAGGGAGTGTCGGCTGACCGGCTGTCGCGCCGCAGGGTGCGGTAGGGTGAGGCCGATCGCCTCGACCGCCAGGTCGACATTTCCGCTGTACCCCTCATTGAAGACGAGGAGATAGAGCACGCGCAGCCACGCGCAGTACCGTCCCGAGATCGCCGGGCTGGTCGAGTGGCAGCCCCGCGATCCGCCGCTTGGCCCGGCTGATCCGCTAGCTCGACGCTTTCCTCGTTCTCGGGGTTGTGCCAACGGGATGGCGACAACGGGACAGCGGGCGTCTTGGACACGAGCAGAACACTCTAATCTGCACGGTCGCAGGTGCATCTTAAGTCAACTCTGTACCCGACCATATCGCGGCTCGGCGCGCGGTTATCAACCGGGGCTTCGCGTTACTGCCCTCCCAGATGATCCAACGCCAGAGTGGCCGGGTCCGTATATTTATGCATCGGCGCCCTCGGCATGAATATCCGCTTCTGCCGCGTCTGCGCCGCGAGGCGCTCTGTTATATCCCCGGCTCAGCCGGGAGGAACTCGAAGGGAGGTTCCTGGGTCTGATGGCTGACCTGGACGGGAAACCGGAAGGGGACAATAGCATGCCAGGAAAGTAACGGCCGTGCCCAGGCGTACGGGGCGGCGCGTTACGGGACCCGCGTGATATGGCTAAAAGCTGGATTGCCTGAACCCTAATCTCCAGCAGGTGAGAAGAAGCACCCATCGGAAAGACGCCTGAAACCGGTGCCGTATCCTGCGCTGGCATCTACGCGGGGCCAGTGCATCCTCCGGGATGCGGGGCGATGCCCAGTGAGGGCATTGAAGGAGATGAGTGGGGAGCCTAAGTCACGCTGTTACGTATAGCAGGGACGAACGCGGGATCACCTACGGGGCGCGAGCCCTATGGTGACACAGGCCCCGTAGTAGTCGCAGGAGTAACGACCTGCCAAGGCGGCGGTAACACCGTCCACAGGGCGAAGGGGGCCAGGCGATGGATATTCAAATAGCAGGGAGGTATGCGTAATGCAGAACGCCGAAACTGTGCTGGATGTCCTCCGTGACCGCGGCAGGCGCGGCCTGCCGTGCACAG
>Ga0070699_100005761_pt1 | contig 10840 bp, 11 predicted proteins | sample KBSK1503metaG_FD_65473 | JGI IMG/M metagenome (GOLD analysis project Ga0070699, IMG submission 65473) | Corn, switchgrass and miscanthus rhizosphere microbial communities from Kellogg Biological Station, Michigan, USA - KBS K1-50-3 metaG | ecosystem: Host-associated > Plants > Roots >...
TGGCATATCGCACGATCAGGCGCAGAACCTGATCTTTATCCAAAGTGGAGCCGATGATGCCGATGATATCCACCAGCGCTTCAAGGCGCGCACCACGTTTTTGGCTGGCTTCCAGCAGAATTGCTTTTTCGATCTCGGAGGCCATACGTGTGCCGAGTAACTGCACAATGGGCAGCAACATGTTGGAATAATTGAACACCTGCACCACACCGGTTGGCTTTCCGCGCAAGAGCAAGGGAGTGGAAATCACGTTCCGCAATTCGATCTGGTTGCTCGAAAGCCTTTGCCAGCGCGGATCGTTTGCCAGATCCTCAATGACGATTGGACTTGCCTCCTGCATGGTTGCACCGGCAATTCCCAGGTTGGTTTTTATGCGCCGGCCAACCAGATTTTGGTCACTACCCGACCCTTTGACGACTTTGATCTCCAATTCATCGCGGTCGGCATCGAGCAGGTAGAGCGTTCCCGCATTGCCCCCACAAACGCTGATGATCAAATCCAGCATTTGGCTGAGCAGGTCATCCAATTCGGTGTTGCTGGCAAGCTCATTGGCACGCGCCAGAATATGATAGAGGAAAGAGGCTTCGTCAGATATCTCCAATGGACCGGTGGTTTTTTTCTTTTGCATGTTGATTCTTGCATCCCATTATACGACCAGCGCCTCTTCTCAGCATATTATCTTTGTCAAACTTTACGAATTTTTGGAGGCTTGCAATTCATAACCCGACAGGCTGCGGAAAGACACGACGAAATGAAAAAGCATACTCGGATTCGCCGTGCGTCCGCAAATGTTCGAGCCGTTCTTTCCCTTCTTGCGGAGTTGGAATATGCCCAGCGAGAATCCACCACAATGCCATATATGGACCGTCAAATTTCTCGAACCAGCGTTTGCGGTCACGCAAGACTCCACTGTGCGCGCTTTTATAAACATACTCGCGCAAGGCATCTACACTTTCCCACACAGACATATTGATGGCGACCATTTCATCCTCATAGACCCTGATACTGGTTGCGTCACCACTTTCCGTTTGAAGCCGCCACACAAAGCCGGGACTCTCATCCGCCAAAGCGTTAACCGGAGGCAACTGCGAAACAAAATCCGCCATGAGTGGGTCATCAATGGGTGCGAGTATACGTCCAATGTTGATCTGGGCAATATGATATTCAGCCATGTTAATTTTCCTTATTTATCGAGTTATCCACTTTCGTAATGCTCTTACAACGAGCAAAGAAAGCAATAAAAGAACAAGTGAATTGACAATCGCCAAAAGAACATAAACAACCTTCGTCGCTTCTGACCATGCAGTTTGAGCATATTGGGCATATTCAAAATACGCATATACCGAAATAAATTGCAGCTCATGATAAAGCGACTCTTCTGATTGTGTAAATTGACGCCCCTCCACCCACAGCGGATAAACAGGCAGGAAAGAAAGGAGAATTGCAATCGCTACGCCAAGTGCGAGAGGGATAAATTTACTTTTCATTTATAGCAATAAATTTAGCTACATACCTTCAAGCTAGATTATTAAGCCAAACTTTCCCAATTACGAATTGACAACAACTAGTTTTGTCACCCGCCTAGACATACCTCTACGCTTGATATTGACTGCTAACGCTTTCCAATTTAGGATCATTCCTTATTCCATTGAACATATATTTTTTTAGTTTCCGATTCTTGAATAACTTTAAATTTCAATTTTGAGCCATCAGAATTCAGGTGTTCACCCAAGGAGATCATGGTTTTGTTGAATTTCATATGGCTCTGTTTTAAATCAACGACAGTGCGTGAACCTTGAATAAAAAACTTGACCTTTGAAAAGTCAATCTGCTCATTTTCGTGATTGACAATCGTTATCAACGGGATGGTCTTTTCAATTTCTACATATAATGGCTTGTTCAAGTCTTCTCTTGAAATAAAAATCTCCTTTCGCTTATCCTTTAAATATTCATCTATTTGAGGAACTAGAGTATTTTGAAAGATGTACTCAAAAACCTCTTTTACCGTACCTACTATTTCGCCGTTGTACAATACCGCCGTATTAAGTCCAACTTGAGATAAAGGGTAATAATTTCCATCTTTGAAATAAGCCACTTCTTTCAAAGAATACACTTCATCTGTGTGAATCGTGACCATGGGTTTTATTGGATAATTTTGCCAATCCGCATCTCGTGCTTCTTCCAAAGTTAGAACATCGATCCCGTTCGCCCTTGCTTTTTCAAGCGTCGGCTTTGCAAATCCTTTTCGAGACACCGCTACTATTTTATTTACATCAAGGGATTTCGATTTACCAATTAGTCCGTCTATCCATTCAACAGTGTCTTTCCGAGTTCTGTCTCTGCATTCAACCATAATTTTTATGTCATGACCAGCATATTGGTACTCAATTAATATATCAACTTCACGAAGGATTTTGGCATCCTTATCGTACACCATACCAGATTCAGTTACTTTTCCACCAAGAGGGGTTATCTTTTGGTAAATCAAAGCAATCAATTTCTGAAATTCATTTGTTCTTTTCGGCATGATATTTTCTCAATATTTTGATCAACCTAAACCAAAAGGATTTTATCTCTTCATCTCCCAATCTTCAATAAACTCCTCATGATCCTCCAGCGCGGGCCGCAGGGCAAGTTGGCTTCCAGCCGACTTCCACGAACTGAGGCAGGGTTTTAGCCTGTCGTACCTGAAAACTCCAATTAATTCTAACCAACCTTTTTCCACTTGTCTGATTTCACCAAGTCTGCGATGCGGGCCTTATGGCTTTCAGCTATACCCATCTCCATATGACCGCAGCTGGCGCACAGGTAAACTTCGATTGGAAAATTATTTCCTGCCGGGTTATAGACCCGCACCAAACTATCTCCTGCTTGCAGTGGAGAAAAATCAGTCCAATATACTTCTGTTGAATTGCAGCGCGGGCATATGCCATTTTTCATTCGATTGCTCCTTCTTGTGAACTTATCTTATTTGTCATACTGGTGAAAACTGCTCACCGCTTACTCGTCCACTCCTCAATAAACTCCTCGCCCTTCCGTATCAGTTCCTCATGATCTTCCGGCGCCGGCAAATCTTTGAGAAACTCAACACCATACTCCTTCAAGCGTGTCTGCACGTGCGGTTGGCCGGCAGCGAGCCACTTCTCCATACTCCAGCGCGGGAAGATCCGGCTGACGTAATAGCCCGTCTTGTATTTTTTGAGCGTCGTCGGCGCAGAGACGTAGCCTTTGCCGGGACCGATGTTATGAATTTCATCAAGCCCAACATTTGCATCATCGAGTTGAAATCCAGACGATAATCGAAGAGCCTGGTCAATGATCTCGTGACAATAAATAAATGTCAACGGCGAGACGGCTTTCGACCCCAACGTATCGCCGACAAATGGCGCGATGCCCCCTTTGGTGAGCGACATCATCAGCGTGTTCATCCAATACGTTTCGGCAGCGAGCAAGTCCATGCCCCAGCCGGTACCACTCCCCGATGTTCCGCAATGTGGAATGCCATAATGCGCCATCATCTCCGCGCACGCCAAGCTGACCAATATGCTTTGTGGGTCATAAAAATTCAACAAAGTTTTCATATCGAGATACACTGGCAACATGCCCAGTAGCATCGGCGCGCCTTCTTTGTATAACTGTCCGATGACCAAACCTGCGAGCAATTCCGCCAGCAGAACGGCAATCGTCCCGGCAGGTGTGATGGGCGTAGTTGCACCGGACAAACTGTAATTGGAAACGATCACTGGCAAGCCGCGCTCGATGGCAATCTTCATCTTATCCACCGTGCCCTGGTTCATCACCAACGGCGACACGGGATTGAAATACGGGATAATAAACGGCTTCTTTCCCAGGTCACTACCATGTAACGTCTCGAACATTCGCAGAACATCGTCAAATTTGTGCTCATCCGAACATAACAACACTATAGGTTTCACCCCATTCGCAAAATGCTCCAGGCTCCCAACCAAATCGGTCAGATAATCCTCCACATCGCGAACAATGCCAATCGTCGAGACCATATCATATAGGGGAAGCTTATTTCCCACCCGCACCATATCCTGCATGTGCTTACGCTGAAACAACACGGGCGTGTCGGTATCCGGTTCCTGATAAAACAAGGCCGTGACCCCAATTCCAAAGCGCGTGCGATCCCCTTCCCTACCAATAGTGAATTGCGGATTTCCGCGCCGGTCAAAGATTTCTATCTGCCGAGGCGCGGACTTGATCGCCCATTCGACCAGTTCTCTTGGAATCCGCACGGTTCTTCCATCGACGTTGGAGCTGCCTACTTTTTTCTCGAGCATCGCCACCGTGGACGGCGAATCCACGCGCACGCCGGTCGTCTCCAATAGCTTCAATGTATACTTGTGAATATCCTGTATCTGTTCTTCGGTCAACATCTTCATTTGAGGGCGGACGTTATTCATAAATATTCTCCGTTTATCGTCATTGCGAGCGACCGTAGGGAGCGAAGCAATCTCCATTATGGCATTGGAGACTGCTTCGTTGGGCAAAACCCTCCTCGCAATGACGGATTGTTTTCTATCTCTTCATCAACGCGCCAATCCAAACACCGATCAACACCAGCATCCCGCCAAGTATAAAAGCTGGTGTAATCTTCTCATGGGCCAGCAGGCTTCCGGCAATGGTCGCAACAATGGGAAACAGCATAATGACATAAGAAGTGGCAGATGCTGACCAGCGCGAGAGAATCCAAATATAAAGGTAAAACATAATCAGAGAACCAGGAATAATAGTATAGATGATGGCAATCCATGTGGCAGGCAGCGTGGGTAAATTATGGGTTTCGCTGATGAAAAAGGATGTCACAGCAAGGAACAGCGCGCCGGTGGTGAGCGTCAGCGCATTGGTTGCCATGGGGTCACTCTTTGGAGCGTATATTTTTAGAATCACATTCCCTTCGGCTGAGATTGCTGAACCAGCAATCATAGCAATCACAGACAGGAACGGTATCTCAGTTCCCAATTGGGCACGGGCAGCGACAGCAATTCCGATTAACGCGAGCACACTTCCAGCCAGGCTTTGCCAACGAAAGGATTCAATCTGATGTAAAACCGCCAGAAAAAATGTCATTAACGGCCCCAATGCGATAATAACCGAACCAAGGCTGGCTTGTAATTTGACGAATCCAAAATACAAGAGTCCAAAGCTGACACCCACGGTAAAGAATCCAGTGACAAGCAAGACCAGTGCATCACGCTTTTGAGGAACGGAAATTCGCAAGAGAAACAGGATCAGCCAAAATAGGAGAGCAGAAGCGGAAAGTCGAATTGTCGCTCCCCACAACGGCGCAAGTTCCGCATTGCTGAATCGTACCGCGACAGAATTCCCTCCGCCCAACAAAGCGGTCAGGAAGAAAATGAAGATAGTCCATTGGTCAGATGTTTTGGTGGTGGCTTCCAAAGCAAGTATCCTATTTCAGGTATTGATCAAAAAAATGCAACACCCGAATCATAAAGTCAAACCACGGTTGACCAATGAACGAATGACCTTCGCCTTCATATTGATACATCTCAACGTATTTGCCTTCATCGCGCAGCGCCTGCGTTAATTTGACAGACCATTCGGGTGGAGTTCCAGCCAACGTTTTGCCATCCTCCGTCCCATAATGGATCTGGACTGGTACGTCTACACTCTCAAGATGGTAAATCGGCGAGACTTCCTTGAGCATGTCTGCATCCTGCGCGGCGAAACGATACGCATCCTGCAAACTCATCGGCAAATCGAGCGGGACAATATCTGCTGAATTGCAACCAACGATCTGTTCGCCTTCGGCAATATCTCCAAAACAACCATTGCCCCAACGATTAATGATATCGGCAAAATCCGCACTGACGGGAGAATATAAAACTGCGGCCCTGACTGTTATGGTGGTCGAGTAGTCCCGCTGGTCTTTGCGGGACGTATCGAGACCACCGAGTACAGTTAACACCTTGATGGTAGTACCACCACCCATGCTATGGCCCCATATCCCAACGCGGCTCGGGTCCGCTTGTGGAATGGATGGAATCGCATTCAGCAAATTGATCACATCAATGACTAAGCCCGAATAAAAGAGACTTTCACTCACATCCGAATCACCCCAGCTACGATAATCAGATGCAATGGTAATGTAGCCGTATCTAGCTAAAAACGCCGCAGAACGATCCGTACCATCGCCGGAGCTCAAGACACTCCGCGAAAAGAAGCCGTGGTTCATGAGAATCACAGGGAACGGTCCATCCCCTTTGGGCATCAACATCATGCCAGTAATCGTCAGGCCATCGCTTGGATAATGAATTAGATACGTGGTGAATTTATCGTTCTCGTCCAGCGTAGACAGGATATGAATCTTTCCGCTTTGATATTCATGCTGGCGAAGTCCCTCTATGGTGTAGGGGAAGATCGATTCTTCGATTGTAGGAGTTGGGGAGGGCGTCAACGTCTCAGTTGGGACAGGAGAGGGCGTGAGGGTTTCAATGACTACATGGGGGGCAGGTAATGTTTGGGTTGGAGAGATGGGAGCCGGCTGGCAAGCCGTAAGAAGTAATAAAAAGAACAGGCGTACGCGCTGTTTCATCCATTAATTGTATCAAATCTACGGACCTTGTTTATGCGAGCATTTCATCCAGCCGTCGTTGGAGATAGGTACGTTCGGCCGTGTTTGTACATAAATCCAGCGCACGTTTGTAAGCATCAGCCGCCGCATCACGCTGATTGGTTCGACGCAGAAGATCAGCTCGCGCGGCATGATAGGGATAAAAATTATCAGCTCGACTTTCAAGACCTAACAACATCTCAAGCCCGGCCTGCGCATCGCGCGCCTTTGAAACTGCCACTGCCCGATTGACCTCCACCACCATGGACGGTGTCATCTTCGCGAGCGTGTCATAGAGCATGGATATTTGAGTCCAATCCGTGGACTCAAACGTCTGTGCTTCAGCATGGAGGGCGCTGATCGCGGCCTGGACTTGATAAGGTCCAGGGTCACGAAGAGCAATGGCTTCATCTAAGATCGCAATACCTTCATGAATCTTGGCGGAATCCCAAAGTGTACGATCCTGCTCTTCGAGCAGAATCAACTCTCCCGTCGGCGTGAGGCGGGCTTCTCGTCGAGAGTCATGGATAAGCATGAGAGCAAGTAATCCACGCGCTTCGGCCTCTTGTGGAAGTAAATCTACCAATATACGACAGAGACGAATTGCTTCATTACAGAGATCGCGGCGTGTGAGTGTCTCGCCACTGGAGGCGACATAGCCTTCATTGAAAATCAGATATATGACCGCCAGCAATGCATCGAGCCGTTCAGGGAGAAGATCAGCAGGCGGCACACGATACGGAATACCAGCAACCCGAATCTTTTTACGAGCACGCGCAAGGCGCTGCGCCATCGTCGATTCAGAAACGAGAAAGGCACGAGCAACATCTTGCGTAGAGAGACCGCCAAGCGTGTGCAGCGTGAGAGCTACCTGCGCTTCAAGGGCAAGCGCAGGATGACAACAAGTGAACATCAACTTGAGGCGATCATCGGGAAGTGTGTCTTCCATATCAGACTCTTTTTCTTGAGGCGGTTCGAGCATGACCGCAATATGATCCTGTGTCGTAGCGCGGCGGATACGATCAATGGCGCGGCGTTTGGCAACTGCCATGAGCCACGCACCCGGGTTGCGTGGAACGCCTTCTTTATCCCAACGTTCGAGCGCGTTGAGGAGCGCATCTTGCAGCGCGTCCTCGGCCAGCATGAAATCGCCAAGCTGACTGATGAGAACAGCAAGGACACGTCCGTATTCTTCGCGGAAGGTGGTTTCGATTTGCGAGGTTGCGGTCATTCTATACAGATGATCCGGTGGTTGAGTAGTCCCGCAGGTTCTTCGCGGGACGTACCGAAACCACCAATAACAAAGGAATCCTTATTCCAAGATTATTTGGGAATCCCTTTGGTCTCGACACCTGCACTGCACCAAACGCAGTGCGGTGCAAGTGTACGACGGCGAAAATCACCGCCGTCTACTCGACCATCGAGATTTTCTTACTCCTTCGGCTCCCACAACGGGCGGACTTCAACGGAACCGTATTTTGCGGTTGGGATTTTCTCCGCCCAACGGATCGCTTCGTCGAGGTTAGCGCAGTTGATGACAGAATATCCACCAAGCTGTTCGTGTGTCTCAGCAAATGGACCGTCAGTGATCAGTGTCTTCCCTTCGCGCACGCGGATCGTTGTGGCAGTACCTTCGGGATCCATGCCACTGTTATCCAGTAATACGCCCGCGGCTTTTGCTTCTCCCATGTAAGCATACCAGGCTTGAGCAATGGCTTGATGTTCCTCCGGTGTTTTGGGTGCTTCTGCCTCGTTTGCGAACATCAATAATATATATTTCATCTTGTTATCCTGTGGTGATTGGTAGACTCTCTGCAATAACTATTACTGAGAGTCTACCATTTCCGGCGAACTCAGCGAATCGCTTTCTTCACGAGCGCACTGACCTTTGCCTCATCGGCGGCTGTCAATTCCTTCAGCGCAAACGTGATCGGCCACATAGTGCCTTCGTCGAGGTTTGCTGGTGCGTTGAAGCCGAACATCATATATCGATCATTGTAAGGAGGTTTCGGATTCATCCGAAGATAGCACACGACTTTGTCGCCCTTGGCATATGCGGGCAAGCCATACCAAGTTTTCGATGTAAGGTCTGGCGCGCTGGCTTTGATGATAGTATGGAGCCGCTCGCCCATGGCACGATAGGGCGTCGGCATCTTGGCAATGGCTGCCAGCACGGCGCTTTCTCCATTCGCCTCGTCTGCCTTCAACTCCTGAACGCGCGCCTTGATTGCGGCACGTTCCCCTTCGATGAGTCCTTTGGGCTTTTTGGTGGTGTTTTTAGATTGGTTCATGAGAATCTCCTATCTTTATGTTGGATTACGGCCTTATTTTGCCTTTCTATAAATACGTCGCAGCGACAAATGCCAAAATGACAGGTTAGGAGATCTCTCATCATTCTCTCATTTTTATATCCGTGCCTGGACGTTGTACAAATTCGCATACGTCCCTTCGAGCGCGATCAATTCGGCATGGGTTCCCTGCTCATCAATGCCTCGATCAGTCAAGACGACGATTCTTTGGGCATTCCGAATTGTGGATAAGCGATGGGCAATAACCAAAGTCGTGCGGTTGTTCGCTAACTTCTCTAACGACTCTTGCACAGCTCGCTCGCTTTCATTATCCAAAGAGCTGGTCGCCTCATCGAAAATAAGGATGGGCGGATCCTTGAGGAAGACACGCGCGATGCTTAGTCTTTGCTTTTGTCCACCAGATAACTTTACACCGCGTTGACCGATATCCGTATCATACCCAGCCGGTAACTGCATAATGAACTCATGGGCATTTGCCTTTCTGGCAGCTTCGACAATTTCTTCTCGGCTGGCATTTAGCTTCCCGTAGCGGATATTATCCGCGACGGTGCCAGAGAACAAATAAACATCCTGCTGAACAACGCCGATATTTCGGCGCAGGGAGCGCAGTGTTATGTTTCTGAGGTCAATGCCATCGAGCAGGATACAGCCTCCATTGATGTCATAGAAGCGGGGGATCAAAGAGCAGAGCGTCGTTTTGCCAACACCCGAAGATCCAACTAAGGCAATATATTCTCCAGCCTTGATATCCAGAGAGATATTTCGCAGAACATAGTCATGCTCTTCCTTATATTTGAAACTGACTTCCTTGAATTCAATGTTGCCCTGGGAATGCGCTATTTTAATAGCGTTGCCTGCGTCCTTTATATCTGGCATCACTTCCAAGACTTCCATGAACCGTTCAAAGCCAGCGATTCCCTCTTGATAGAGGCGGGTGAAGTTGCTGAATCGCTGAATAGGTTCGATCAGAATCCCAACGTAGAGCAAGAACGTGATCAGGTCGGGCAAACCCAGAGAAGCATGTAGGATCGCCACACTGCCAAACACGATTACAGCAATCGGCATGAGTTGCGTGGAGAAAACCATGCCGGCCGTGAAAACTCCTTCACTTTTGTACACATCCTTACGGCTGGCGAGGAAGCGATTATTTTCGTGGGCGAACTTCCCGTTTTCGATATCTTCATTCGTAAACGATTTGACGACTCGAATGCCCGCAAGCGCATCTTCCACTTGGGTGTTGATATCACCGACGCAGGCATGACTCACCCGCAATGCGATTCTCATCTTGTGATTGGAATAGATCACATACACAGCCATGACTGGCAGAAAGAGAAAAACAATCCATGCCAGCCTGACATTGACTGTGAGCATGATGACGAATGCGCCGATAAAGTTCAGCAGTGAGATGACAATATCCTCCGGTCCATGGTGAAACAACTCAGACATATCGAACGAGTCGTTGGTGATACGGGTCATCAACTGTCCCGTTTTTTGCTCATCGTAAAAACCAAAGGACAGTTTCTGCAAGTGCTCAAAAAGCTCAGCACGCATGTCACGTTCCATCATGGCACCCATCATGTGGCCTTGATAGTCGACAAACATATTACACACTGTATGAACGACAAGTATCAAGAGCATCACAGCGCCCATCCCATAAATCTGACCGAGCGCGTTCGGCGCATTGCTCTGTAATATTGTTTTAGTAATGTAATTTGCACATAAAGGGAACAGCAATGCTGTCCCTGATACAACAAACGCACAGGTCATATCTGCATAGAATAACCCCAGGTAGGGTTTGTAATAGGACAGGAATTTCCTTATCCGCGAATTCATAAACCATTTTCCTCTTTATGTTACCCTGAGTGAAACGAAGGGTCTCCGTCGCTTTGCGGCGGAATTCTCACTTGCACCTGGCGCAAGTGCAGGTGTCGCT
>Ga0070699_100005762_pt1 | contig 10840 bp, 3 predicted proteins | sample KBSK1503metaG_FD_65473 | JGI IMG/M metagenome (GOLD analysis project Ga0070699, IMG submission 65473) | Corn, switchgrass and miscanthus rhizosphere microbial communities from Kellogg Biological Station, Michigan, USA - KBS K1-50-3 metaG | ecosystem: Host-associated > Plants > Roots >...
TTCGCCGGAAACAGCGCCAGCTTCATGTGCTCAGTCAACGTTTTCACGTCAAATAGCGGCAGGTTCGGATCGAGCGATTGGACTTGCCCGCGCACCGCAGCAAATAATGGTTCGGGATTGCCTTTCGTGCGCACCAGTAAAAGTCCGCTCGTGTTGTAGTCCTGGCTCATCGGCGTCCAGATAAACGGTCGCGGATCTTCGGCAATGTTGAAATACTTACCGGCTTCCGCCACGCCGACGATGCGAATGAATGGTCCACTCGCGCCCTGAAAACTGAAGCGTTTGCCGACCGCCTCGGCCGGATTTTGCAGCTCCGGCAGCAGACGCTTCACAAACGTTTCATTCACCACCGCGACCGCTTCCGACTTCTCCTGGTCCTGGTCGGTGAATTCGCGGCCCTGCAAGATCGCCGTCCGCATCGTCTTGAAGTAATTTGGTCCAACGCTGGCATTCATCGCGAGCGGCGCATTCTCACCGCGTTCGGCAGGCTTGCCTTCGATGAACGCATTGCGGCTGTTGAAGTTGAGACTGAGCGGAATGTAACTGCTGATCGCGGCCGATTCGACCCCCGGCAACGACTGCAAGCGCTCGGTTAACTGCCGGTAAAACTGTTGCCCGCGTCCTTTGTCGTAACCCTGCAAACCGAGGTCAAACGACATCGTCAGGCCATTGCGCGAATCGAAGCCGGGATTCATCGTCTGCAACTGCTGCAACGTGCGCACGACGAGTCCGGCGGCAATCAGCACGATGAGCGAGATCGCGATTTGCGATACCACCAAAACACTGCGCAAGCGTGTTCTGGCCGCGCCGCCCTGGGCCGCTGTGTCTTTCAACACACCCGACACATTGGGCCGCGTAGCCTGCAACGCCGGAGCGAGCCCGAAGACCGTACCCGCGATTACCGAAACTACGAGTGAGAACACCAGCACGCGCCAGTCAACACCAACGTCGAGCGCGAGCGGAAAATCGATCGGCGGCTTGAAAGCGAGCAGCATGCCGATGAGCCAGACGGCGAGAAAGACGCCTATGACGCCGCCAATAAACGAAAGCAAAATGCTTTCTGTGAGCAGTTGCCGCACCAGGCGCAAGCGGTTCGCGCCCATCGCGAGGCGAATCGCGATCTCCTTGCGTCGATCGGTCGCGCGCGCGAGCATCAGACCGGCAAGATTGGTGCAAGTGACCAGCAACACCAGGGCGACTGCACCCATCAGCACCCAGGAAAAACTAACCACGGCGCCACGCAATTCGGGCAGGATGAAACCCGGCGTGGTGAGCATGATCGACTGTCCTTCGTTTGTATCGGGATATTCTTTTGCGAATTGTTGGGCCAACAGCTTGAGTGACGCTTCCGCCTGCGACGCGCTGACACCACTCTTGAGACGGCCAACACCGAAGAAGTTTTTCGTACTGCGATCGTCGATCCAGTTGGAACCCGGTTCGGCCCATTCCATCATCGAGGACGGCAGCCACATTTCCGGCGTGTAAATAATCTCAGTGCCCTTGAAACCCTGCGGCGCTACGCCAATGACCTGAAACTGGTGATTGTTGACGAGCACTTCTTTGCCGACGATGTCCGCTGTGCCGTTGAAACGGCGTTGCCAGCAGTCGTAGCTGATCACGATGACGGGATGAGCGAGTTTCGCCTGGTCCTCCTCGGGCAGAAACGTGCGCCCCTGGACTGCTTTCACACCCAGCACGTCGAAGTAATTGCCCGACACTTCATAGCCCCAGATGCGCTCGTTCATGCCGCTGCGACTCAAGCTCAGCGGCACGAAGCGATAGACCAGCAGGCCCGACAGCACTTCGTTACGATCGCGAAAGTCTTTGTAATTGGGATACGAAAACGCCGACATCGAATCGTCTTTGCCGCGCACCGCCACGGAAACGATCTCCTCCGGACGATCGACCGGCAATGAACGCAGCAACACGGTGTTGACGAGGCTGAAGATGGCGGTGTTGGCGCCGATTCCGAGTGCGAGCGTGATCACGGCGATTGCCATAAATCCCGGCCGCTTGATCAAGCCTCTGATTGCATAGCGAATGTCTTTAATTAGTGAATCCATAACCAGGACTTCCTTTCACTCATATCTCAGCGCGATCAGCGGATTGACTTTCGTCGCCCGCCGCGCCGGGAGATAACACGCGACCAGCGCCACAACCGCGAGTAATGTGGGCACGAGCAGGAATGTTGGCACGTCGTAGCCGCTCACGCCAATCAAAAGTGACGACAACACCCGCGCGAGCGCGAGTGCAAGCACGAGTCCGATCCCGACGCCAATCGCCGCGAGACGCATTCCCTGTCGTGTGATCATCTTCATCACGTCGCCGCGATCCGCACCCAGCGCCATGCGGATCCCAACCTCACGCGTGCGTTGCGAAACAACATAAGCCATCACGCTGTAAAGTCCGACCGCACTCAACAGGATTGCCAGCACGCCAAACGCGAGCGAAAAACTCGCCGCCATGTTTGGCGCCCAGAGCGCATACGTCTTGTGCTCTTCCATTGTCTTGATTGCGAAGATCGGAACGCGGCGATCGAGCGCCTGGATCTCGCCGCGAATCGGCGCGACGAGCGTGCGCGGGTCAACGTTGCCCCGAACCACGAGCGCCATCGTGCCGGGTTGTCGCTGGCCCATCGCGTAGTAGAAAAATGGTTTGGGATCTTCCGCGAGATTCCGGTATTTGCCAGTCTTTACTACGCCCACGACTTGCAGCGCATCGCGACTGTCGGCGCCGATAAAGATGCGTTTTCCGATCGCGCTCTCGCCCGGCCAAAGCATCTGGGCCATACGCTCGTTGATAACGATCACACGCTGGGTTTTGGGCTGATCGCGATCGTCAAAGTCACGACCCTCGATAAACGGAATCTGCATCGTCTTGAAGTAACCGGAACCAACTACCGTGGTCATGATATTTCGTCCGGCACTCCCGCGCGCGAGCGTCTCACCCTCTTTCAGAATCGGACCATTCGAGTTGGAGCTGTCGCCGAGCGGCAAGGTTCGAACGAAAGCCGCCGCCTCGATACCCGGCACGTGCGCCACGCGTTCGATTACTTGCCGGTAAAAATTGCGCGACTGTTCTTCCTCGTAACCAATCAAAGATGGACTCAGCGAGAGGGTCAGGCCGTTGGTGTTGTCGAATCCCGGATCCATCGTCTGCGCTTTGCGGAAACTCTTGATAAAAAGCGCACCACACACCAGCACCACGAGCGATAACGAGACCTGGGCCACCACCAGCACATTGCGCAACGTGAAAGCTCGTCGCTTTCCCTGCGGCGCTTCCATGGCCCCTTTCAGTACCGGCACCAGGTCGGGATTCGAGGAGTACCACGCCGGAGCCAGGCCAAAGATGACACCCGTGGCGATCGAGATCATGAGGGTGAAGATCAACGCGCGTGTGTCGAGCGCGAAGAAGTTGGTGACGATGTTGTATTCGAGGACGGGAACAAAGCCCTGCATCAGGTCCGTTACCCAGAACGCGAGTAACAGTCCGAGGCCGCCACCAAGTACCGAAAGCAGCATGCTTTCAGTCAGGAGCTGGCGAATCAGACGCGCGCGATTCGCACCCAGCGCGAGTCGAATGCCGATCTCCTTGCGGCGTGCGGACGCGCGCGCGAGCATCAGGTTCGCCACGTTGGCGCATGCGATCAGCAGAATCAGACCAACGATAGCCATCGCGATCGCGCCGGCGCTCTTGAAGATCCCGCCCATGTCTTCCCAACGGCCGTCGATCTCGGTCATGACTTTCGCCTGCGTCGTGTTGGCGCGAGTGTCGGGATACGCCTGGTTGAGACGCGCTGCGATCGCGTTCATTTCGGCGGACGCTTGCGCGACCGACACGCCGGGTTTGAGCCGTCCGATCACATTCATCCAGTGAGAGCCGCGTTCGGCAAGTATGCCGGGATTGCGACGCAGTTCCTCGGCCATCGACATCGGCACCCAGAAATCGAGTGCCAGCGCAAACTTCGTCCCGATAAACTTCTCCGGCGCGACGCCAATCACCTGGTAAGCACGATCGTTGAGTTTGAGCGTTTTGCCGACGATATTCGCATCCGAAGCCAGCCGTCGCTGCCAGTAACTATGGCCCAGTACGACGACTGGACTTGCGCCCGCCGCTTTGTCTTCTTCGGCCAGAAAACCACGGCCCATCAAGGGCGTTACCTGAAGCACGTCGAAGTAGTTGGCGGAAACGACCTGGCCCCAGATCACGTCGTTCTGATTTTCAGAATCGATCGCGGCCTGGATTATGTCCTCGGCCGCGAGTTCGGCGAACGACGTGCTCTGGTTCCGGTAGTCGAGATAGTCGGGATACGACAGCTCATCGCTGATTTCGCGATCCTCCGTGATCTCCATCGGCCGGATCAACTCAGTGGCGTTGGGCACCGACAGCGGACGCAGGAGAAAAGCGCTGACGCCGCTGAAAATGGCGGCGTTCGCGCCAATACCAAACGCCAGCGTAATCACCGCAACCAGCGTCACACCCGGATTCTTCAGCAACATCCGAATCCCGTAGCGAATGTCTTTGAGAAGAGTCTGCATTGTCTTCAACTTTCTTAGCCACAAAAAGGTAGCCACAAAAAGGCACAAAAAGCACAAAAGAAATCATCAGTGTTTCTGCAAGAGATGACCATTTCTAAGTAATCTTTCTTGTGTGCCTTCTGTGCCTTTTTGTGGCTAAAAATCATTCATATCTCAGCGCTTCCAAAGGATCGACCTTCGTGGCCCGCCACGCCGGCACATAACAAGCGAGCAACGCCACAATCGCCAACAACACAGCCGCGGCAACGAACGTCAACGGATCCTTCCTCGTCACCCCAAACAACAAACTTTCAATCACCTTCGTCGCCGCAAATGCACCGGCCAGGCCAATCGCAAGTCCTATAAGGATCAGTTTCAATCCCTGCTTGACGATCATCAGCAGCACGTCGCGTGTCTGCGCACCGAGTGCGAGACGAATGCCAATCTCATTCGTGCGTTGGACCACCGAGTAACTCATCACGCCATACAGCCCCACGATCGTTAGCACCAAGGCTACTCCCGCAAAGATCGAGAGCAAGGTCGTGTTGAAACGCGGCGCAGCGACTGAAGCCGACAAGTACTCTTCCATCGTCTTCACACCAAACAACGGAATATCCGCATCCATCGCCGCCACGTCTTTGGTGACTGCCGAAATCATGCTGTGCGGTTCAGCGCTGGTCTTCACCACCGCGACCATCTGGCTGAAGGGAATCTGCGTTTGCGGCACGTAATACGCCGGTCTCGGCGCGGTGTTTAGATTCTGATTACGCACATCGCCGGCAACGCCGATGATCTCGCGCATCGTCGAGTCTTCACCGTCGATTGAAGAGATACCGGGATGGATACGTTTGCCGAGGGGGTCTTCGTTCGGAAAAAACTGGCGCGCAAACGTCTCGGTAACGATGACCACCGGAGTCGATCCGTGCTTGTCGCGATCGTCGAAGTCGCGCCCCTTGACGATCGGAATGCCCATCGTGCGGAAGTAGCCCGCGCCGGTAGTGAAGAAGTCCGCGGACGGCTCGTCCTTCGGAGCCACCGGCCGCCCTTCGATCTCAAACGAGATGACGAAACGATCTCCATTCAACGGGAGGGGAAAGATCGCACTCGCGGATTGCACTCCGGGCGTGGCTTCGAGCCGGCTCTTCAGGTCGATAAAAAACTGGCTCTGCCGCTCGAAGTTATACTTGATTTCCGGCAGGGTGACGTTAAAGGTGAGTACCTTGTCCGGTTGCAAACCGCTGTTTACGTTGCGTAGTCGCCACAGACTTTGGATTAGCAACCCCGCAACTACCAGCAGCACCACGGCGATCGCGAGTTCCGTCACTACCAGCAGGCTGCGAATGCCGCCGCGTCGTCCACCGTCGCTCGTACCGCGCGCCCCGTCTTTCAGAGACTCGACGAGCGCGCCGCTCGCGGAGTGGTGAGCCGGCGCCAGGCCGAAGATCAACCCGGTGATGAGCGAAACGCCGAGCGTAAATCCGAGCACACGCCAATCGATACCGACGTGAAGCGCACGCGGGATGTCGTCTTTGCCCAGCGCCACCAGCAGATCGGACCACCATACTGCCAGCAATAGACCAACTGCTCCGCCAACCAGCGACAACAGCACGCTCTCGGTCAGCAACTGCCGGATCACACGCATGCGACTCGCGCCGAGCGCCGCACGAATCGCCATTTCTTTGTGACGGCTCGTCGCCCGCGCCAGTAAGAGATTTGCGACGTTCGCGCATGCGATCAGCAAAACACACGCGACCGCGCCGAGCAGTATCAAAAGTGCCGGACGAATATCGCCGACGAGGGCCTTGAGTGCCGACTCGAGGCGCAAGGTCTTGTGCGTATTCGTATCGGGATACTGTTGCTCCAGCCGCGCCGCGATCGTGGTGATCTCAGCCTGTGCCTGTTCTTCGGTAACGCCGGGCTTGAGACGCCCGATCACACTGAGGAAGTGCGCGCCACGCTGGCCCGTAACCGGTTCTTCTCCGGAAGCGTCACCGGCGATGGTGGTCCATAGTTCCACCGGCTCGTTCTGAATCGGAAACTCAAACGACGCCGGCATCACACCGACAACGGTGAAGGGCCGCCCATCGAGTGTGATGGCCTGGTTCAGGATCGATGGATCGGAGTTGAAGCGTTTGCGAAAGAACTGCTCACTAATGATCGCAACGCGCCCGCTTCCCGACGGTTTATCTTCCTCGGGCAAGAACGGGCGTCCGAGCAGCGGCGAGACGCCAAGCAACGGAAAGAGATCCGCGGTCACAACCTGGCCCTGGAGTCGCGCTGGTTCGCCGCGACCGGTCAGGATGTAGTCGGCGCTGTGATATGACGAGACGCGCTCGAAGACTGTGCTCTGCGCGCGCAGGTCCATGAAGTTTGGATATGAGTGCGAGCCCCGGAGCTGGCCGCGCTGAGTGTTGGTTTCAAAGAGCGCCACGAGTTTATCCGAATCGGGAAACGGCAACGGACGCAGCAACACCGCATTTACCACACTGAAGATCGCAGTGTTGGCGCCGATGCCAAGCGCTAGTGCGATCGTGGCGACGATGCTGATACTCGGCGACTTGAGCAGCATGCGCAGTCCAAAGCGAATGTCTTGTAGCAATGTGTTCATATGTATTCCTTATCCGCGTAATTCTGCGTTAATCTGCGGCCTCATTCTTCTCTGAGCGCAACCATCGGATCGACACGCGCCGCACGACGCGCGGGAAAATAACCGGCCAACACCGCGACCGTCGCGAGCAGCAGCGTCGCCAACGCGATCGTCAGTGGATCGTTAGGTTTCAGCTCGTAAAGCAACGACGCGGCCGTCTTCGTAACTGCCAACGCCGTCACCAGACCAAGCACCAGCCCGATCAAGACGAGCAACAACGCTTCACGCAACACCAGCCAAAGCACGCTGCTACCGCGCGCACCGAGCGCCATGCGAATGCCGATCTCATTCGTGCGTCGCGCCACGCCATACGACATCACGCCGTAAAGACCGACGCACGCCAGCAACAGCGCGAGCAGTCCAAAGAACGCCGCGAGCCGTGCTACCAGTTTCTGTTGCACGAGTGAACGTCCGATGTGGTCCGACAGACTCACGACATCGTCGATCGGAAGGTTGGGATTAGTCTGTTTGATCGCTTGCCGGATCTGCGGTACCACCGCGCTCGCCGGACCGGAAAAGCGCACCACTAAATTTCCGAGCATGTCGGGACGTTGCGCGTGCGGGTAGAACGCCATCGGCTTGACGTCGTCCGTCAGACGTCCATACTTCGCGTCTTTCACCACGCCGATAACTTCGATCTCACCGGCTGATTTTGGACCACTAATGCCAAAGCGCTTGCCGAGCGGCGAGCCACCGCCCGGGAAAAACTTGCGCACCATCGACTCACTAACCATCGCGACCGGCTGCGACTTCGCCGTGTCCTGTGGTCCAAAAACCCGGCCCTCCACCAACGGCACGCCCAGCGCGGCAAAAAAATCCAGCCCGACGATGTTGTTTCGCAAAGTGCGGTTCTGTCCTTCAGGAATATTGTCTTCGTGTGTGAAGGCGGGGCTCGTCCAAAAACCCTGGTTGAAAATCGTGAAAGCAAATGACGCCGCCTGCACACCTGGCGTTGCTTTGACGTTCACTTCAACGTCACGGAGCAAGGCAGGTAATTTCGGATCCTCGACGTTGTAGCCGGCGGCTGCAGGGTCTATTTGAAACAGCATCGCGTTCTCTTCATTGAAGCCGCTGGGAATTTTTTGCAGGTTGATCAAGGTGCGAATGAAGAGGCCGGCGCCGACGAGCAGCAACAGTGAGAGCGCTACCTGGGCCACCACGAAGGCTTTGCCCAATGGATTACGTAAGACCGTCGATCCGCCGATCTTACCGGCCTTCAGCGATGTGTTCGGCTCGATGCGCGAGGCGCGTAAGGCGGGAGCGATGCCGAAAATGATGGCACACAAAGCAGAGACACCGATCGTGAACCCGAGAACGCGAAGGTTTGGCGTCACGTCGACCGGCAGCGCCTCTGGTCCATTGGAGGCCATCAACAAGAGCAGCCGCGTAGCCCACCACGCGAGCGCCACGCCTGCCGCGCCGCCGAGCAGCGCCAGCAACGCGCTTTCAGTGAATAACTGCCGCACGAGTCGCAGGCGTCCGGCGCCGACGGCCAGCCTCACTGCGAATTCGCGGCTACGCGCGGCGCCGTGGGCCAACAGCAGGTTGGCCACGTTTGCGCTCGCGATCAGCAACACGAGTGCGACTACGCCCATCAGCACTTTGAGTGAGAGTGAGAACTGTTCGCGCAGTTGCGACAAGCCGCGACTCACCGGCGTCAGCTCAATGCGCGCGGCCTGCATACTCTTCTCACGATACGCCGTTGGTTGGGCGTTGAGGCGCGCCTGTAACGATTGGTTGAAGAGCAGATTGACGACGGAATTCGCCTGGGCGGCGCTCACGCCATCTTTCAGGCGTCCGATGATGAAGAGCGACTGAGCCTCCTCGGTGTTGCGTCCGTCCCAATGCGCCGGCGGCATCTGCTTCTCCATCGCCAGCGGCACCCATAGGTCGGGCGCGCTGCCCACCGTGGTGCCGAAGAACTCTTTGGGCGCAACGCCGACGATCGAGTAAGCAATGTTGTCGATCGAAACTGTCTTCCCGACAGCGGCCAGATTTCCGCCCAGTCTTTTTTGCCAGAACCCATGACTGATGACTGCAACCGGATGGCCGCCGAGCGTTTGGTCGTCGGCTTCAGTCAGCACTCGTCCCAAACCGGCATTAACTCCGAGCACCGGGAAGTAACTGCCCGAAACGAGCTGCACCTGCAGCGGTTGAATGTCTTCATTTGCACCAACAAACCCATGCACGGTCCAGGTGATACTGAGCTGACTCGCCACTCCCGAAAACACGTCATTGCGTTGTTGGACCTGGCGATAGAACGGATAAGAGAAAAGGTCCCAGCTCTGATCGGGAAAGCTGTTGGTCAGGCCCATGTCTTTGCCGTTGCCGAACAGGACCAGCTGCTGCGGTTCATGCACAGGCAGCGATCTGAGCAGCACCGCGTCCAGCAAACTGAAGATCGCGGTATTCGCCCCGATCCCGAGCGCCAACGAAAGCACCGCGATCAGCGTGAACCCCGGTCTCTTAAGGAGCATCCGCACTCCGTATCGTAAGTCGTGTAACATCATCAGCTCCAAATCCGTGTAATCTGTGGTTCCCTCATTCGTAGCGCAGCGCCACCAGCGGATCGACTTTCGTCGCGCGGCGCGCGGGCAAGTAGCACGCGCATACGCCAACGATCGTCAGACCCAGCGCCACGAGGATGAATGTCACTTTGTCTGTCGCCGATACGCCAAACAGCAAACTCGACATCAAACGCGTCAACACAAATGCGCTGCCTAATCCAATTACCAGGCCCAGCAACACCAGTCGCATTCCCTGTTGCATGAACAGGCGCAGCACGTCGCTGCGTCCGGCGCCGAGCGCCATGCGAATGCCGACTTCGTGGGTGCGTTGCGAAACTGAGTAAGAGAGCACGCCGTAAACCCCAGTCACGGCGAGCGCGAGCGCCAGCGCGGCGAACACCGAGAACAGCGCTGTGTTGAAGCGCCGCGTGGACGACTCCCGCGTGAGGATGTCGTCAAGTGTGGCGACTTCCGCAACCGGCAAGTCTTTGTCGACGTCGTGTATGCTGCTCATGACGGCGGCAGTCAGTGTCTTTGCGTCTATCCTGGCGGCGCGGATCGACAACATCGCGTTGCGCTGCGGTTGCCGACCCATCGGCGTGTAGATCCTGATCAATGGCTTCGCTTCGGAACCATAAGTCCTGACTTCCGGCACCACGCCGATGATTTCGTGCCAGGTGGGACTGTCGTAAGCAATGTGTTTTCCGATCGCCTCTTCATTGGGCCAGAAACGTCGCGCCAGATTTTCATCGACCAGGACCACCGGTTTACCTTGCTCATCTTCGTCTCTGGTAAACGTACGTCCCCGCAAGATCGGGATCTTCATCGTCTGAAAGTAATCCGCAGTGACGACAGACCAATCGACATTGATCAGCTCACCTTTTTTCCGTGGCGGCTCACCTTCGACAGCGATGTCGTTTTGAATCCCCTCCCTGAGACCGGGCAGGGCCGCGGACAGTGATGCGTTCTCTACACCCGGTTGCACTTGCACACCCTCGAGCACCTGATGCAGCTTCCGGCTCAATTCTGCTTGGTCGCGACCATAGCTGCGCGGCACTTTCAATTCCATTGTCAGCACGCCGTTGGGATCGAAGCCGTTGTCGGAATGCAGCAAACGCACGAAGCTCTTTACCAGCAAACCCGCGCCGACCAGCAGCGCTACAGACAAC
>Ga0070699_100005764_pt1 | contig 10838 bp, 13 predicted proteins | sample KBSK1503metaG_FD_65473 | JGI IMG/M metagenome (GOLD analysis project Ga0070699, IMG submission 65473) | Corn, switchgrass and miscanthus rhizosphere microbial communities from Kellogg Biological Station, Michigan, USA - KBS K1-50-3 metaG | ecosystem: Host-associated > Plants > Roots >...
CCCGGTGGGAGAGGGTGCCGCGCAGCGGCGGGTGAGGGCACGGAGGCACATTGGCTCAACGAAAACAGCTCAGGGTCGGAACGCAGTGGCTGTACGCGGATGACGCGGAAAAGCTCCTCCGCGAAGCGATTCGCCTGCGGGAACAGGAAGAGCAGCGCCATCGCATCGAAGGTCACGCGCTTCCTTTTTGGCGACAGTACATCTTCTCCACCGATCACAAATGGATCGGCATCCAGTACGGATTCACAGCCCTCTGTTTCCTGCTCTTCGGATTCTCGTTGATGATCCTGATGCGCCTGCAGCTCGGCTGGCCGGGCCACGCCTTCAGCGCGCTCAAGCTCCTCGGTGAAGGTCGCGCTCCGGGTGGCATTCTGCTCCCGGAGGCCTACAACCAGCTCGGCGCGATGCACGGCACGATCATGGTCTTCATGGCCATCGTGCCGCTGGCGGTTGGCGCATTCGGCAATTACGTCGTGCCGCTGCAGATCGGCGCGCCCGACATGGCCTTTCCGAAGCTCAACATGGCGAGCTACTGGGCCTATCTGACGGGCGGGCTGGTCATGCTCGCCAGCTTCGCGGTCAAAGACGGAACGGCAAATTCCGGCTGGACGTCGTACCCGCCGCTCTCGGTGATCGCGACCCAGGGGCAGACGTGGTGGCTGGTCGGCATGATCTTCCTCATCACCTCTTCGCTCCTCGGATCCATAAACTTTCTCGTCACGATTATTCAGCTCCGCGCGAAGGGCATGACGTTCATGCGCATGCCATTTTTCGTGTGGGCGCAGTTCGTCACGTCGTTCCTGCTGCTGCTGGCGTTTCCGCCGCTGGAAGCGGCCGGCGTGCTGCAGTTGATGGATCGTGTCGCCGGCACGAGCTTCTTCCTGCCCAGCGGTCTGGTCGTCAGCGGACAGCCGCTGCATAACGCCGGCGGCGGCAATCCGATCCTGTGGCAGCACCTCTTCTGGTTCCTGGCGCACCCGGAAGTCTACGTGCTGATCCTTCCGGCGATGGGAATCGTCGCGGAGATCATCGCCAACAACACCCGCAAGCCGCTGTGGGGCTACCGCTCATTGGTCGGCGCCGTCGTGTTCCTCGGATTCATGTCCTTCGTGGTGTGGGCCCACCACATGTTCCTCACCGGCATGGGCACGCTGATCAGCGCCTTCTTCCAGACGACGACCATGATCATCTCGATCCCGTCGGTCGTCATTCTGAGCGCGCTGTTCATCTCGTTATGGGGTGCTTCGATACGATTTACCACGCCGATGCTGTTCGCGCTGGGATTCCTGCCGATGTTCGGCATCGGGGGCCTGACCGGACTCCCGTTAGGCCTGGCGACCGCCGATCTGCATCTTCACGACACCTACTACGTCATCGGACACTTCCACTATGTCGTGGCGCCGGGAACAATCTTCGCCATGTTCGCCGGCATTTACTACTGGTTCCCGAAAGTTACCGGCAGAAAACTGAATGATTTCTGGGGACGGGTGCACTTCTGGGGATCATTCCTCTGCATCAACGGCGTTTTTTTCCCGATGTTCCTGCAAGGACTGGCGGGAGTTTCGCGCCGGCTGTATGACGGCGGCATCCAGTACGCGCACGCCAAGGCCATCGCGGAGCAGACGAATCCATTCATGTCGATCTCGGCCATCGGGCTGCTGGCGTTCCAGGTTCCGTTCATCCTCAATTTCTTCGCAAACGTCTTCGCCGCCTGGCGCGGCAAGAAAAATGTCGACGACAATCCGTGGCAGGCGACCACCATCGACTGGGCCGCCACCACATCCCCGCCGCTCGGCCACGGCAACTTCGCCGTGCTGCCGGCCGTCTATCGCGGGCCCTACGAGTACAGCTGTCCGGAGTGCACCACCACCGATTTTGTTCCGCAGCACGTCGAGACCGCCCCCGCCCCTCCGCCGGCCGGGGGAATGCTTCCGGAAGCGGCCGTAGCGCAGAGGGAGATGTAGATGGAAGGACACGCAGAGGCGCACGAACACGTCCTCGAGATCCCGCACAACGTTCATCCGCGGCCGGATACCGGTCTGTACAACGCGAAGCTCGGCATCTGGCTGTTTCTGGCATCCGAGGTCATGCTGTTCGGGGCGTTGTTCTCGTCGTTCATTCTGATCAGAACCAGCGCGCCCACCTGGCCGCGCGGCTGGGAGTTTTTGAATGTCCCCCTCGCGACTGCGAACACGTTCATCCTGATCGCGTCATCTGTGACCGTTGTTCTCGCCTGGGCCAATTTACGCCTCGGCAATCTGAAATGGGGACGCATCTTCATCGGCTTGACGCTCGTTTGCGCGCTCGCCTTTCTGGTGAACAAGGGATTCGAATACACGCACGAGTTCGAAGAGCACCGATATCCGAGCACCAGCAACTTTCTGGCGATCTATTTCACGATGACCGGTCTGCATGGCCTGCACGTTTTGGGCGGCGTCATCGTTTTTGCTTATTTTCTTTTTCCCGGCGCGAAGATGTGGAAAACCGAGCCGGCGCGTTACACGAACCGCATCGAAGTCTGCGGCCTGTACTGGCATTTCGTCGATCTGGTGTGGATCTTTCTTTTCCCGTCGCTGTATCTGATGTAGAGGAGACTGGATGACCGAACAGGCAGTCGCCGAACATGCAGCACCGGAGGCGCACGAGCACGCCGGTGTCCATGATCCGAACGCGCACCACAGTCCGGAAGAGATCAAGAAGGAAATTCGCGTCTATCTGATCGTCTTCGGTGCGTTGGCGGTACTGACCGGGCTGACCGTGTACGCCTGCTACGGACTCAAGATGCCGGCGCACATCGCCATCGCGATTGCGCTGGTGATCGCGTGCGCCAAGGGATTCCTGGTGGCCGGCTTCTTCATGCATCTGCTCTCGGAAAAGAAGCTGATCTACTCCATCCTGGGGCTGACCGTTTTCTTCTTCGCGGTCCTGCTGTGGGGCCCGTGGCACCACTTTGTCGACATGATCGGACACAAATGAATGTCGCTGCGCATCTTCCACGTCATCTTCATCACGGTCTCGATCGCGCTATCGGTGTTCGTGACGATCTGGGGAGTGCGCGAGTTCATGCTGACCCGCAGCAACGGCGCCCTGATTCTGGCGATCGTGTTTCTGGCGGGCGGCGTGGCGCTGGTTCTTTATGCCGGAAGGGCCTTTCGAAAGTTGAAGGATCTGTCGTGAAACCGGTTGCGAGGTTGCGAGGTTGCGCGGTTGCGGGGTGGTGGACTTCGCAACTCCGCAACCGCGCAACCTCGCTACTCGTTGTTGCGATACTGCTTCCGGAAATCGCCAACGCCTGCCCGGTCTGCTTCGGTGGCCCGAACTCGATTTCGAAGGGCATGGATACCGCGATCCTGTTCCTGCTCTCCATCGTCGGGCTGGTGCAGATCGGATTCGTGGCGCTCTTCTGGAGCTTCCGGCGTCGCGCCAAGGAGCTGCAGAAGCACCGCGAGCAATTCCATCTGATCGAGGGAGGTCTGCGTTGAGAGATTTCGTGAAGGAGATTCTCAACAACTGGATGCCGCCGGATTACTCGGCGCACGGCTGGGAAGTCGATCGGATTATCTACATCACGCACTGGCTGATGTTCATCCTTTTCGTTTTCTGGAGCGCGTACTTCCTCTATGTTCTGTACCGGTTCAGCGCGTCGCGCAATCCAAAGGCCAGCTATCACGGCATGCGGTCGCACTGGTCGACGTGGAGCGAAGCGGGGGTGGCGGTGGTGGAAGTGGTTCTGCTGGTCGGGTTCTCGATTCCCGGCTGGTATCAGTGGAGCAAGAGCGTCGCGAAGGAGCAGAGCAACCCGCTGGAGCTGCGCATCGTGGCGGAGCAGTTCGCGTGGAACGTGCACTATCCCGGCCCGGACGGAAAATTCGGCCGCACCGCCGTCAATCTGGTGACGTCGACGAATCCGATCGGACTCGACATGAGCGATCCGGCCGCCAAAGACGATGTGGTGGCTCTCAATCAGCTCCATCTGCAGGTCAATCGCCAGGCGCTCATCCACGTGACATCGAAAGACGTCATCCATAGTTTCAAATTGCCGGTGATGCGCGTCGAGCAGGATGCCATTCCGGGAATGGATGTTCCCATTCACTTCACGCCCATCCGAACCAACAACGGCGATCTCTGGGAGATCGCCTGCGCGCAGCTCTGCGGCCTCGGCCACTACCGCATGCGCGGACAGATCTTCGTGGACCGGAGGGAAGATCTCGAGAAGTGGATGGCGGCGCAGCCAAAGGTGCAGTAAGTGACCACTCCCGTCACATATCGCGAAACGGAGAGCCGATGGCTGCAAGCCTTCACGAAACTGGTGGCGGCATCGACGCTCTTCCTGATCTTCGCCGGCGCGATGGTCACCTCCACCGGCTCGGGTCTCGCGGTTCCCGACTGGCCGCTGTCGTACGGAAGGCTGATGCCGCCGATGGTTGGCGGGATCTTCTATGAACATGGCCACCGCATGGTGGCCGCGACAGTTGGTCTGCTGACCGTCATTCAAGCGATCTGGCTGCAGCGCCGCGCCCGCAAGCGAATCCTGCGAATTCTCGGCTGGTGCGCCGTTGGGGCCGTCATCGCGCAGGGTCTCCTCGGCGGAATGACGGTGCTGTTCTTGCTGCCGCCCGCGATCTCGATCGCGCACGCGGGCCTGGCGGAGATCTTTCTCTGCCTGAATGTCTCGATCGCGCTCCTGGCGTCGCGCTGGTTCGACGACGTGGGCGCTATGGAGAAGGGCGACGCTCCCATCGCCGGCACGACCGCACTGGTGATCCTGGTCTACGCCCAGATTCTGGTGGGCGCCTTGATGCGCCACCTGCACGCCGGCCTCGCCATTCCGACCTTTCCGATGCCGCTGATCCCGTCGTCGACCTCGCTGACAGTGATGGTCAACTTCGCGCATCGCGTGGGTGCGCTGATCGTGGCTGTTGCCATCATCGCGATTTTCATCCGCCTGCTGCGCTTCGAGCCGAAGCATCCGCTGCGACAAATCGCAACACTGTTGCTGACGGTGATCCCGCTGCAGATAATGCTTGGCGCCTATACCGTGTGGAGTGCCAAGCAACCGGTGATCACCAGCCTGCACGTCGTGACTGGCGCGCTGACGCTGGCGTTGTCGCTGATCCTGGCGATCACGGCTCGAATCATCGGTTGGAAAGTGGAGCGGCGGGCTTCAGCCCGCCGGATTCGCGATTATCTCGAGCTCTCCAAGGCCCGCATCGTCGCTATGGTATTGATTACTACAGCGGCCGGGTTCTTCTTCGGCGCCCCGCATGTCGATGTCGTCCTTCTCGTCAACGCGCTGATCGGCACCGCGCTGGTGGCCGCCGGAACGAACGCGCTCAACCAGTATGCGGAGCGCGATCACGACGCAAAGATGCGCCGCACGGCCCATCGTCCGCTTCCGGACGGACGGATCAAGCCGCGGGCGGCGCTGCTGTTCGCGTCCGCTATATCAATTATTGGTACAGCGTATCTGGCCCTCTTCGTCAATCTGCTCACCGCCCTCCTCGGCGCCATCACGCTCATCACCTACATCTTCATCTACACGCCGCTGAAGCGCGTCTCGAGCGCCTGCACGCTGATCGGCGCGATTCCGGGCGCCGTCCCGCCGCTGATGGGCTGGACTGCGGCCACCGGCGCGCTGACGCTGGGCGGCTGGATCGCCTTCGCGATCGTGTTTCTGTGGCAGCTCCCGCACTTCATGGCCATCAGTTGGATCTACCGTGAGGATTACGGCCGCGCCGGCTTCGCGATGCTGTCCGTGCGCGACGAGAACGGCTCCGCCACCGCCCGTCAGGCGCTCTTCTACAGCCTGGCCCTCTTGATCCTGAGCGCGTTTGCGTTCCCGCACGCGCGCGTCGCGGCCATCATCGCCGCCGCCATGCTGGTGGTGGCCAGCTTCGCATTTCTGCACCACCGCACGCCGCGATCCGCGCGCCGTCTATTCATGACCTCGAACGTCTACCTCATCGTCGCGATGGTCCTGCTGGCCGTGAGCTGCTCGCATCAATCCGACCTGCCGAAGCTCTTTCGCGTTCCGAATGCCACGCTGGTCAGCGAGGCTAACAAGCCGCTGCAGCTCGACGCCATGAAGGGGAACGTCACGGTCTACGACTTCATCTTCACCAATTGCGCCGGCACCTGTCCCATGATGACGGCCACCATGCGCCGCATCACGTCGAAGATCGACAAGGATGCGCCGGTGCGCTTCGTCTCCATCAGCGTCGACCCGCAGCGCGACACCCCCGAGAAGTTGCGCAGCTACGCCTCAAAAATGCGCAACGATCCGCGCTGGGTGTTCCTCACCGGCGACACGAAGACCATCACCGACCTCTCCATCAACGGCTTCAAGCTGGCCGCCAGCGGCGCGAGTTCCGAGGCCGTTCTGCACAGCTCGAAATTCGCGATTGCCGACAAACACGGCGTCATCCGCGATTACTACGGCGCGACCAACGACGACTCGGTCGAGCACGTCACCGGCGTGGTTCACGATCTTCTGCGGGAGGATTAGTGGCAGGTAGGGTCTCCGCGCGACCTTTTCGCCGATGAACCTCGTCGCAGCTCTGCCTGCCATCAACGCCACTCTCAACGCCGCGTCCGGCATTTGCCTGATCATCGCGTACATCCTGATCAAGCAGAAGCGCATTCAGGCGCACAAACGCTTCATGCTGGCGGCCTGCACGACCTCGCTCGTTTTTCTGGCGCTCTACGTCACCAATCACTATCTGCGCCACGGCATCGTGACGCGGTTCACGGCCACCGGTCCAATCCGCCCGATCTATTTCACGATTCTGATCACGCACACCACCCTGGCAATCACGATCGTCCCGATGGTGATCATCACCTTGCGTTACGGCCTCAAGATGCGCGTGCCGCAGCATCGCCGGATCGCGCGTTGGACGTTCCCGTTATGGATGTATGTGTCGGTGACCGGCGTCCTGGTGTACTTTTTCCTCTACCAGTGGTTTCCCTCGAGTTGACCCTCGACGCTTATCAGCCTTTCGATGCCATCGAGGACGGGCATCGCCGCGCGCTCCTCGATCTGCTGCGAGCGACGCCCGATCCGTACTCGCGCAATCAGTTCGATCCCGGCCACATCACCGCGAGCTGTTTCATCCTCGATCCCGTGGGCCGGCTGCTGCTGCATCACCATCGGCGTCTCGATCGCTGGCTGCAGATGGGCGGCCATCTCGAGGCCGGCGAGGAGCCGGCGGCCGCAGCGCTTCGCGAGGGAGCAGAAGAATCGGGACTGCTCGATCTGCGGTTGCACGGCGGAATTGCCGACCTCGACGTGCACGTCATTCCGGCCGGAAAGGGAGAGCCGGTGCATCGGCACTTCGATGTGCGCTACATTGCGCGGACGACATCGCCGGACGCCATCGCGGTGGATATTACAGAATCGCGCGGCCTGATGTGGTTTGATCTGCAGCGCGCCGCCGAACGGATGGCGGGGGAGGAATCGTTGCGCATCATTCAGAAAATCGGGAGACTTCTCGCATGCCGTTGACGGACCACGATCTCGATCCCGATCCCTTCGTGCAATTCGGACATTGGTTCGAAGAAGCTAAAGCGGCGGTCAAGGATCTTCCGGAAGCGATGATGCTGGCCACCGCCACGCACGATGGGGAAGTCTCCGTTCGCTCCGTGCTGCTCAAAGAATTCGATCGGCGTGGCTTTGTCTTCTACACCAACTACAACAGCCGCAAAGGCGCGCAGATGCACGAAAATCCGCGCGCGGCGCTGGTGTTCTGGTGGCCTCCGCTCGAACGGCAGGTGCGCATCGAAGGGGCGGTCGTGCGAACGACGGAAGAGGAGTCGAACGAGTATTGGGCCACCCGTCCTCGAGGCAGCCAGCTCGGCGCCTGGGCGTCCGATCAGAGCAAAGTGATTGCAGGCCGAGGCGATCTCGATGCCCGCTTCGAGGAGCTCTCGAAGTGCTATACCGAAGGGGCCGTCCCCCGCCCGCCGCACTGGGGCGGCTATCGCGTGATCCCGATCCTGTTCGAGTTCTGGCAGGGACGCCCTGACCGATTGCACGACCGGTTTGTGTATCGTTTGAGAGATGCAAAAGATTGGGTCATTGAGCGGCTCTCGCCTTGATTTTAGATTTTGGATTTTGGATTTTGGATTCGAACCAATCCAAAATCCAAAATCCAAAATCCAAAATGAAAAAACGCGTCCTCTTTCTCTGCACCGGCAACGCCGCTCGCAGCCAGATGGCCGAGGGGCTGGCGAGGGCTTTCTACGCAGACAAGATCGATGTGGTGTCCGCCGGTTCGCGTCCGTCGGGCTTCGTGCATCCGAATGCCATCCGGGCGCTCGCCGAGATCGGGATCGACATCAAGGATGCGCAGTCAAAATCGGCCGAGCAATTCCGCAATGAGCGGTTCGATGTGGTCGTAACGGTCTGCGATTCCGCCGCTGCCGATTGTCCGACCTGGCCGGGAGCGAAACGGATCGAGCATTGGTCGATCGAAGATCCGTCGTGGAGCGGATATCCGGCTTTCGTGCAGACGCGGGACGATCTCGCGAGGCGAATCGAGGAATTGGTCGGAGCGCTATGAAGCTTCGGCTGTTTTCGATTTTAATTCTCGCTTCCTGTGCGCACATGAGCGTGAATGGACCTCAGGGCAAACTCCACATCGATGATGGCGGCCGAGGGGCTGGTGTTCCGGTGCTCTTCGTCCACGGCAACACCGGAAACCTCACCCAATGGCGCGCGCAGCTCGATCATCTGCGGCCGTCGCGGCGCGCGCTGGCCTTCGATCTGCGCGGCATGGGCCAGTCGGATCCGGCGAGCAACGGCGATTACTCCATCAACGCCATGGCCGACGACGTCGAAGCGGTCGCCGACGCTCTCAGTCTGCGGCGCTTCGTCATCGTCGGTCATTCGTACGGAGGGGCGGTGGTGGCGGCATACGCGGCGCGCCATCCCGAGCGCGTCGCCGGCGTGGTTTACGCGGATGCCGCCGGAAACGTCAAGATCGATCCCGACCAGGCGAAAGCTTTTCTCGACAAAATCCGGGCGAACAGAGATCCGGTCGTGAAGCAATGGTTCGCGCCGATTCTGAAGGGATCGCGCGAGGAGGTGAAGAACGCGGTGCTCGAGTCGGTGCACAACACTCCGCCCGACGTCATCACCTCCGCCCTCGGCGGCCTCCTGAAGATCGACATGGCCGCGCTGCTGGCCGCCTATCACGGACCGCGCATCGCGATCGCAGCCGCGGACATCGAGACTCCCGCATCGCTGCACGTGCAGTTCCCGGATATCCCCGTCAAGAAGATCCGCGGAACCGGCCACTGGCTGATGATGGACAAGCCGGACGAGTTCAACGCGCTGCTCGACGAGTTCCTCGGGACGGTAGATCGATCCCGCTGAATCCGGCGATCGGCACCTTGGGCACTTCACTCTATTCGAACAAGCTGCGTTCCGACGAACTCGGCTTCGATCTGAGGCTCTCCGTCTTCCAGGAGCATGGCCAAAACTTCTCGGAGGTTTGTGTTCAGCTCATCGAGCGATTCAGCCTGCGTGTGTGCGCCGGGAAAACCAGGGATGAAGCCCACGAAGAGGCCCGTTGCTCGCGACCATTCAATGACTGCGGTATACGTTCTCAGGTACGAGAGACTAACACGGGCGGTCGTGCGAGTTTCGATGCGCCCGACAGCCCAAAGTTGGGCGACTGTACTAGCGCAAACGCCGGCGCCAGTAACCGGGACGCTTGCTTTCAGGCGCCAAGGCGACGATGAAAACCTCCCCGCGAGATACTTCGGCCATCGTTTCGGCGCTTCGACGATGGCCTCGATGGCGTGATCAACTTCTCGCAGAAATAGATCTTCGGCGGTGTGACTGCGTCCGCGGTACCACTGTCGCTCGTGCTCAATTTCGTCGGCGGCCTCCTCAAAGAAATGAGGTGGCCGAATCATCGGTCCGATCGATGGAGACGGGCGCGAACTTCCTGCCACGAGATCGTACGAACGCGGCCGGCTCGATATTCAGCCATTCTGCGTTCGATTTCTTCGGCCCAAGCTTCTTCGACGCCCGAATCCCGGCGTTCATCAAGGCTGTCGATCAGCAAACTTGCGAGCTGAGCGCGATCTTCCGGCGAAAGCTCTGAGGCCTTCTGGTAGAGCTCGTGGACAACTTTCGTCATCAAGCCATTTTACAAAACTGGCGAAAGTCAGGCGATCTAAATCGCCCCCGCTGAATCGGGGACCAGCATGCGGAGCGAGCGCGGAACGACGTCGATGATCAGCGTCTCCGGCAGCATCATCGGCTCGCCGTCGAGGTGCGCCGCTCCGGCGGCGGGGCGCCGGATAACGATGTGACGGCCGCGGCGTGCGGTGATCCCGCGCGCGCGATGCAGCGATCCGGTGAACAGCCGCGCGGCGCCGGCAAGCGATACCCGTTCGACGATCACGACGTCCAGCATTCCATCCTGCAGCGAGGCCACGGGCGCGATTCGCGCGTTGTTGCCGTACTGGCTCGAGTTGGCGACCGCGATCAGAAGCGCGCGCCGCTCGATCCGGTCGCCGTCGACCTCGATCTGATACGTCTCCGGCTTGTATTTCAGAAGGCCGTCCAGGCCGACGCGAATGTACGACCGCAATCCGCGTACGCCGCTCGATGCGAATGCGTCCGCCACCCAGGCGTCGAAGCCGACGCCCATCGTGCCGACGAACGGGATGCCGTTGACCCTTGCGGTATCGACGGTCGCAGCACGCGGAACGGTCTCGAGGGCCTGTCGCACGTCGATCGGGAAGCCGAGGTGGCGCGCAAGGCCGTTGCCGGAACCGGTGGGGATGATTCCGAGGGCCACCGGGCCGCCGATCAGACGCTTCGCAAT
>Ga0070699_100005765_pt1 | contig 10837 bp, 10 predicted proteins | sample KBSK1503metaG_FD_65473 | JGI IMG/M metagenome (GOLD analysis project Ga0070699, IMG submission 65473) | Corn, switchgrass and miscanthus rhizosphere microbial communities from Kellogg Biological Station, Michigan, USA - KBS K1-50-3 metaG | ecosystem: Host-associated > Plants > Roots >...
AATGGGACCGGGAAACCAGAGCGCCGCGGCGAACGTCACGCCATCGAGTTTCGTCGCACCGTAGTGCCCTTCGCGAATGCGCGTGCCGACGACCGCTTCACAGCGGCCATGCGTCGGCAAGGCATTGAATTGGCACGGGCAGCCCCACGCACAGTTGCAGGCGGCGACCTCCTCACCAACGATGCGCCACGGGATCTTTGTCGCGTCGGCCATTCACACTCCGTTCGAGCGGGGACACGAGGATTTTACTGCGAGAAAAAGGAAGGGCCGCCTGAAGGCGGCCCCTACGACACCAATGATGTCGCCAGAAATTACGTGCGGCGCGAGCCCTTATGGTCCGCGAGAAGTTTTCTAGCGGCTGCGATTCGTGGCAGCCGGCGGCTTCAGGCTGTTGTAGACCGCCTCGACGAACATCGCCGTCGTCCACGGCCCGGTGTTGGCGCCATAGCGCGTGTCGTAGTCGGCCGTCACGCGCGCAGTGCGGACCTGCGCCAGCGTCGCCCCGGCGTCGATCATTGCCTTCACGCGATCGCGCACGATCACCACCATGTCGCGATACTCGAGCACCTCGTGCTCGTTGCTCAGATACCCGTGCCCCGGCACGATCATCGTGCCGCCGTCCTCTTCATGTTCGAACACCGTGCGATTGAGGATGTCGTTCAACGCCTTGATCTCCCCCTGCACCGTGCCGCCGTTCTTCAAATCGATCACCGGATACTGCGTCGTCGTGAACAGGTCGCCGGCGACGATCACATCCGCCTTCCGGAAATGCACGAGGCTGTCGCCGTCGGTGATCGCATTGGCCTCGTAGAACAGTTCGATCGCTTCGTCGTTGTAGAACTTGCGCCGGCGATCTTCGAGGTACGTGTCCGGGGGAATCGCCGCGGCCGGAGCGTTGGCCGCCTGCATCCGCACCGCCACGTTGTTGTGCGCGAGCATCGTCGCGGTCGCCCCGATCTGGCCGAAGAAACCGGTCACCGCGCCCATCGTCGCCCCCTGCCCCTGGAAGAATGACCCGGGCAGACTGAGATCGGCACCGGCGGCCGCGATCTTCGCATTGCCGCCCACGTGCTCGGCATGCACGCTTGTGTTGGCGATGAACTGAATCGGCTTCGGTGATAGCCGACGGATCGCGGCGATCACCTTGTCGGCGAGCGTGCCGGCGCCGGTGTCGACCACGAACACCCCCTGCTCGCCGGTCTGCACGACGATGTTGCCGCTGTCGCCCACCAGCATGTAGGTGTGTTCGCGAATCGGCAGCACGTGGATCTCGCCGTCGCGCGGTTCGGGATCCGGCACCTTGGCGGTCTCGTTCGGCTTGCCCGTCGCCGGCTCGAACAGCGCGTTGGCCGCGGCATCGGTAACGGTCCGCAGCGTCGCGGAGTAGCCCGGGTACATCGACGGTGCGCCGTCGACGCTGGCGGCCAGCGGCAGCTTGTACTTCTGCGAGAACTCCTTGGCGTACGGCTGCTTGCCGAACATGTAATGCGGCACGAAGTCCGGCGCGCGGTCCAGGATCTGTTCGCCGTCATCGCACGCGTAGAGCCACGCGGCGTGATCGACCGGCACGCGACTGAAGTCGTTGCTCCGCACCTGCGGCTCGCTCAGGAACACCGGGTCGTTGACGACGGTCGTGTTCGTGAGGTGATCGCCGTGGCGGACGAAGAACTCCGTGACCGTCGCCTGGTCGCTTTCCGGCGTCCCGTTGCGACGAAGCCAGCCCTGCTTGATGTGCGTCGTGGAAACGACGAGCGCGTTGCCGACGAAGCGGCCGGTGGAGAACCCGCGGAAGGTATGCGGTGCCCACGCCGGCGGATGCGGACGCCCGTCCATCCAGATGGTGCGGTGACCTTCGGTGGTCTGGCCCCAGACATGGATCGCGATCAGGCGCATGTTGTGCGGATCGCGTTCCTCCCACACGCGGAAGTTGCCGACCGCGCGCATCTGATACGCGGTCACGTAGGCGTCGCACTGGTGGTGACGCAGCGTGACGCGTGAGGGATCGTAGGAAAGCGCCCACAGGCGGCCGGCTTCGTTGAGCGCGAAGCCGCCGTAGTCGGCGATCTCGGATCCCGCTCCGCGCTCCATCGCGTCTTCGTGCATGGGCGGCGTCCAGTAGCCGGTGAGGTCGATGGCCGGCGCGGGTGGCGCGTCAGCCCGCGGCGCCGTCGGTGCCTGGGCGAGCACGGTTGCGCCGAAGGCGGCGAGCAAAACAGCAACGAGAACGCGATGTTTCAACATGACCTGCTCCGCAGTGTCTGGCAAAACGGCTTAACGCCGTTTCGCGATCTGGCAAAACGGCTTCCGCTGTTTCGCTATCGCGCCGCGCACGGCGTGGGATTCCAGCCGGCGGCATCAGCCTGTCGTTTGAAATGGGTGCTCGTCCAGTACGGGGTCGCGAGGTACTCGGGGTCGACGATCTCGGTTGACACGACCAGCAACGAGTCACCGCCGGGAATGTCGAAGCGATCGAAGTATTCCGTCATGACGGTCGTCGCGCTGTACGGTACGCCGTTCTTGCGCAGGTATCCCGGCTTCATTTTCGTTGTCACCACTTTGAGGGAGCCTCCGGGCGGCGTGCCACCGCCGCGGCCGAGTCCGAACGCCGGTGGAAACAACTGCCGCGGATAGTCCCATGACGCCGTCGACACGCCCTGCCAGTCGCCACCCTGGCCCTTCGCATCGCCGAAGGCGAACGTGCGCGTCTGCGTGCCGGCATCGGTCTCGAGCTTCAACGTCGTATCGTCCTGCCACGTGATGTGCACGCGCGTGGGCATGCGCATCAGGCCGGCGGCTCCGTAGGCCTTGCACTGCTCCCCGGCGGTCTCGTCTTTCGCCGGATCCCAGGCGTCGGCGATCTTGCGACCGGCAGGACTGAGAGGTACGGACGTGTAATCGCCTTTCGGCGGCGTGAACTGCCGGTAACGCCAGTCTTCGGTGACGAGCGACACCCAATACCCGGTGAGGTCGGCGAGGGCACCCGCACGTGGCGTCGGCGGCGGTCCCGCCTGCCGCCCGCCCGGTCCGGGCGGAGGCCCGCCGCGCTGTCCATGGACGGTCGCGGGCCCGATCGTCGCGATCGCGACCACGACGACGAGGAATCCCGCGCGAAATCTGTGAGTCATCGACACCCTCGTGTCATCCATGCGCAACGTGCAAGAATCCGTTTTGAAAACGTTTACGGTGAACCGTCACTATACGCCGACCCGGACCCGCCGCGCAACGCCGACCGGCCATACTATGATCTCCGCACCGTGGCCACTATTTTCGAAGTCGCGAAGCGGGCAGGCGTGTCGACCGCCACCGTCTCGCGTGTGCTGAGCAACCCGTCGATGGTTGCGCCGGAGACGCGTCGCAAGGTCCTCGCCGCCGTCGAGCGCCTTCGCTACGCGCCGAACGCGGCCGCGAAGAACCTGCGCATGCTGCGCAGCCGCAAACTCCTGGTGACGGTGCCCGACATCTCGCGGCCGCTGTTCTCGCTGATTCTCCAAGGCATCGAGGAGTCGGCCGATCGCGAGGGCTACTCCGTCCTCCTCGGCGACACGCATTACGATCAGGGCCGCGAAGAGCGCTATGCGGCGATGCTCTTCGAGAAGCAGGCCGACGGCCTGATCTTTCTCGGCCGCAAGCTGTCGAAGGGAGTCGAGACGCTCGTTCGCGCGAAGACCAGCGGCCGGGCGCCAGTGGTCAACGCGCTCGGCTTCGAGCCGCAGCTCGGCATCCCCAGCATTCAGATCGACAACGCCACGGCGGGCTCCGATGCGATGGATCACCTCTATCGCCTGGGTCACCGCAAGATCGGTCTGGTGACGGGGCCGCCACTCAGCTTCGTCAGCGCCGAGCGGCTGCGCGGTGCCACGGGACGCGCGAAGAAGGAGAAGTCCGAGAAGGACACAATCGTGATGAACGGCGACTTCTCCGTCGATTCCGGTGTCGTCGCGGGAGAACGCCTGCTGGGCCGAACCGAGCCGCCGACGGCCATCTTCTGTTTCAACGACGAGATGGCGATGGGCGTGCTGCACACGGCACGGCGCCGGAAGATCCGCGTGCCGGACGATCTGTCGATCGTCGGCGTGGACGATATCAGGTACGCGCGGTTTGCCGATCCGCCCTTGACGACGGTGGCGCAGCCGATGCGGGAGATGGGTGAATACTCTGTGCGCGTGCTGCTGGGGATCCTGCAAGGCGACGAGAAGCCGCCCGAGTGCGTTCGCCTGCCGCACACGCTGGTCGTGCGATCGAGCACGGCCCCGCCGAGTCGCTGGCCCTAACGCGCGAATTCGAACGCCGAGACGACGTTGGTCGAGACTTCGACGCCGGTTCCCGACGACTGCACGTCTCCACTGACCGCGTAAAACCGATTGCCGACGACGGCGGCGGCGATGCCGTGACGCGCAAGCGTCATCGGCGGCAGCACGCTCCATGTATTGGTCGCCGGATCGTACGCCTCGAACGTGCGGAACGTCGTCTGCTGCATCGGGTCCTGGAACTCGCCGCCGGCAACGTAGATGCGGTTGTTGTAGACACCGTAGGCGAGCGCGCTGCGCGTGGTTGGCATGCGCGCGCCAGGCGTTCCCCACGTATCCGTGGCCGGGTCGTACACCTCGACGAGCGACGTATCCGACGCGAGTGAGATGAAGGCCGCGCCGACGCGACCACCAATCACATAGACCTTCCCGTTGACGACGCCAATCGCGGCGTGGTTGCGCGGTGTCGGCATCGCCGTGCGCTCGCGCCAGGTATTGGTCTTCGGATCGTATTCGTGCACCGTGCCGAGCCCACGCTGCGGTGTCGTGAAATCGAGATAGTTCTCCTTCGCCCACGGCTGCGTGGTCACGCCGCCAACCACGTACATCTTGTCGCCGACCGTCGCGGCAACGGCGGCGCCCCGTTTCACCGGCATCGGCGCCAGCGCTTTCCACGAGTCGAGCTTGGGGTCGTACTCCCAGGCGTTGTCGATCGGCACCCAGGCCGCGGGCCCCGAAGTGGGAAACACGAATCCGCCGAACGCGTAGATCTTGTCGTTCCACGTCGTGAACGCGACGTGATGCGATGGTTGCGCCATCGGGTTCTTCTTGGTCCACGTGTTGGTCGCCGGGTCGTACTCGAAGACGATCCCGGCGGGGCGCCAGCGGGGGATGAAACCAGCGAACACGTACAACTTCCCGAGTGCAGACGCGCCCAGAACCTCCTCGCGTGGATCGGGAAACGCCGCCACATCCTTCCACGCACCTTGCGCGTGCACGGCTGATGCGGTGACCGTCAGCAGGAAGAGGACGGCGAGGCTGGACAGGGTCAGATGAGGGCGTTGCATGGCCGACATGTATGCCATGCGCCGCGCAGGACTGTCAACAAAACGGCACGATCAAACGTTTACATCGCGCGACCGTCGCGTGCGCTGCGAGGACCGCCAGCCGTCGAGACTCCAGACACCGCCGCCCGCGAGGAAGAGATACCCGAGGGCCACGACGTAGAGCAGCGCTTCATTCCCGCCGTTGCGAATCGGCCACACCGTGCGTGGCGCTGCGATGATCACGTAGGCGAGCCACGCTTCCACGGCGATCGCGAGCGCCGCCCAGCGCGTGGCGAGACCGAGCATGAGCAGCACGCCCGCACCCAGCTCGAGAGAGCCGGTCACGTCAGGCAGGCTGTCGAGTGCGAGCGGTGGCGCGTTCCGACGCCCCGCGACCGAGATCAGCACGCCGAACACTTTGCGGCAGCCATGCAGGACGAGCAGGAACCCAATGACCATTCGAAGCACCGCACGCGCGTGCGGCTCCCATTGCGCGATGAGGGAGGCGCGTCGTGGCTTCCGCCGGCTCCACCAGGCATCGATGCTCCAGGCACCCGCTCCAGCGGTCCACAGCCACAGAAAGATGAACGCGAACAGCGTGGCCTCTTCCCCGCCGTTGGCAATCGGGAAGAGCCCGCGCGGCGCCCAGCTGCGGAAATAGGCGACGGCCATCTCGCCGCTGAGGAGGAAGGCGAGCGGCCGCGTGAACAGCCCGAGGGCGATGAGAGGACCGCCCACGCTCTCGAGAATGCCAGCGACGCCGCGGATGGCAAAGAGTGTCGGCTCCGGCCGTGCGCCGGCGAACCCCCACATCTTTTCGGCGCCGTGCTGGAAGAACAGCACGCCGGCGACCACGCGCACGGCAAGAAGCATGAACGGTTGCCACCGACTCGCGTGCGAGGCAGCCGCCGGTGGAGTCACAGGTTGTAGGCCATGATGCGGCCCGCGGCGATGATGCCGAACCACAGCATCAGCGACAGCACTCCGGCCACGCGCGCACGCGTGGGCGGTATCGCCGCCGTGTCCCACTGCTCGCGCTGACGATCGATCGTCGCGTGGAAGATGAGCACGTTCAACGCGCCGAGCACCAGCAGGCCGACCTTGATGCGGAAGTACGTGCTCGCGTAGGCTTCGGTCGCGCGTGCCGTGAACAGCAGCGAGCCGGTGACGATCATGATCGCGAACCCGATCGCCATCCACGGCCGCACCTGTCTGAACACGTACGACACCGGATCGCCGCGCATCGTCAGGCCGATCAGTCGCAGATCGAACCACAGCACGGTGCCGACCGACAGCGCCAGGCCGAGGACGTGGCTCCCCTCGATGAAGGGATAGAGGTACGGCGATTCACTGATGGCCAGACCGACGGCGCTGTTCTGCAGCCACTGGCACCATTCGAGGAGCGGCATCGCCGGTCATTATCATGCCGGCAGCCTGGGATGTAAACGTTGACATCAGCCCGTGCGGCGCGTACGATGAGGGCTCGTTTTCGTCTGATTGTGGAGCTCCTATGACGACACGCACGGCCTCATCGACCGCGATCGTGGCGCTCGTGCTCGCTGCCCTGTCGGTTCCACTGGCAGCGCATCACGGCACCAACATCTCCTACGACCGATCGAAACAGTTCACGAAGCAGGCGACCGTGACGCGCTTCGAGTACCGCAACCCGCATCCGCAGCTCTATGTCGACGTCAAGAACGATCAGGGGGCGATGGAGAGCTGGGCGCTCGAGCTGCTGCCCAACCCGGCGCAGTTGATCAACAACGGCTGGAGCCGTCAGCGCTCGCTCGAAGCGATGAAACCGGGCACTCCCGTCATGGTCACGATTGCACCGTCCAAGGCCGGCGGCGTCGTCGGCTTGTGTCTGCGCGTCGCCAACATGCAGGGCGAGGAACTGGTCACCGGTGGCGGCGGCCCGGGCGGTCGGCAGGGCGATCCCGATGCGGGACGCCAGGGCGGCGGCCGCGGCGCCAACAACTGAGGAGGATCGATCACATGCACCCTCGCCTCCTAGTCCCCTCTGCGGGCATCGCGATCGTGATCGCGGTGTCGTCGGTGATCGCCGGTCAGCAACAGAGCACTGGTCGCGGGGCGCCGCCTGCCGCAGCCAGCAATGCACCGTTCAATTCGCACGAGCTCGGTGGAATCTGGAGCCGCAACGGGAACGGGTTCGGCGGCGGCGGTACCTGCCGCGGCTGTGGGGATCGCGGCTACAGCTTCGAGTTCCCGATGTTCACACCCGCGGGACAGACCGCCTTCGACAAGAACATCCCCTCATATGGCCGCGCGAAGGACAGCGACGATGCGAAGGCGCATCCCGAGGAGCACATCGGTCGTCGTCGAGCGCAGCCGCCGGCGCTCGGGAACGACCTGTATGGCACGTGCAATCCGATGGGCGTGCCGCGTGCGCTGCTCTATCCCGATCCGGTCGAATTCCATCAGCTCCCCGATCGCATCCTGCAGCATTTCGAGTGGCACTACGAGCTGCGAACGATCTGGACCGACGGCCGCAAGCTGCCGACGCTGCCGGTGGACCTTCCGCGATGGTGGGGCTACTCGGTTGGACACTGGGAAGGCGACACGCTGGTCGTCGAATCGGTCGGACACGACGATCGGACCTGGGTCGACTACTTCGGCTACCCGCACAGCGAGATGATGCGCCTCGAGGAACGCTATCGCCGCGTGTCGGCCGATACCCTCGAGTTGAACATGACGATCACCGATCCCACGTACTACACGCAGCCGTGGAAGAGCGAGACCAAGCGCTTCAAGCTGCTGCCGAAGAATCTGATCAAGACGCCGGAAGGGTGGACGGGACTGCTCGAAGACATCTGCGCGCCGGTCGATGAATTCGAGTTCAATCGCACGATCCGCGATCCAGCCGGGACGGGCAAGCCGCCGGCAGGGGCGGCGCGGTAAGCGCGGGTCCGGACGCGTATGGGGTGGGAGACGCTGTCGCCGTACGTGTCGATCGTCGGCAACACACGGTTCGCGCTGTGGCTGGGACAAGCGACCTGGCGAATCGCCGGGCTGTTGACGGTCCACCTGTTCGGCCTGACCCTGCTGCTCGGATCGGTGCTGCTTTCGAATCTCAACATGCTGGGTCTCTTCCAGCGGGTCAAGCCGGCGGCACAGATTCGACGCGAGATGCAGCCGGTGATGCTGGTCGGCCTCGCACTGATGATGGGAAGTGGCCTGCTCATTTTCATGGGTGGGGCGGAGGCGTACTACGCGGGTTACTGGTTCCGATTGAAAATGGTGCTGTTCGCGACGGCGGTAACATTTCAGTTCACCGTCAATCGCGCCATCGCGAGCGCTCCGGCGGAGCGGTTTTCGCCCGCCGTGCGACGAATCACGGGATTCGCGACGCTGGTGTTATGGTTCGGGGTCGGCTGCGCCGGTCGCGCTATTGCGTTCTTCTGAGCGATCGATCCCGGGCATGAGGAGCTGCGGTTCATGAAGCAGATCAACGTTGGAGTGATTGGAACGGGCTGGTGCGGCGGCATTCGCGCGGTGGCGTGTGCCGCCAGCCCCTGGGTGCGCGAGCTCCACATCGCCGAGATCAACGAACCGCGCCTCGCCGAAGTGGCGGCGGCCACACGTCCGGCCACGGCCACTACCGATTACCGCCGGTTGATCGACGACCGGTCGATCGATGCCGTGATGGTCTCGACGACGCCCGAGCCGACGCATTACGTGATCGCCAAGGAAGCGATGCTCGCCGGCAAGCACGTGTTCCTGGAAAAGCCGATCGCATTGGAACTGTCCCAGGCCGACGAGCTCATTGCCATCGCCCGTGACAGGAACCTGCTCTTCACGATCGGGTACTCGCAGCGCTTCAACCCCAAGTTCGCGTATGTGAAACGCTCACTGATGGACGGCACCATCGGCGAACCGGTGAGCGCGCTCGTCAGCCGCCATATCACGCGCAACCTCGGAAAGAAGATCAGCGGCCGCGTCAAGCTGTCGCCCGCTGCGATGGAGTCGACGCACGATATCGATTTCGTGCTGTGGTGCCTCGCCCCGCGCAAACCGATTCGCATCTACGCGCAGGAGGCCGCCAAGATCATGAAGGCGCAGTACGACGCGCCCGACTGCGTGTGGATGATCGTCACCATGGACGATGGCACCGTGTTCACGGTCGGCGGCGGCTGGGTGCTGCCGCCGGGATACCCGAACTTCTCCTCGACATGGATCGAATTCGTCGGCACCGAGGGCGCCGTAATGGTGGACGACACGCATCGCGACGTCTACGTCTCGACGCTGAAGGACGGCATCCGCTTCCCGCTGTCGACGATGCCGGGCGAGAAGGTCGAGCACGTCTACGCCGGACCGATGGAAGCGGAAACACTGCACTTCGTCGAATGCGTCGCCACCGGCAAGCAGCCGCTCGTCACGCCGGAACACGCGCGGATGGTGATGCAGGTCTACCAGGCCGCCGACCTGTCGGTCGAAACGAATCAGCCTGTCAACATCACCGTCACCGACCCCACACCGCTGGCAGCAACTCCAGCGTAATCGCTCGTGCCCGAGACCACCGTCGCTGAACGCGCACGGCACGATGTAGTCGCTGGCAGCGTCGGCGCGACGCGCACGCGATGGTGGATGCTCGTGCTCTTCAGCCTGATGTACCTGATCTGCTATCTGGATCGGGGCATCATCTCCGTCGCCCAGCCCGAGATTCGACAGACGTTCGGACTCAACCTGTCGCAGATGGGCATCGTGCTCGCTGCGTTCACCTGGGCGTATGCGATCGGGCAGATTCCAGTCGGATGGCTCGGGGATCGCTTCGGGCCGCGGACCGTCCTCCTCGTGCTCCTCTGCTGGACGTCGACGTCCGCGGTCATGACGGGAGCGGCGTTCGGGCTCGGCTCGCTCTTCGTCGCGCGCTTCCTGCTTGGCATCGGCGAAGCCGGTGCCTTTCCGGTCGCGAGTCGCGGGATGCAGCTCTGGTTCGCACCGTCGGAGCGCGGCCGCATCCAGGGCATCACGCATTTCTTCAGCCGCTTTGCCGTCGCCATCACGCCACTCACCGCCGGGAGCCTGATGGTCGCGTATGGCTGGCGGACGATGTTCTTCGTCTTCGGAACGATCGGGTTTCTGTGGGTGCTCGCGTTCTGGTGGTTCTATCGCGAGCGGCCCGAGGACCATCCGCACGTCAATCGCGCCGAGCTCGCGGAGATTCGCGGCACCGAACGGGACGGCTCGATCAAGGCGCTCAACGTGGCGCGACAGGACACACCGTGGCGGCAGATCCTGACGTCGCCGAACATGTGGTGGATCGCGCTCGGCTACTGCTGCTTCTTCTTCGGCACCAACTTCTATCTCACGTGGTATCCGACGTATCTGCGTGAGTATCGCGGCTTGACCGTTGCCGCGCTCGGTCTGTGGGGATCGATCCCGCTCTTCGCCGGCATGGCCGGCGACGTCGTCGGTGGCACGCTTTCGGACCTCGTGCTCACGCGAACGCGGAACGCGAAGCTCGCGCGGCGTGGGGTCGCCGTCCCTGGATTTGTGCTTGCCGGCGCCTTCGTGATTCCGGCG
>Ga0070699_100005767_pt1 | contig 10837 bp, 15 predicted proteins | sample KBSK1503metaG_FD_65473 | JGI IMG/M metagenome (GOLD analysis project Ga0070699, IMG submission 65473) | Corn, switchgrass and miscanthus rhizosphere microbial communities from Kellogg Biological Station, Michigan, USA - KBS K1-50-3 metaG | ecosystem: Host-associated > Plants > Roots >...
CGCGGGCCGAAGTGCACCGCCGCCGCCTCGAAGTTCTTCTGGTTGATCGCCTTCTCGTAGAAATCCAGCACCACCTTCTTGTTGGCTTCCTCCTGCGGGCCGGCGGCCTGGACGGCCGGCGCCGCGAGCGCGAGAGCGGCAGCGAGCATCAACACGATCCGTGTCATGACCGTCTCCTTTGCCCGGGAGCGGGGCCGAGGTCAGCGATTGATCCGGATCTCGTCGCGGACGCCCCGCATGTCCATCTCGTAGTCGAGACCCGCGATGGGCGGGTGGCTGAGAAACCAGTGGATCCCGTGGGCGGCCGCCGGCCCCATTGGACCGAGCACCCCCGCGGCGAGGAAGCCGTGGAGCGGGTGTGGGCAATAGACATCCACCGCGGTGACGTCGGACCAGGAGACGCCGAGCCCGGCCAGCCGCGCCGCCTGCTCGCCCATCACCTCCGCCACCTTTTCGGCCATCGCGTCCGGCGAGGTCTCCCCGCGCCGGACTATGCCCTCCGCGGAGGTCGCGCCCTTGCGCAGCTCGCCCGAGCCCGCATTGACGAAGGTCGCGGTCCCGGGACGGTCTCCGAGGCGCGTGTAGGAGAACCCGTACAGCACGGGCTCGGTGGGAGGACGCACCACCGGCGCCACATTGGTCCGCGCGATGGGATTGACGCCCGCGACGAGGAGCTTCCAGTCGGTGAGGATGGCCCGGTAGTCCCGGTTGAACGCGCCGAAGCCATCGAAGGAAAGCGGCGCCGGGATACGCAGCTCGATCGCACAGAGCGCTGCGCGAGGACGCCCGATTCCCGCGAGGTGGCGCTCGATGAGCGCGAAGCCCTCGCGATACGGCACGGGCGCCTGCAGGGTCGCATGAACGATCTCGTGGCCGGGCATGGCGACCACGCCGGACGAGTAGGGCTCGATACCGGGAAGAAACCGATAGCCACCATCCGGGCAATCGATCAGACGCGCCAGCTCCCTCATTTGTCGGTCTCCTGGGGCACTCGCATCGCCCGGTTGTAGCAGATCGGGGGGAGGGACGAAAGGGCCCACGTCAGCAAGAATCGTCGGTCACCCTTGATTCACTCCTCCCAAGGCCGTCACCTGCCCCCTTTGCCGCCGTGCGGCAAGTATCGAATAGTTCGAAAGTGGCGCCCGTCACCCTCCGTGGAACGGATCTTGCTCTCCTAATGTTCCAGAAATAGAGGAAGGGGGGCCAGCGATATGACGACTTTCGCCACGACCGGAACGGGCAGCCTCCAGCACGAGGTCGCCGCCTTCATGGGCTCCGACGGGACCGTCTCCCACGCTCGCTGCGGACAGCCGCTGGAGTTCCACGGCACGCGCGGAAGCGTGGCGGTGGACTTCTTCTGCCTCGACTGCCGGGAGCACGTGTCGCTGCCGCTTCACCGGCTGCCCGGCCTCGAGATGGGCATCCACGAGCCAGGGGCCTGGGCCCCCCGCTTCGCCATCATCGACGCGGACTGAGCCCACCAGGTAAGGGAGACCCGTCATGGCGGTGCTCGAGCAGGCGCGACACGCAGGGGCCATCCACATGATCGCCCACTGCATCTTCCACCAGACGCCGCCTCGCGAGCGGGCCCGGTGTGAGACCTGTGGGAGCGAGCTCCGCGCCGTGAACGAGTCCTGGTATTGCCCGCAGTGCCTGTGTCAGCGCGAGGTCGAGGCGTGCCCGATCTGCGAGGGGAGGCCGTGGCAATGATGTCCCCCACGAGCGCGCCGCTGACGCTCCGCCGCTAGACGACGATCGGTGCCCGGGTTCGACGGTCGAACCCGGGCGCGCCGATCAGCCCTGCTGGATCGCCGAGAGCCGCCAGGCGCCGGGACCAACCGGGCGCGTGAAGGTCCAGAACTCCTCGAACTTCACCGGTTCCGTCCGACTTCCCTCGACCAGCTGAGCGCCGCTCTCGTCGGTGGTGTAGTCGAGCAGGTTGGCGAGGAAGCGGACGGTCACGAAATCGTGTCCCTCCTCCTGCCACGTCTCCGTCACGTCCACCGAGCGTACCGCGATGTTCTCGAGCCGGTTCACCCGGCGCTCCGCGCGAAGCCGGTCGCACTGCGCTTGCAGCGTCTTGTACATCTCCTCGGTGAGCGCGACACGCATCCCGCTCATGTCGCGGGTCATCCACGCCGCTTGCAGGCGGAAGAATACATCGGACGCCGTCTCGCTGAATCGCCCGGGCTCGAAGCCGGGATCCATCTGACGGATGTGCCCGATGCCACGCGCGAGATCGGTCTCCATCGAGTCCACGGCGGGCGAGCCGGCGGCGGGCGCGTCGAGAACGGCGGTGCTGCGCGAGGTAGGCTCCGGCCTCCACGACGTGGGAACCGAGCCGGGATCGGCGTACCCGGCGGCGCCCGCCGCGGCAGCGACCTGGCGGCGGCGCATGTAGGAGAAGGCAAAGTAGAGAAGCGCTCCGACGATGGCAATCTCGAGCAGGCCGATGCCGCCTCCCATTTGGCCCATGCCACCGAAGAGCAGGCTGCCGATCAGGCCGCCGAGGACGAGACCCCCGAGCATTCCCCCGAGCCCACTCCCCCAGCCGCGCTGCGGTGTCGGCTGCTGGAAGCTCGACGGTGGCGTGCTGGGCCGCGAGGGGCTGGTCGGCGAGGTGCTGGGCGAGGCCGGCGAGGAGTAGCTCCGCGAGCCGCGACTGCCGCTGGAGCTTCCACCACCAGCTCGCGCCCATGCGTCGGCCGCCCACAGGACGGGAATCAGGAAGAGAATGGCCAGCACCAGCAGCGCCATTGCTCGCTTCATGGGGTTAGCTCCTCATATTCGAAGTGCGACACCGGTTCCGGGGTCGGCGTCAATCCCCTGGGCACAGTATAGCCTTTCCCGACCTGGTTTCTTGACGGGGGCCCGCTTGGCCGCCGCGGACCCGGGATGTCGCCTCGCCCTACGAAAAACGTCACCCGCGTCTCCCGATCCTCGCAGATTTTTCGGGGTTTTGACGCCATCCCGGCGAAATTTCGAGCATAGGCTCTTTGGAAATCAACACGTTACAGTGAGAGTCAGGCGTGGAACATCTCTTGCTCTTCCTCTGTCCAGATCGGCCAGGAGTCGGCCGAGAGACTCGAAGAAAGGCACCAGAGGGAGGGAGATAGCCATGGCAGTCGCCCCGATGACCACACAGGAATCCGAGGCTCCCGTCAGCCGGGAAGCCGCGCCGCGCCGCCGTGGCCGGCCCGCCACCCGCCGCGCCGCCCGCGCGCACGATGGGAATCCGCCCGAGAATCCGCCGATCGTGACCGTGTACTTCCACACCGATGGCGAGCTACACCATGCGTGGTGCGGCCAGGCCCTGGAGTTTCACGGGACGCGCGCCGGCCTGGAGATCGATTTCTTCTGCCTGTATTGCGTCGAGCACGTCACGCTGCCGCACGCGATCCTCTCGCGCATCCCTGTCGGGCCACCGCTCGTCTAGCGCGGCGGCCCTCCGGGCGCAGGCGAGTCGTCCACGGGGGCGATATCGCCCATGTCGGGCTCGAGCTGGAGAGTGTCGGCGATCTTGGTGTAGCTCGAGAACATCTGCGTGACGCCGATCACCTCCATCACGCCGGCATCCCCGACCCCCAACCGCTTCATTTCCCCCAGGTGAAACCCCGTGCCCCACTCGGAGCGCGACGTCAGCGAGACGGCGAAGGCCAGGGCCTCCTTGAAGCGCCGCGCGAGCTTGTTGTCCCCGAAGGCGCGTCGCGTCGCGGCCCACACATCCGCGGCATAGGCCGGGTCCCGGGCGAGAAACCGGAACACCGGCGGGATGTCACCGCGCCCATAGAAGACGCGGATCTCGGCGAAGAGCTCACCGGTCGGCTGATCCACCCCCGTTTCCGCGACCGGAGGCAGGAGGGCGGTCACCGCGGGTAGCGCGGCCAGGCCGTCCGCGGCCACGTTGAGGGCATTGGTGATCCCCACCACATGGGCGGCCTCGTACCAGAGGTGATCGCCCTCCATCCCCTGCAGCTTCCCGGCTGCAGTATGCGCCAGCGTTCAGTAGGCGCAGGCATTGACCCCGCTGACGACCGCCGCCACCATCTCCTTCTCGCCGCGGCTCCACTCCCCCGGCGCCATGGCCCGCTTCATGGCGCGTCCGTGCGGGCCGCCGAACTCGGGATCCCAGGCCATGACCCGGCTCATGGCGGGCGGGTGCTTGAAGTCGTGGTTGAACCACCCTTTCGACAGCTCGAAGAGCTTCCGGGCGGGATCCGGGTATTCGGACGCATCACGCAGACGCACGGTGGGCATGCGACTTCTCCTAGCGGACGCTGCCGCCGCTCAGCGGCGGGAAGATGGTCAGCTCGTCACCGTCTTGAAGGGGCCGGGTGTCCTCGACCTCGTGGCCGTTCACGACGCTGAGAAAGGGCACGCGCGCGGGGATTCGGAGCGGAGCCAGGACGTCGGAGACCAGCGCGCCATCGGGGAGATCGAGGGTGACGCCGTCGCCATCGGCGTCGGAAGGCAGGTACTCGGCGAGATTGGCGAAGAGGCGGAGCCGAACCTTCAACGGAAGCCGCCCTGGCCCTCCTCCCGCGTCGCCGTTCGCGTCATGGCTACCCGGAGGCGATTCCCGGGGAAGATCCTGGCCTGCTCGGAGAGCTGATTCCAGCGCCGGATCTCGGCCACCGACACGCCGTAGCGCTTCGCGATACCCCCCACCGTTTCCTGCGGCTTGACCACGTGCACGCCATCGGCGTTGCGCGGCGCCGACGCGAGCGTCGCCGGACCGCGCCGCGGGCCCACCGCCACCGCGCGCTGTGCCGCTTCGCGCTCGATGACCACGCGTACCTTGTCTGCGCCCCCCGGGGGCACCTTGAGGGCATAGGCCTCGGCCGGCGGCGTCTGCCCCTCGCGGAGCTCGGGATTCAGGCGCTTGAGCTCGACCGGGTCTATCCCGGAGTCGGCGGCGATGCGCGGAAGCTTGGTGCTCGCGGGCACCCGGATGGTCTCGTAGCGGAGCGCGGGCTCGGGCGTCACCAAGAAACCGTAGCGCTCGGGCTCCCGGGCGATGACGACCGCGGCCTGGATGGCCGCCACGAAGTTCTTCGTCTCCTCCGCCAGGTGTCGCCCGCGGGTGAGCTGCCAGAAGTCCGTCGTCTTGAGGTTCTGGATGGCCCGATTGATCCGGAGGGCGCCTCCGTTGTAGGCCGCCTGCGCGAGGGTCCAGGACCCGTACATGGTGAAGAGGTCCTTGAGATAGGCGGCGGCGGCTCGGGTGGACTTCTCCGGATCGAGCCGCTCGTCCGTCCAGCGGTCCACCCGCAGGCCGTAAAGACGCGCGGTGGGCGCCATGAACTGCCAGAGCCCGCGCGCGCCGGCCCGCGAAGCCGCCACCGGGTCGAACCCGCTCTCGATCATGGCCGTGAAGATGAGCTCTTCCGGCAGGCCGCGCTGCGCGAACACCTCGCGAATCATCTCGAGATAGCGACCGGAGCGAACGAGCCACTTTTCGACCACCGCCCGTCGATAGCCCGTTTGGTACCGGTCGACGAACTCTCGCACCTCAGCCCGGTCCGAGATCTCATACGGCGGCAGGCGCAGCCGCCCCACGGACACCGTGGCGGGTGACGGCGGCGAGACGAGTGAGGGAAGCGGGGGAAGGCGCAGGGTCAGCGAGGACCCGCCCATCGTGTCTCCCGGGTCCCCAGGGGGGTCCAGCGGGGGTCCGGCCAGCCACTCGGGCCCGGAACTATCCTCGGCGGCGTCCGGTTTCACCGAGGGAGGGATCAAGCCCAGCTCCACCTCGATCGCGCGGTAGGTGCCCGACGCCGACAGCTCGGAGGGCTCGGTGGGGAGAAGCGCGGCCTCCAAGTATCGCTCCGACGCCACCGCCATGCCCGGCAGAGCCAGGGTGCCGGTGATCAGGAGCGGCAGCACCACGAGTCGCCGATTGAGCGAGGGCCGCATGGGAAAGGACTACTCCCTAATTACAGCATGGGGCCCGTGGCCGGTCAACGGGGTCGGAGGGGGCGGGCGCTTCGGCCTTGTTCGCCCGGGGTGAAGAATTCCACATAAAAGTTTGCGGGGAAACCCAGTGTTCGTGCATAGTTACCGGTGCCATCCCAATAGGTAGCCCTTATCAATGAAAGAGGGGAGGTGAACACCCATGAAGAAGATGATCGCGTTGGTGGTAAGCATCGCGTTTTCGCTCGGTCTCGCCGGCTTCGCGGCGGCCCAGGCGCCCGCTGCCAAGCCCGCCGAGGCCCCCAAGGCCGAGCAGAAGGCCGAGAAGACGGAGAAGAAGGTCAAGGAGACCAAGGCCGACTGCCTGAAGATGGCCAAGGACGATGTGGCCAAGGCCGACTGCGAGAAGAAGTTCGCGAAGGCCAAGAAGGAGGCCGCTGCTGCGGCGGCCCCGAAGAAGGAAGAGGCGAAGAAGCCGTAGTCACCCCGGCGGCGTCCCAGCCTGCTGGGCGCGGCCAGGGTGCCACCCTCTTAGCGGGTGGTACCCTGGCGGCGCTTGGCGCCCCCTCCCACATCCCCCGGGGTCGTACGGCGATCGGGAAGTCGATGCTCCTCCCGGACCAGCGTCGCCCAGATGTTCCGGTCATGCAGCTTGATGGTGATCGCCTCGCCCGGGCGCACCTCGACTCGCTGCCGCCAGTACTCGACCGCCACGTACCCCATGCGCTCGACATTCCCCACGAAGGCGCCCTGCTCGCGTCCGGGAATGCGCCGTGCTGAGGCTCCGTGCGGAATATCGCGCCAGGCGAGCATGAGCCAGCTTCCCGCCGGCACGCCCTCGAAGCGGAAGCGCCCGCCGGCGTCGGTCACCTCACCCCGGATCAGCTCCCCGCCTCCCGCGAAGAGCAGCACGTGCTCGTAGGCCTCGCGGGCGACACGGAGCCGTTCCGCGGCCTCCACATAGGCGAGCGAAGACTCGCGAAGCCCGGCGAGGATCCGGTCCAGCTCCCCCTCGAAGCTGGACGAGTAGGGCAGGAGCAGCACGGAGACGTCGCCATAGGCGACGGGGGATCCGCCGGGCCGGCGCGACTCGGCATAGGCGTCGCCGGTCACCGCGTCGGTGCGGCCCTCGTCCCGCGCGCGGAAGTACGGAGCCAGCGCGCTGGTCGCGTCGCCGTCCGCGACGGTCAACGTCATCCCGAGGATGAAACACGCCGCGAGCCCGGCCGCCCGGCGGCTCATGACGGCTCCTCTTCGGGGCGAGTCTTCCAGCGGCGGTGCAGCCAGAACCACTGCTCCGGCGCCGCCCGGATCGCCGCCTCGATCGCCTCGTTGAACGCGCGCGTGAACGCCACCACGTCGCCGTCGGAGGGCACCGGCACCGGGGCGCCCGCATGGACAACGTGCCGACCGTCGGGCCGCCGGCGGATGAAGACGGGAAGCACGGGCGCGCCGGTGCGGAGCGCGATCAGCGCCATCCCCTTCGAGGTGGAGGCGGGCACGCCGAAGAACGGGACGAAGACGCCCTCGCGCCGCGAGGCGTTCTGGTCGAGGAGGATACCGACCATTCGCCGCCGGCGCAGGGCCTCCACGATGTCGGTCAGGGCCCGGCGCTTGGTGATGAGCTCCACGCCGCTGCGGAGACGGAACCGCTCGAGGATGGGCTCGAAGGCCGGGCTGTCGAGCGGGCGCATGACCACCGACAGCGGGAACCGCGCGAGCGCGTGGCTGGCCGCCAGCAGCTCCCAGTTCCCGTAGTGCGCCGTGAGCAGGAGCATGCCTCGGCCCAGCGCGTCCGCGGCCTCGAAGTGCGAAAGACCTTCGATCGACACTCGCGACAGAAGACGGGCGGGAGGACGGAAGTAAAAGACGCAGGACTCGACGAAGTTCATGCCCAGATGCCGGAACGAATCCCGGCCGACGCGGGCGAGCTCCGGGGCGGGTCGCTCGGGAAAGGCGCGGGTCAGGTTCTCGAGCGCGACGGCGCGACGCCGGGGCAACGCCGCCCACGCGAGATCGCCGAGGCGGGCGCCTACCCACAGCCCCACCCGAGCGGGGAGCCAGGCGAGGGCCAGCCCCAGCGGCGTCACGATGGCCAGGGCGATCCAGCCGAGCGCGGCGCGGGCGGCTCCTCGCCCCCGCTCCTTCATCCGTGGGGCAGGAGGAGCCAGGTCAGGGCGGCGATCAATGCCGATAGCGGAATGGTCAGGACCCACGCCCACACGATACGTCCGGCGAGGCCCCAGCGCACGGCGGAGAGCCGCTGGGTGGCGCCCACTCCCATGATGGACCCGGTGATGGTGTGCGTGGTGCTGACGGGAATGCCGCCCACCGCGGTCCCGATCAGCATCACCGCGCCCGCCGTCTCCGCGCAGAAGCCGCCGATCGGGCGCAGCTTGGTCAGCTTCATCCCCATGGTCTTCACGATACGCCAGCCGCCCGCGAGAGTGCCCAGCCCCAGCGCGGCGTGGGCGGCGAGCACCACCCAGAACGGGACGTAGAACTCGGGGCCGAGATGCCCGGTGGAGAAGAGCAGGATCGCGATGATGCCCATGGTCTTCTGCGCGTCGTTGGTGCCATGCCCCAGGCTATAGAACGCGGCGGAGACGAGCTGGAGGCGGCGGAAGATCCAGTCCACCCGGCTCGGCCGGAACCTCCGAAAGGCCCAGAGCGTGGCCACCATCAGCGTGAAGCCGAGGATCATTCCGATCACCGGCGCCAGCACGATGAAAGCGGCGATCTTCAGGAGCCCCGACGGCACCAGCGCGCCGAAGCCCGCCTTGGCCACCGCGGCGCCTGAGAAGCCGCCGATCAGAGCATGCGACGAGCTGGAGGGAATGCCGAAGTACCAGGTGATCAGGTTCCAGATGATGGCGCCGGTGAGGCCCCCCAGGATGACCCACTGATCCACCACCGCGGCGTCCACCACGCCCTTGCCCACCGTCTTCGCCACGTTGACCCCGAACCCGAAGGCGGCGATGAAGTTGAACACCGCCGCCCATGCCACTGCCTGCATGGGCGTGAGCACGCGGGTCGACACCACGGTGGCGATGGAGTTGGCGGCATCGTGGAACCCATTGATGTAGTCGAAGGCGAGCGCGACCAGAATGATGAAGGCGACGAGGAGCAGCGAGGAGCTCATGCGCGGCGCGAGATCCGGAAGGCGAGGCGGAGGAGGTGCCGCCTCAGGCCATCTTGAGGACGATGCCCTCGATGACATTGACCACGTCCTCGCAGCGGTCGGTCACCGACTCCATCGTCTCGTAGAGCTCCTTCCACTTGATCACCTCGATGGCGTCGGTCTTGCCCTCGAACAGCGCGGCGAGCTGGTCGCGCAGGAGGCGATCGGCCTCGTTCTCGAGCCGGTTCACCTCGACCGCGTGCTTGTGATAGTAGGGCGAGAGCGTGCGGAGGCAGTGGACGGCGCGGTCCGTCTCCTCGGCGGTCTTCACGATGATCTTGGCCATGGCGATGCAGCCCTCGGTGGGGGCCACGATCTTGTAGAGCAGGAGCCGATCCGCCACCGCGTCGATGAGGTCGAGCACGTCGTCCAGCCGGCTCGACATCGCGTAGATGTCCTCGCGATCGATCGGCGTGATGAAGGTGGTATTCAGCCGCCGCACCATCTCGTGGGTGAGGGCGTCGCCGGCGTGCTCGAAGTCCTCGATTTGCTGCGCGTGCGCCTTGGCGTTGGGGTAGTCCAGGGTCAGCGCTTCGAGCGCGCGGGCGGCGGCCACGATGTTCGCGCCCTGCTGCTCGAAGAGGTCGAAGAACTTCTCTTCACGCGGAAGGAGCCGGAACACGGTCGGACTGTAGCGGAGCCCCCCCACGATGTCAATGGAGGGCGCGCGGTTGACAGGCCCGGCACGCCGCCGATACGATGACGTGCGTGAGTCGAGCCGAGCCCGCCGTGCCGCGGTCTCACCGCTGTCCCCGCTGTGACGCGTCCGTGGTGTGGAAGGGCAATCCGAACCGCCCGTTCTGCTCGCTGTCTTGCCGTCTCATCGATCTCGGCGTCTGGCTGGACGAGAGCTATCGTATCCCGGGAGAATCCATGGCCGCCGATAGCGGCTCGGAGGACAGGGTGCCCACGGGCGGCGGATGAGCGGCCCGTTCGACGATCCCGCCGGCTTCGCCCTCGGCCTTCTGATCAAGATTCCGGCCCTGCTTCTGGCCGTCACCGTTCACGAGCTCGCCCACGGCCTGGTGGCCGACCGCCTGGGGGATCCCACCGCGAGGCTCCAGGGTCGATTGACGCTGAATCCGATCCCGCACATCGATCCCCTGGGGGCGCTGGCCTTCATCATCGCGGGCTTCGGCTGGGCCAAGCCGGTTCCCGTGAACGCCTACAACCTGCGCCATCCCGTCCGCGACATGGCGCTGGTCGCCGCCGCGGGGCCCGTCTCGAATTTCGTGCTCGCTTTTGCGGGCCTCCTCGCGTTTCGCCTCCTGCCTCCCATCGAGGCGATGCCCTTCCTCCTCGTGCCGATCAAGCAGATGATCCGGTTCGTCTTCCTGTTCAACGTCGGGCTGGGCGTATTCAACTTGATACCGCTGCCGCCCCTCGATGGTGGCCACTTCCTCCCGTACTTCTTGCCCCGCGCCTCCTGGGGCGCGCTCCATAAGCTCGAGCACTATGGGCCGATCATCCTCATCGTCGCCGTCATGTCCGGCGCGACCAGCTACGTGGTGCGGCCGGCGATGGCGGTGGTGGCCGCGCTCTTGAGCTCGCTGGCGGATCTCATCATCTGAGGCCATCCGCAAAAAGAAAGACGCCCGAGCCTTGCGGCTCGAGCGCCTGAATTAACCCGGCAACGACCTACTCTCCCACGCCGTTACCAGCGCAGTACCATCGGCCCTGGAGGGCTTAACTTCCGTGTTCGGGATGGGAACGGGTGTGGCCCCTCCGGCATCGCCACCGGGA